>JGI24699J35502_11134004_pt1 | contig 23905 bp, 13 predicted proteins | sample TergutMp193P4_FD_35502 | JGI IMG/M metagenome (IMG submission 35502)
GCAAAATAAAATATCCGGCGCAGGGCATCAAAATGAATGAATAATATGTGAGTGCGGATACCTTTTCTCTTCAAAATCGGAGCGTTGATATCCGGGGACGAAGATAAGTTAATAAAATGTAACAAAAAAAAAAAAAAATCAATTTGTGTTAATATGTCCGGGAGCGGCTTATTTGTACGAAAGAAAGTTTTTTTTCGGTTTAAGCGGCTCTCGTGGAGTTAATAAAAACACGTGGTAATCGTGCTTGCGGGAATATAAAGGGATGGCGGGGTAATGGCGGAAGATGCGGGAAAAACGGGTTCGGGTTGTTGTTTTTTATGAAGTCTGTTATTAAATGTAAGGATATTTTTAGTTAATTTTAGAAAACGGGGAAAATGAGTTGTGTCTTGTCCCGGAAATAATTGAATAATCCGTTGTTGGGGTTCGCACATTGGGGTTCGCACAGATTTCACGGATTTCACGGATTTTTTTAAGGGAATAAGGGGAGGTTGATTGGTTTTGAACAGGCATCGTGTATCGTTCATCATTGTAGAGACGTGGCATGCCGCGTCTATGCAGCGGAAAACATTTTGTCCCCGGCGGGACAAAAAAGAAAATAAATACATAAATAAACGGCCTTGAATGAATTTTCACTCAAGGCCGTTCTCTACACACAAACATCACTTATTACGGATTCGACTATTTGATCATCAGTTTCACGAGTTTCGATCTCGATTGAGTTTGGACTTTTACCATGATTGCACTATTTTTATATCCGTACATGTCAAACGAATATACTTCGCTGCCGATTCCTGTTTTCCGATAAATGCTTTGACCTTGGAGATTGAACGCTTCGATTTTTTCTATCCGGTCTGATTCACTATAGACATTTACACGACCGTCGGAAGAATAAACATAGAACTCGGTTGCACCTTTCGTCTTGTCGATACCTGTTTCTCCTGTCAAGAACCGGAGATAAAAACGTCCTTCGTCAATATTGCCCGTATAATTGGTAAAGGTATAAATCGAGTCTTTCACGAAATTATGCAGCACAACACCATCTCCATCTTCCAGATAGATGCCCGTAAATGTGTCGAATTCCTCCGGATTGGTCAACCTGAAATTCAACAACCCGCCTTTCGCGTCAGTCCGGATGCACAAAGGCAAAGGTTCCGACAAATCCCCGAACGTATGAATCGACAAAGCTTTCTTTTGACCGTCTTCATCGGCCAAGGTATATAAAATAATCTTCGAAGTTTCGGACGGGAACAACGTATATTGGTCTTTTGCATCCTCGAACCCGTTATCCGCGTTCTCGTCATAGACCAAGGTAATCGCACTCTGCCGCTCATCACTCCGATATACCCCCAAATTCAACGTCGGAAGAGTATTTCCGCTTCGAAGTTTATCTGTCGGAGACGTTACCGACATCGTACTTGCATTAAAATTGAAGCGGGTAAAAGACGGAGAAATTTTCGTTACGATAAAAGCCTGCATCGGTGCAATCGAATAGCTTGTGCTTGTACTGTACAAAACATTCATATTGTCGATCTTCATCGCATCGAACGATGTACTGTTGTCCGCCCAAACATAGAAGTTGGTACCGATCATACTATTGTTGGCCGCACGGAAGTCCATCAGATTCAAGTGCGACATGAAAGGATTTCCCACCATGGCCGTGCTTTCATTCGGATAATCCGTGATTTCGGATGCCGCGATCGAGAATGAACCGGTCGACGGATTGTAATCCGAAGCTCCCTCATACCCGAATCGGCTGCGCAAAGAATCCGAATTAGCGACACCCGCCCGTTCCAGCGTCGTCTGCCATCTCACCGAAGTATTGTTCGGGATGGTCGGATCCAAGGCACGATCTCCTTGCACTTCAGTTCCGGTATAACCCGGATCATTGAACCCGATGCCGTTGTAATAGTAATAGGAGTTTTCTTTCCGCGGGAAGGTGAATCTCGCCTTATTATCCGCAGGAGTGGTTCTCCCCGATTTCAAGTGCGTCGGATCGGTATCCTCACTCATATTGGTATTCAAATCGGCCCAAACCATCAATCCCTTTGCGGGCGTCATTTTCTGATCCAGAATATTGAACGGCATCGACCAATACAAAGACTGATTATAATAAAACTCATTTTCAGGATTTCCCAGCCGATAATACATCCAGTAAACATCCGGTGTACGGCCCCATTTCAAGGCATTCGGATCATAAAGCTGACTGCCTGCATCGTCAATATATCGGGTTCCGTCGACATAATAGTCGCCCGTCACCATATAACGCAACGGAGAAGACAGCATATACCAGCGGTCGGGATTCAAATCCAACCGTATTTTCGCCGCATTGTAATCCAGCAGGTACGTTTTGGACACTTCCCCGCCGAATTTAAATTCGATCGTATCACATTTGGCCGCATTCGGATCCGTCATCGGCCACGTCAATATCGGATAATACTGCGCCGTTTCGGGAATGATGACATACGTGCATTTGGCCGGAACACCCTGCGTCCAGTTTGCCGGATTTTCCCATACTGTATTCACGCCAATCCATTGCGACCGTTTCGGGGTCACATAAACGGTGAGGTTCAATTCATTCGTCGAACATTCCGGGGTTCCGCCGGGATTACGGGTAATCACCAATTTCACGTACTGAGTTTGGGAATTTCCCGTCAAGTTCGCCGTTTTCGGGAAAACATATTTTACCTGAGCCTTATCTGCGCCCACCAGTACTCCTCCGCCGGAGGTCGTCCATTGATAAGAATACCCGGGAATTTGCGGATCGCCCAATACAATCGTATCTCCCTGACATATATTGAATGAGGTCGCCGCCAATTGATACGTCAACGTCGGTTTCACATACATACTGTCGCACAAAAATTGATTCACGTCTCCATAACGCGGCATGACGAACATCAGATTACAAATATCGGCCGCCGGCAGATTCAAATCCGTCGTAAACGACAACAGCGAATTAGCCGGGATCGAACGTACAATCGGGAGTCCCGGAGCCGTTATTCTACGATCTTCAGCGCCGTAGCCGGTCGGATCGGTATCTTGATACAGATAAAATACCAGATCGTTTACATCAACATCATCGTTATTCTTGATTCCGGCCTTCAAGCGCAACCGCTCGCGATTATTCGCATAATCATAACTTTCCACCAGGCTTACGCTGTCGGGAATAATCTCGACGCTCCTCTTTTGCGTCGTAAACCGGTATGAGACATTCAACACCGAGTTGTTCACTTCACAAGGCAGAGGATCCGTCGGATGACATTTTATCGACAACGTCAATGTGGCGCCCACATTGATAATCTTTTCGTTACAATCCCATTTGGTCGGATCGGTAACCTCCAAATCAACCGTAAAATCATACGTCGTCGGATTTGATTCCGTGGGAGCAAATGCAGCGCGCAAATAACTTTGGGTCATTTCCGTAAACAAAGTTGAAGATCCCGAAGGTCCGCCTTCCCCTTCCCGCACGAAACTGTTCGTTCCGTTCGATTTGAGGCGCATATTGGCCGGCAGGCGGATATAGGCAAAAGACGAAGCACCCGGTTGCACGGTGTTGAACTGAAACGTTCCCGTCAATGTCAGTTGCGTATCGGAAGCAGTCAGCAACGGAAGCACCGCCCCCGGATCCAGTCCGTTCAATTTCACATTCGACAATGCTGCCACCGGATCTCCGTTGTCATCGTGGCCATACAACCGGATGGCAGTCGGTGTAGACACATTTTTAATCTCGGTCAAACCGCAAAGACTTGTACCGGTCATATCCATGTAAATCGGAACTCCGAACATAAAATCGCAGGTGGGAATCACACTCACATACAGATCGAGAACCGATCCGGCAGGAGGCGCGCCGACTGCTTGCGGTTTGGCATCCAACACCGCCGAAGAAGGCAGTTTAATCAGAATATATTCATTGTTCGAATTATCGATCGTCCACGAAGGATCGTAATTATACGTAACCCCGTTCTTCTTATAATACAATGTCGTGGCAGGATCACCCAATTGAAGAGCGGAAACAGAAGTCCGGTAAATCTTGAATTCCAAGTCCCCCGCCGTACAATACAAATTATTCACATACGTTGCGATCATCGGAATCGGATCGCATAAAACATACTGGCCTCCCGTCTTCATGGCCACCGAAGCATCGATCGTTCCCGAAAAGTCCATCGCATAGAAAGATCCGGTCAAAGCAAGGGTAGCCTTATCATGATAACAATACGTCCCGCCGTATTCCATCCATCCCTGCCACGGATCTGTCGGATAATCCACCGTATTCACCGCGAATTTAGCAGTCATACGAATGTCTCCGGACACATTACAATCCGGATATTTGGCCCTTAAGATAAAATCCGCCTTACAAGAGTATGCACTTAAATATTCTCCATCAATGTTGCCGATCTTAATCCAGTAAGCGCCGATCGTTCCGGGATTACCATCGGTATACGGTATAAAAGGCGCATCGATTTTGGTTTCTACCCCTCCCTGCACACGATACAGTTCATAATTTTCAAGGATGCCGCTTTGAACTTCAATAAACAAATAGGTGTTCGGCATAAAGTAATTGCTCCCGTTCGCCGAAGAGGTCCATGTCGATGAGTTGGTCAGTCTTAACGGCCAGGCAAACGTGCTACTGCCTGTCTTTTGGTCAGAATTCGTACTGGAAGTACTTATTGACCATGTATTCACCGTTCTTGCAAGTGCAGGTGCGGCATCTCCTGCAGGAGATACCGGATTATTAGTTACAGCCGCCGATGTCGGAAATTGTACGACAGTCGTAGTATTATAGGCGTATATATTATTATAACAAACCGACTTCCCTGACGCAAAAATATAGTACGACTGAGTACCGACAGGATCAACAAAGCCATCTTTTGCCTCGTAATATTCTCCTGTATAAGCATTCAAGCCGCTGGAGAATGTTACCGTCGTCCTTGTAACGCCATTATAAGTTGTTTGTGTAATTTCATAATCGACACCTTCCACGAAAACACGTCCTTCACTGTCATAGATTTTATCAAAAACGAATGTATCTATATAAGAGCTGCTGCCATTCCAAATAAATGAATTGATAATCCCATTAGGGCGGAATTCATTTGTAAAAATCTCCGAACCGGAACCGGGCGGGATTCCATTCTCCATGCTCAATTTCAAAAGCATAATTTCCGTATGATTACTTTCCCCATTTTGCCAAAAAATCATTGATGGGGGAACTTCTGCTGCAAGATTGCTTATCGGATATTGAAGATGGTAATCGTACACGAAAAGATTGTCGCTGTGAGTGTTACAGTCATAGACATACCGGTCGGCCGCATATATTCCCATCTGGAACTCCGAGACCGCAGTCATCGTACGCGGCAGATTCGCTGTGGCCTGCGACAATATTTTTACCCGGAAATACGTGTTTTTCACCGGCGAAACACCCGCAGCCTTCAGATAAGGAAGAATATTCACCTGCAAACGATGGGTCGAAGCGGAATAGGTCTGAATAACATCGTTCGCCGGAATCGATATCGGAGCGCTCCAGTCCGCATCTCCCGGACGCTTGTACTCCAACGTTGCTCCCTGTCCCTGACTAAAATACGGAGTGCTTTGCGGCAACAGGTATGAAATCTGTGCATACAACGGTCGATCGGCATTCCAGTCGTCATCCAGGTTTTCCGCCACAATATGTGCACTCACCTCGAATTCCACATTGTCGTACGGCCCGAAAACATTCAGCTGCACTCCCGCCGCACGGGCTTCGTCCAAGGTTTGGTATTTCTCCGAACGGGTTTCGTCTTTAAACCCGAAAGTGGTTCGTTCGGCCCGGAAGCTGTCGGCTATAATATAATCACATTCTTCCGGAACATGAATCAAATAACTCAACGGAGCGCTATAACAGGAATACGTGTACGTGGTGGAACCCCATGTAACGGTATGACTCACTTTGACGCTTTTATCCGCCGCGTTGAACGCGGTGGTCGGTTCAACGGTAAAAGTGTAATTCAATGTCGTGGTGAGCGCACCAATCCGGTTGACGAATGTCAAAGTGCGTGTCGACGCATCGTATTGAATATCCGCCGCATCCACCGCCATTCCGTTGATCTTCAACCCGCCTTCCGGCACGTATTTCAAATCTGCCGGCAATATCAATGATACCGTTTCCGGATATGCCGTTACATCATTCAAAAATGAACCATTCGGATAAGAGACATTTGCGGGAGCATCCACCACCGTCAACGTCGTCTGTGTCCCTCCGGGAGGAGTCGCGTTCGGATCATATATCAAATTCGAACTCGACACACCGGTACCCTCTCCCGCCATAAATCCCAAGGATTGAGTAGAAGACGGAGTTAACACGGTTGAATAAGAATAACTCTGATAAGAAGCACAGGTCGGAGACTGATTATAATAAAAATACCAATACAGAGTTTCCGAAAAGAAAGAAGCTCCGGTACAAGAACCGCACTGACAAGTTTTTGAATCCAGATCCATATTCCAGTCAATCGTGATGTAAACAGGATCCGACGATGGTTCCAAATCATTGCAAATGCCGTCATCTCCTTCGGCAATTAAACTTTTATACGGCGTGGTAAATTGGAATCTCAAATAAGTATACCCTACGGAAGGATTATTATTCTGAACCGTAATAACCGGAGCGGTATTATCTTTATTCCCGTTTACATCCGAAAAATAAACATTCAAGGCATCAAGCAGCCAAACAGAAGAAGATCCCGTATAAATATATATATAAATATCATTATAGGCTACCCCATTCGTATTCTGCAACTTAATCACCCATTTACCCGGATTATCCGGCCCGGTCGGATTGGTACGACTTTGCCAGGAAAACGCAGAAGACGGATAAGGAGAGTCATACGTCACCGTCGATGAGCCGGAGGTTATGTTAGTTGCCGTACAAGCATGAGTTATATTATATACTATTTTAGGCTGAACGGAAATCGTCGTAAAAGCGGTATTATAACACCGGTCCAACCGGACTTTCTCCCGAATCCGGATCGCCCCGTCGGCATAACTGAAGATCGTATCATTATTTCCGATTTTCAGATAATCGGCAGAAGTAAAGGTATAGGCATAACTTTTCCCGTCCGGGGCAATCACCGCGGCCAAAGGTTGCCACCCGTTATTTTTGGTCAGAAATTCAACTCCCAGAATATGAAGATCCAATATATCATTCACACTTCCCGTAATTGCCGACAGGGCCGTAGCGCCAATCGTAAGATCTCCGCCTCTGACATAGGCATCCAGCTCATTTTCCTGAAGTCTCCACTCCCGGTATGCCTCCGAGCCTAAGTGCACCGTCGTATCTGCCGGGGCGGTTTGTACCAATACCGGATATTTAATATTGGAAATTTCGGGAGAAGAACCTTGAGTCAAAACAGAGTTACCGGCATTGTAATAAGTATATTGCACTCTATCGCCGTCGATAATGTTGCAACCCGGTTTCATAAACACGGAAATCGTTGTGGCATCGCTGATCGTCGGAAACGTAATTCGAACATTACTACCGTCCGCAGCGATCGTACCGGCAGGGTTTGAACCCACAATCGTCCAACCTGCGGGGGCGGCCGCCACCAGATAAGAACCGGTGTATGTTCCGGCGGGAGTCAACCGGACTCTAAATTCGAGTTGTTCCCCGCTCGGAATAATCGGCGTGGGATTATCCGAAGGCAGAAGGCTTTGTCCGAATGCCGTTTGAACAAATAACGCAAACAGCAACAACAAGCCGGAAGATTTGAATGAACGCATTTTCTTTTTTTTCATAATTATCATCATAATCCGGTACAACACGTAACAAAAAATCAAAATGGCCCAAAAGATATATGAGTCATTCAAAGGCAATTGAGGCGAGTTCGGGCTCACTTGTCCACCGGGATTATAATTGCCGCCGTCGCCGAAATTCGGCGGAGCCTTCAACTGTTGATCCTGATCTTTCTCGAAAATGGGACTTGAACTTTCAAAAACACTTTTTTTGTCCAAAATACTTTGAGACGGCTTCGCCTCTTCCGATTCCTTACCGGACGGGGCCGGCGCATCATTTTTGAAAAGTGTTTGGGCATAAAAAGCTCCCTCCGAAGAAGAAGCTCTTATTCCGGTTGTTTTCCCGGTGATCAAAAAAAGGAAAAGAACCAAAGCCAAAACAGCTTTATGATTAATAAGCTTGAAAATTTTCATAAATTCGTAATAATTATCTATTTGAAAAAACCGAATACCTCAGATCCGTATCTATTTGATTATTTTTTGAGATGCGGAACCATCTATCGTATTGACTTTTACGATATAAACTCCTCTTTGCCAACCGGAAGCATCCACCGTCACTTCATGGTCATGATAACCGGCGCCGAATACCTGCTTGCCGGATAAATCAAATACCGCCACCGCCTGTACGGGAGAAGCTTCGCTTTTCACATATAGAGTATTGTCGGTTAAATAAATGACAGCCGAACCGGTACCCGGAGAAGAAATACCGGTGTCGGGGCTTTTGACTAAAGTTGTATAATACCGTAAAATAAGATTAATATCGGAACCATCGGTATTTGTTTCATAACATGGAGGATCTGATTTCACTGAAAAAAGATTATTGGTCATCTCACAATAAACAGATTTGTCCTCCAAAGAAGAATCAAAAGTAAATATCCCATACCCATCTTGTGAATAAAGATCGGAAGAAATAGTTCCTCCCCCATCCACATAATACCACTTATATTCTGTCCCTCCGAAATAATCTTTTGTATCCACCCAATAATTGGTATGAAGGTCCACTTTATTCAAAGGATCTTCATTTCCTTCGGAAGGAGCTTGATTAGCACAAAGAAATAAATTAGGATTGAAATCATACCCATCAGTAATCACTCTTATGGGCGGCATATTTGCAAATGTCAACCTATTAAATTCGCAGTCAATACCTAAATTTTTACCATACCCGGTAAGTAAAGACGGAAAGCCGTTTTCATCTGTAGTTGTAACAGAGGTAATCGTTAAACTCGTCAATGTAGAAAAATCGGTAGTCGATCCCCTCAAGTTTGCATTTGTCAACTTTGAGCCATTTAATGTAATCGATGTAATGTAGTTGATGTTTTGAGGAAAATCTATGGAAACAAGTTCCGAACAATCGGCCAAGTTCAAAACGCCGCCCAATCCGTTATAAGCATTATCATTATTCCAAGTGATTGTTTGAATACGATTTCCTGCGGTAAAAGTCACACCACCGATTTTACCCATCCAAGTAGTTAAAGTTTTCCAGTCGTCGGCAGAATTTAAAGCATCAATTTCTTCGGAATTCAATGACGGGGCCAAAATTTGATAGTTATACGGATATATGTCTGTACCCGCAGGTTTTTCATGCCCTGACCAAATAATCAAAAAATCACGCAAATTTTTTAACTCATCGTTGTTATAATTCTGCGCAAACAACGTAGATGATGAGATTACGCCTGCCAATGCAAGCCCTAAAGCTAAAATAAATCTTTTATTCATAAAACATAAAATTAAAAACACATCTTTTGCCTTCAAATTCGCTCATTTACCGGCAATTGACATTCATTCATTCATTTACTAAATTTTATCTAATATTTTTCAGCCGCAAATGTAATCCTAAAACATATATTGTCATTAAAAAAATAGATAATTTATGTTAAACACAAAAATGACCATATATCAATAAATATAGGACAAAAAATGACACAATAAGAGATATTTAATACTTTATAAGCTTAAAAAGAGGTATATATGACAAAATAAGTCCGAAATGCATCCTGATTATCACCATAAAACGCACAATGCATTAATATATATTAACATAAAAATACTTAATTAACGCTTAATATCGTATAATCAGGAGAAATATTTACCGAAATAAAGAAAAAAGAAAGAAAAAAACAGGAGAGCCGGACAGCCAAAAAAAACCTTAATTTTAAAAAAGCAGACTTGGTCAGCCAAGCAATTATACCCGGCTCTCCCCTCTCTCCTTATTGACAATGATTTATAATAAGGAGAGAGGAGAGAGCCGGAGAGTTTACCGGAGCGCTGAGGGCAGCTTCCGGAAAATAAGGGTTTTTACGGACGTTTTAGAATAACAGTCGAAGACTTGGCTTCTCCGGAAACAACGGTAACAATATATTGCCCGGAAGGTAAATCCGCTACATGAACCAATTGTTTGAAATCCGTAAGTTTACCTTTTGCAACTAAACGGCCCACCGTATTATAAATGTAATATACCGCGTTATCCGATAGTTCGGACAGTTGTATGGTAAACGCATCTCTCACGGGATTCGGATAGATCTCGAATCCGGAAGAATTCGGATATTTCTTCACCGTGGTCATTCCGGGAGTGAAAATAAACTCCACCTGCCGGGTCACAACCGAAGAAGCATCATCTGGTTCACTTTGCTTGAAAATAATCCGTTCAGATTGATTATCATAATCAAAGGTCCACGTGTCGGATTTTACCGCAACCCAATCTCCGTCCGATCCGGACCATGAAAATGTATTCAACTCTTGAGGAATATCGTCGCCATTCGTAATAAATTGATATTTATCGACCCCGGTCAAAACTTGTCCGTCCGATTTAAAAACGGAATAATTCGGGGCATTCACTTCATATCCGTATTCCCATCGAGCGAGCGGCGATTCGCCGTTTTCTTGAAGAACCACTTTATCGCCCGAATATTGCAGCGCCATATTTCCTTTTTCTTGCCGGACGCCGGATTCCCAATCGAATTTGGTCACTTTGCTCAAAACCCCGTTCGCGTACTCATATATATATTGTGTCAGATTTTCCCAAGCAGCGGAAGCACCGGGATATTGAATTTGTTTGGAAATAACGTGATCGCCCGTATTATCGTAATCATAAAGCACTCTGAACTCGTTTTTCCAAGCGCCCGACCACGACTGATAAAGCTCGGTGACGGGAAGACCCGTCCCCGAATAGGTATAAACAATGCGGGAAGAATTTTCGAGCAACCCGGTATTGCTGTTCCGATATTGATACACACTCTCGGCCGGGTTTCCCGACTGATAAGTAAACGTTCCGGAAGAAAGAGGTTTCCAATCGTTCGACACCCACGTCGAAGCAATATAGGTCAGACAACGGTTCGACTCGTCGAAAGCTCTTTCCACTTTCGTACCCGTTCCGACCCACGATGACAATTGATATTGGTAGAATTCCCGCAAAAGAAGGTTGCCGTTACTATCAAAAGAATAGTTCTCTTTGGCTGCCGGCTTCCATTCGCCCGAAACCATGGTCAGTTTCGTATCGGAAGTTTGAGAACCTGCGGCATCGTATGTATAGGTATCCATGGAAATATTTTCCCATTCGGATCCGTTAAGAGATTGAAAAACAGCATTTTCAACCTGACCATCATCGTTTCTTTCCAACCATGTTCTTTGCGTCGTTCCGGCTGTATAATCGTAATATACGATACTTTCCAAATCGTCGGAAAAAGAATACGCTTTGGTTTTATCCACATACGCCGGCAACTCATCGGCAATCATCGGCATTCCCGCCAAAAGCAACAACCCGGTAAAAATATGATTTAAGCTGAATTTATTCATGATTTTAATAGTAATATAATAGATTTAATAGTAATATACTAAATGAGATAACTCAAAAACAATTCCCTGCAAGCCTCCGGTTCAAAAAAACATCCTGTTCATCCATTTCAACGATGCAAATTTATGAATTTTGTTTTCACTTTTTAGTTAAAAAAACCGGAAAGTATCTATTTTACAAATCTTTCACTAAAGTACCGTTATTTTTTTGCATCAAAAAATCCCCTCGATTGAAGGTATTCCTCCCGATATTTCTTCATGATATTCTTATTAATGTCAAAATCCCCGGTACCGGCCACATCTATTTTATTCAATAAAAACCCTGCGCCGATACCTTATTGATGCCCCATGCCGGCTGACAGGCAGGCACTAATCCATGCTCAAAATCACAATATTTCCCTTCTCAATCGGGCGACAGGAATATTCAGTTGTTCGCGATATTTGGCAACGGTTCTGCGGGCGATGACATAGCCTTTTTCCTGCAAAATATCCGTCAGTTTGTCATCCGTCAGGGGTTTCAGTTTATCTTCGGCCCGGATGCATTCCGAAAGAATTTTTTTGATTTCGCGCGAAGAAATTTCCTCGCCGTCTTCGGTTTGCATCGACTCGGAAAAGAAATATTTCAACGGATAAATGCCGAAATTCGTCTGCACATATTTGCTGTTGCTCACCCGGGAAACAGTGGAAATATCGTATCCCGTCCGCTCGGCGACATCCTTCAGGATCATCGGTTTTAACGAAGCCTCATCCCCGTCGATAAAAAATGCACGCTGAAACCCGATGATCGCGTTCATCACCGACAAAAGCGTTGTCCGGCGCTGCTTGACCGCATCAATGAACCATTTGGCCGAATCCAGCTTTTGTTTGATAAACAAAATGGCATCTTTCCTGTCCCGGGTCTGATTTTCTTTGTTGCCCGAATAATCCTCCACCATTTCGGAAAATCCGGCATTCACCTTCAATTCGGGAACATTTCTTCCGTTGAGACTCACCGATAGTTCCCGGTCGTTTTGCTCGACGATGAAATCGGGAACAATGGTATCTTTCCGATTCTCCAACGGCGTACTGAACGCATTGCCGGGTTTGGGATTCAACATCGTTATTTCACGCACAACGGTTTTCAATTCATCTTCGCCGATGCCCGATTCTTTGGCGATTCTATCGTAATGTCTGTAAGCAAACTCGTTAAAATAAGATTCAACCACCCGGACAGCCAATGCCGTTTCCGGTTTTTTTCTTAACTGAATCAACAGGCATTCCTGCAACGTGCGGGCGCCCACACCGACAGGTTCGAAATCCTGAATGATTTTCAGGATTTCTTCCAATTCATTTTCCGGAGCATCCACATTCACCTGAAACAACAAATCGTCGGAGATCGCGCTCAAATCACGCCGTAAATATCCTTCCTCATCAATGTTTCCGATGATATATTCCGCAATCAGGCGTTGTTTCTGCGATAAATCCCGAAGTCCCAGCTGTTCGATCAACGATTCGTGAAACGACATGCCCGCCGAAAACGGAATATCCTCTTTCTTCTCTCTGCCCGATTTATTGTCCGCTTCCAATTTATAGGGCGGAATATCATCTTCATTGCTGTAATCGCCCAACGACAAATCAACAGGCGTATCTTCGGAAGACGATGCATCCATCTGATCGGGCAATTCCGACGAAACTTCGAGAGCGGGGTTATCCTCCACTTCCTGACGTACACGTTCCTCCAGTTCCAACGTGGTCGATTCCAACAACTTGATCACCTGAATCTGTTGCGGAGACAACTTTTGTTGCAGTTTTTGCTGTAATTTCAGTTTTTGCGTAACCATAGATCCTGTTTTCGATGACAAATTTAACGGATTATTCTCAATAAACAGCCTATTGCAAGTATTTATCAACGGCTTTTTATTCCCGCATGGATGACACGGATTTTGGGAACCTCAAACTTGTCGGCACCCGGCAAGTTATCGATACTGAGCATAGTCGCGCCATTATACAACCGAGTTTTCCGATTTATATGATGAAAAAGGACGATAAAGAACTCTGCTTTGTGGCGGTCACAAAAGGCGTTCAGTTTGAAGGATCTGCTTTCAGAAGAGGAATTACTTATTTTTTAAAAGACGACCCTAAGCTCTGCGAATACATACGCCATGAAAAATGGGGTTTTAAGAATAGACCTCTTCGGAAAATAGTTGTATCTTTTCAAGATGTTTTACAAAGATATAGAAAAATTGATGGTGATGTAAAAAGTATGCTGTCCTAATTCGCCGGAGAACAATGATTTAACTTGCCTTATCATCCCCTTGGCAGTAAAAAAGGCAACTTTCTATTCTCTCTCTTATTTCTCTTATTAAATGATTTAAAATAAGGGAATAAGGGTTTGTAGATATGACTAATCCCCGCTACTGAGGGAATTGTAAATAGTAGTTAATTCAATACTGACTGATTGATTATATGCCTTTTGTAATAGTATACTTTTTACATCACTACCTAAAATCTTTGTGGCTTTGCGTCTTCGCATCTTCGCGTTTAAAATAGTATAAATTAAATTCTGCCGGGTAACTTAGCTGACAATCGGAAATTGATTCGGTTTTTTGACTTTTAGGCAGCTATTCTGTTTTTAATGAGTTTCTTTGTCGGAAAATGTTTTTATTTTTCAAAAAAATTGTATGCTTGCCGATATTTTTCTTTTTACATTAACCACTTAATTTAAATGGAAAACATTATGAAAACAAGAAATGGAAAAAATTGCAACTGTACTTTCCGCTAAAAAGAAGATTCAGAAAAAGAATTGATCAGATTGCTTGAAAGCAATAAGTAAAAACAAAAGAGACCGGCACTCAACGAGCAGTTTGCCAAAAGCGAGGCATACTCTCGTCCGAAGCAGCAGTTTGAACATCACCCTTTTCTCTTGTATCAACTTTAGTGAACCTCCGCCTCCATAAAGCTGCCTACACATTATCTGCATTAATAGCACCTGCATTTATGCAAGCAGATTTAATTTTGTCGTCAATGATTATATTGCCAAATTTCAATTGATCATTGAATTGCCTGCCTGTCGTCGGGCGGGTATCTGAATTTTTCGTCCATGTGATTGATTAATTCATGCCAGGTTTCCAATTTGGCTTCGAAACTGTAGATGTTGGCGGAACTGGATGAATACAGACTGATGTAGGTGATATCTTTGTAACGTTTGAAATAACGGTCATATATCATTTGCGTAGGACGCCCGTTAAATGCAAGCACTTTAATATTCGGATATTTGCGCAAAAATGCCGGAATATCATTCGGTATAATGTTTTTTATGGCACTGTCCAAACTGCTTTTTTTCCTGTCACAGGAATAGCAGATGTCCCACAGTGCGATTTGCGCCTCCTTCAATAAAAGATTTTTTTCCGGATAGGTTTTGGGAACCGGCTGATCACAAAAAAACGCAATCAGCTTCCATATTTCATTACTCGGATGAACGTAATATTCTCCTTTATCCAAAGAACTGTTTCCCGGAGCCGTTCCCAAAATCAAAATCCGGCTGTATTCATCGACAATAGGGGGAAAACTGTAGATTAAATCCGACGTCATAATACTAAAATATTATATTTATAAATAAGACATTATTTGCACATCCCTTTTTAAAAACAATGCTGCACATTTTTGAATATTCAAAATCTTTCAAACTTAATTATTCAAACATCCTATTCATCCACAATCGCCGGATTACCTGTCAAATACATCCTGTTTTTTTCAAATCGTTTTATTTTTTTGAAACAAATACGGAACTCTCAGCTCATCAATGTTTTTGTTGTACCATCTTTTCTCACAAATAAAAAAAGAGTTGCAATACGAATGTATTTACAACTCTTTTATTTTAACGGATATTAATTTTGGAAAATCTCCAAAACTTATTGTATTATATGCTCCTTATGATTCATTCCATTGTTTTTATTCATCATTCATTTCTTTGTTTCTCATTCATCATTCATTCAATAAAATAAAAGAGTTCGCTTTTCATATTTTGAATAAATTCATACTATTGAATTATCCGACTGAAAAATAAATGCATGATATTGAAATTTTTTATCGTAAAAATCACCAAATGACAACCCTGTCTGACGGATTGATATACATGGCATCTCCTTTCTTAATCGAAAATGCTTCGTAGAAAGGATCAACGTTTTTCAACGTCATATCTACGCGCCATCTTCCCAAAGAATGCGGATCGATTTTCGTCAAACGCAAAATCTCTTCATCCCGGATATTTCCAGCCCATACGTTGGCATACGATAAAAAGAATTGTTGTTCCGGAGTAAATCCGTCAATCGTTTTCTTATCGCCTTCCGCTTTTTGAAAGGCTTCGAAGGCGACGATCAACCCTCCTTGATCTGCAATGTTTTCGCCTAATGTAAATCGTCCGTTGGCATGTGTATCTCCCAAAACAATAATATTATCAAATTGCTCCACCAATTTATCGGCCCGTTCATTGAACTTTTGAGCATCTGTTGCAGTCCACCAGTCTTTCAAATTTCCGTCTTTGTCGTACTGACGTCCCTGATCATCAAAACCGTGGGTCATTTCATGCCCGATCACCACTCCGATCGCACCGTAATTCACCGCATCGCCGGCCTGCATGTCGAAAAACGGAGGTTGTAAAATACCGGCCGGGAAACAAATTTCGTTCGTCGAAGGATTATAATACGCATTCACCGTTTGAGGCGTCATCAACCATTCGTCTTTGTCGACCGGCTTTCCGGCTTTCGCAACGTATTCGTTCACTTTAAAAATACGCGCCCGTTTGATGTTTGCCCAATAACTGTCGTTTTTGATTTCCAACGAAGAATAATCTTTCCATTTATCGGGATAACCGATTTTCACGCGGAAAGTCGTCAATTTATCCAAAGCCTGTTCTTTGGTGCTGTCGCTCATCCATGCCAATCCCTTGATCCGGTTTTGCAACGATAATTTCAGGTTGCCGACCAAATCAAGCATGCGTTTCTTTGCTTCCGGCGGAAAATATTTGCGCACATACATTTCTCCCACCACTTCGCCCAATGAACCTTCAACCGAGCCTACCGCACGTTTCCAGCGGGGACGGATTTCTTGTTGGCCGGACAATGTCTTTCCGTAAAAATCAAAATTTTGTGCCGCCATGTCGTCACTCAAGAAACTTGCAGCCTCATCGAGCACATTCCATTTCAAGTAAGCTTTCAACTCATCCATCGTACACGTATGGATCACGGCGCTCACTTCCTTCAACGGTTCAATCTGCGAAACATTCAGATCGTCCAATTCCGGCAATCCGAAAACCGAAAAGAAATTTTTCCAGTCGATTTCCGGCGCTTCTTTTTGCAATGTGTCAATCGTAATTTTATGGTAATTCTTCAACGGATCCCTCAATATTTCACGAGGATAAGCGGCTTCCGCCAAACAGGTTTCGATTTTTAACACCGAATTTGCGTTTGCCTCTGCTGCTTGAGGAGTAAAACCCGCCAGTTCAAACATTTTCCTGACATGAATCTGATACTTTGTCCGAATGGTTGTACCGGCCGAATCATTCAATAAGTAATAATCCCGGTCACCCATCGCATATCCGCCCTGATACGTCTGAACAATATTCATGTTGCTGTTCATATCGTCTGCTCCCACGTAAATTTGGAAAAACGGGGAATAGGCTGTTTTATGCATTCCGGCGATCAATGCCGTAATTTCTTCTTTCGATTGCAGTGCATCGATTGCCGCTAAATCGTCTTGAATGGGAGTCGTTTTATCTTTGTTTAATTTTATGCTGTCCATTCCGATTTTATACAAATCGCTGATTTTTTGTTCGGGAGTGCCGGTTTGATAGCTTTTGAAACTCAAGTCATTGATTAAATCCCGGATTTGTTCCCGATTGTTTTCGGTCAGTTGATCGAAAGTGCCGTAACGAGAATATTCAGGCTTTAACGGATTATTTTTCATCCACCCTCCGCATGCATATTGATAAAAATCGTCTCCCGGAGAAACGGACGAATCCAGATTGGAAACATTGATGCCTTTTTCAGCGTCGGATGCTTTAAAACTCATCATTATGATTGCTATGAAAGTGATCCATAAAAAATAACTTATCGTTTTCATATAATAATGTATTATTCAAGAATTTACCGATTTAACCGAGACTTCACTCAAGCCTCTCCGCCGAATCCGACAATCGGGGGAATGAATCCCTGATTATTGTTTTCGGGCTTTTTTATTGTACCGAAATATGTTTCATATTTACGAATATTCTCGTCTAATGCCATTTGCAAACGCTTTGCATGTTCGGGGGTAAGAATAATGCGCGACTGCACTTTGGCCTTCGGCGTATTCGGCATGATACGCACAAAATCGATGACAAATTCGGATGTCGAATGTGAAATGATCGCTAAATTGGAGTAAATTCCTTGCGCAATTTCATCGCTCAGCTCAATGTTGATTTGATTCGGATTGTTATTGTCTTTTTCCATAAAATTTTTTGACAAAGGTAGTTTATATCATTTACATTCGGATGATTTGCGTCCCACAAATTCTGTTGAAAGTTGAAAATAACGATCAGATTTTGAATGATCCACTCAATGTTGTACCTTTGTGACATTTTAATTCAAAAAATGAGAAAACGATCGATCATATCGGTAATAAGCTTTTTATCGGCAATGTGTTTTTCGCTGGTATGTTATGCGGACGAAGGGGTAAAAGAAAATCCGGATTCGGCATCCGATTCCGAAACGGAGGAATGCGTCGTATCTTCCTCCTTATTGTCAACCGAAAAAATATACGAAGATTCGATTGTTTTGATCAAAAAGCAATTGGAGAGTTCGCCGCAAAATGAACAACTGCTTGTTATTTTGGGGCGCCTGCAAAAACAATGCAAACAAATTTCCGACGCTTTTTCCACCTACAATAAATTGGTGCAATTGAATCCCGGTCATTATGATGCTTGTCTTTTTTTGGGTTGTTATCATTATGTTCACGGAAAAAAAATGTTGGACAAAGAAGACTCCGATTACAAGGAGATCAAAAATCCGAAAAAAATGCAATATGCTTCTTATCAGAATAACGTAAAAAAAATAGTGCAGGAAGAATACGTTACCGCGTCTGTGTACTTGGAATCGGCTTTAAGCATGAAAAAGACATCTTTGGTGGCCGACATGCTTCAATCGATTTATCAACGAATCGCATTTCCTGATCCCGGAAAAGACAGGTTGAAAAAGTAAAAAGGAAAGTCTTATCCTTGCGCAAGATAAAGTCCGGCTGCATAATGAACATCACAAAAATTATATCATCTGTCTTTTTTATTCCGAGAGCAAAAATAATAGCAAGTTATCATCATTCGGCGCTCGAAATTCAGCGTGATCAACTCAACCGGTTAGTCTCTTACGCAAAAAATACGGAAATAGGGAAACAATATGATTTCGCAAATATAAAAAAGTATGGCGATTTCAGTAAAAAAGTACCGTTACATTCGTATGAAGATATTTTTCCGTCCATCAAGCGCATGATGGACGGAGAAAAAAATGTTCTTTGGCCTTCGACCGTCCGATGGTTTGCAAAATCTTCCGGTACCACCAACGATAAAAGCAAATTTATTCCCGTAAGCAAAGAAGGATTGATTCATTGCCATTATGCCGGAGGACGGGATTGCATTGCGCTTTATCTCCGAAATAATCCTCAAAGCCGCATTTTTTCGGGGAAAGGATTGATACTGGGCGGAAGTCTCAAAAAATCCGATTTTTCGAAACGATATCTTTCGGGCGATTTATCGGCTGTCATGATCAAAAATATGCCGTTTCTCGCCAATCATGTCCGTGTGCCGTGCAAGAAAATCGCGTTGATGGATGAGTGGGAAGCCAAACTCGAAGCCATCTGCAACAGTGTGATCGACAAAAACGTGACGAATCTTTCCGGCGTTCCGTCCTGGTTTTTGGTTTTGATCAAAAAAATATTGACCAAAACCGGTAAAAGTTATTTGACCGATATTTGGCCGAATCTGGAAGTTTTTTTTCACGGCGGAATCAGTTTTGAGCCGTATGTGGAGCAATACAAAACGTTGATTCCTTCGCCGGATATGCATTATATGGAAACGTACAATGCCTCGGAAGGATTTTTCGGCATTCAAAATGATCCCGACGACCCATCCATGTTATTGATGACGGATTACGGAATTTTTTATGAATTTATTCCGTTGGAACAATTGAATCGCCCCGACCCCGAAATCGTTTCGTTGGAAGGCGTCGAATTAAACAGGAATTATGCGACGGTTATTTCCACCAACAGCGGACTTTGGCGGTATATCATCGGTGACACGATAAAATTCACGTCCAAGAATCCTTATAAATTTTTGATCACCGGACGAACCAAACATTTCATCAATGCTTTCGGAGAAGAATTGATGGTTCACAACGCCGATAAAGCAATGGTCAAGGCTTGCAGGCAGACAGATGCGGTTATAAGGGATTATACGGCTGCTCCCGTATACATGTCTTCCGAATCAAACGGATGCCATCAGTGGATCATCGAATTTGAAAGAAAACCCGACTCCATCAATTATTTCACGGAATGCCTGGATTCTGCTTTAAAAGAAGCAAACTCCGATTATGAGGCAAAACGATATAAAAACATGACTTTGTCGATGCCGAAAATCGTCATCGCACGGGAAAATTTATTTCACGACTGGCTTGAGGAAAAGAATAAGCTGGGCGGACAGCATAAAGTTCCCCGTTTGAGCAACGACCGCCGGTACATCGACGAATTATTGAACTTAAATTCGGAATAGCATGATTTCGTCCGACGTTTTTCACATAAGAAAAAATATTCATGCATAAAGTTTATTTGTTTTTTATTTTATGGGTGTTTGTCGCCGGAGAAACCGGACGGGCTCAAACGTTCGATGATTTTATCAATCAGTCGTTCGACTGCCTCGACAAAGAAAATTATGTCTGTGCCGAAGAAGCGTTGAAAAATGCCATGCGGAAAGAACCGGGCAATCCGAGGAATCCGTTACTGCTTTCCAATTTGGGAACGATACAACGTAAACTGGGAAAAAAAGAGGATGCGCTGTTGTCGTATACCGCGGCATTGTCATCTTTCAATCAAAAAAACAATACGATTCTTCTGATGAACCGTGCCGCGTTGTATGCCGAAATGGACAGTATATATCCGGCATTGAGCGATTATATGCGGGTGCTGGAGGTTGAGCCCGACAATGAACAGGCGTTGTATTCGGCCGGATTGATTTACATCGAAAAAAATGATACCTCTTCGGCGCGGATTTGTTTTACGAAAATATTGAAAAAAGATCCCCGAAGCATCGACGGACGGGCCGGATATGCGATGTTATCCAAAATATCGAACGATTATCGCACGGCCGAAATGCTGTTTTCGGAAATCCTGAAAGAAAAACCGGACTTGTTCTTTTTGTACTTACAGCGCGCCGAAGTTTATTTTGCATCGGAAAAACCGTCGAAAGCATTGGATGATGTAAACACTTATCTGAAACAATATCCCGACGATGAATATGCTTATTTCTTACGCGGAAAAATAAAACTCGCACTGTGGGAAACAGCCGGGGCCTACGAAGATTTTCAACGGGCAAAACTATTGGGGTACGACACGGAAAAAATAAATGAAATGTTGAGAAAGTTGAAAGTTAAAGGTTAAAAATCAGCCTTTTAACTTTTAACGATCGAAGAACAACATATAGAGCAAAATAATGCTTATATTTGCCCGAATTTTTGAAGAGTAAAAAGAAATAGAAAAAGATTTTTATGATTAATCCCATTGTTAAAACAATCGATCTGGGAGACGGTCGATCAATTACCCTCGAAACGGGAAAATTGGCAAAACAAGCTGACGGGTCGGTGATGTTGCGTATGAACAACACTGTTCTTTTGGCCGCCGTTTGTGCCGCAAAAGACGCAAATCCGGGCGTTGATTTTATGCCTTTGCAAGTAGAATACAAGGAAAAATTTTCTGCATTCGGACGATTTCCGGGCGGCTTCATGAAAAGAGAAGGCCGTGCTTCGGATTATGAAATTCTGATTTGCCGTTTAGTCGATCGTGCGTTAAGACCTCTTTTCCCCGACGATTATCATGCCGAAGTTTTTGTAAACATCCTATTATATTCATCCGACGGAAAAGATATGCCCGATGCATTGGCCGGACTGGCGGCATCCGCGGCATTGGCTGTTTCCGATATTCCGTTCAACGGCCCGATTTCGGAAGTGCGTGCGGCCCGGATCGACGGTAAATTTGTGATTAATCCCACGTATGATCAATTGGAAAAAGCCGACATCGATATTATGGTTGGCGCCACTTACGACAATATCATGATGGTGGAGGGCGAAATGAGCGAAGTTTCCGAAAAAGAAATGTTGGATGCCATTAAATTTGCTCATGAAGCCATCAAAGTACAATGCCTTGCTCAAAAAGAATTGTCGGAATTGGTCGGCAAAACGGTGAAACGCGAATATTGCCACGAAGTAAACGACGAAGATCTTCGCGTCGACGTTCGCAACAAATGTTACGACAAAGTGTATGCCATCGCCAAATCAGGTTCCGGCAAACAAGAACGGAGCGAAGCTTTCCAAGCTGTCTTGACCGAATATAAAGCAAATTTCACCGAAGAAGAACTTGCCGAAAAAGAAGCTTTGATCGAAAAATACTATCACGATGTGGAAAAAGAAGCGATGCGCCGTTGCATCTTGGACGAAGGGATTCGTTTGGACGGACGCAAAACCACCGAAATCCGCCCGATCTGGTCGGAAGTGGATTGTCTTCCCGGCCCGCACGGTTCTGCCATCTTTACCCGCGGGGAAACCCAATCGTTGTCGACGGTTACACTGGGTACAAAATTAGACGAGAAAATTGTCGATGATGTGTTGGTTCAAGAAAAAGAACGTTTCCTCCTGCATTATAATTTTCCTCCGTTTTCAACCGGTGAGGCTCGTCCGCAACGAGGCGTGGGCCGTCGTGAAATCGGACACGGAAATCTGGCTCATCGTGCATTGAAGCGCATGATCCCCGAAAATTATCCGTATGTTATCCGTATCGTATCCGATATTCTCGAATCAAACGGTTCGTCTTCCATGGCGACGGTTTGTGCCGGAACATTGGCGTTGTTGGATGCGGGTGTCAGCATGAAAAAGCCGGTTTCCGGTATCGCCATGGGATTGATTTCCGAAAACAAAGGAAAAAATTATGCGGTTCTTTCCGATATTTTGGGGGATGAAGATCATCTGGGAGACATGGATTTTAAAGTGACGGGTACCAAAGACGGTATTACGGCGACTCAAATGGACATCAAAGTCGACGGTTTGTCGTTTGAAATTCTCGAAAAAGCATTGGCTCAAGCAAAAGAAGGGCGCCTCCATATCCTCGGAAAAATAACCGAAACCTTGTCGGAACCGCGCCCGGAACTGAAACCGCATGTACCGAGAATCGAAGTGATGATGATTCCGAAAGAAAATATCGGCGCCATTATCGGCCCGGGCGGAAAAATCATTCAAGATATTCAGGAAAAAACCGGTTCTACCATTACCATCGAGGAAATCGACAATCAAGGCCGGGTCGAAATATTCGCTTTCAATCTCGAAAGCATTCAGGCTGCCATTGACCGGATCAAGGGTATCATTGCCATCCCGGAAATCGGCGAAGTATATAGCGGAAAAGTTCAATCGGTGATGCCTTACGGTGTATTCGTTGAATTTTTACCCGGAAAAGACGGTCTGCTCCACATTTCGGAAATCGATTGGAAACGCATCGAAAACATCGAAGACGCAGGATTCAAACCCGGTGACACTGTCGAAATCAAATTAGTGGATATCGAGAAAAACGGTAAATTCAAATTGTCCCGTAAAGCATTGTTACCCCGTCCGCCGAAACCGGATATCAAAAAACCGGATGCTCCGGGTGCCAAATAAGCAGGTAAACGAGTTGACAAGAAAACGAGTAAACAAGTTTCGGATGTTACAAAACCGGACTCGTTTACTCGTCTACTTTTGTCTACTTGTCTACTCGCGTCTGAGCCGTTGCCGCAGGGCATACACGAGACTGCCGGCGAATAACACCATAAGCCCGTCGCCGAGGGGTACTTTGTTCGAGGTGCCGCCGCCTTCCGTGCCGCCGGCACGCAATATGTCATCCCCGTCTTTTTGGATTTCCGGACGGTCATTTTGCTGGCTTGACGTCAGGCCTTCTTTTTCCGTGGCTCCGGACGGATTTTCCACCCGGTCACTTTCGCTGAAACGTACCGGTTCCCCGTCTTTTGAAAACGGTTTGACGTTCTGTGTTTTCCCGCCGTAAGGATAAGTCGACACATATTCTTTTTCTCCGGAAAAAAATCCGCCGCTCCCCGTTCCGGAAT
>JGI24699J35502_11134003_pt1 | contig 23856 bp, 20 predicted proteins | sample TergutMp193P4_FD_35502 | JGI IMG/M metagenome (IMG submission 35502)
TTGATTTTCAACTATAAAGATAACAAAAATATTTGAATATTACCCCATTTTTTTACACTTTTTTAATGTTGGCTTATCCCGAATTCAGGTTATAAGATTCATCACTCATGCCGGTCAAGCTGTTCGCTTTAATGCCTCCTACCCAAAATACATTTTGAGAACGGATTTTTTTCCCTGTACTTAATTCTACAAAAGGTTTCTCATAACTTTTTACGAAAACATCCTGAAGAATAATTACTCCTCGTCTTTTCAATGTTTCGGCAGCTTTTGCTGATGATTCTTCCGACATGCCCGAAAGCAGGCGAGGCGAAGCATCTACCAAATAGATTCGCATCCGGTTAAAATCCAATTCAGGGTAATCTTTGGGCAACACCATCTTTTTCATATCAGCCAAAGCCCCGGCAAGCTCTACTCCGGTTGCTCCTCCTCCGACTATGACAAAGGTCATCAGTTCTTCAAATTCTTCGTCTGTATTAACGCTTACCGCTTTTTCAAAACTAAGTAAAATCCGATTTCTGGCGAGTAATGATTCCGAGATGGATTTTAGCGCATAAGTCGATTCCCTCAGTTTATCATTTCCAAAATAGTTTGTATCGCAGCCGGTAGCAATAATCAAATAATCGTATTGCAATGAACCGATGGTTGTCTCCAACTGTTTCTCCTCTGGAAACACCCGCTTGGCAAGGCAAGTTCTGAAGTGGAAATCTTTTTTCTTCTGAAAGATTTTACGCAATGGATAAGCAATCGAACTGGGTTCCAGTCCGCCGGTGGCTACCTGATACATCAAGGGTTGAAATTGATAATAATTTACTTTATCAATTAATATGATTTGAAAATATCGAGTATCTAATTTTTTTGCTATTTGCAATCCGGCAAATCCTCCTCCTATAATTACAATACGCTTTTTAGAACCCTTTTCCGGTATATGGGTTATTGCTTTCATCCGGCTTTCCTCGTGTTCCATTTCGCTTTTAGAACTTCATATATGGCTGGCAAAACAGACAGGACAATAATCAAAACTACTACCTTATCTAAATTTTTCTCTATCCATTCGATGCGTCCTATAAGAGCTCCTGAAGCTACAAAAAGAAGTACCCACGCGATTCCTCCAATTACATTAAAAGAGAAAAAATGTTTATAGCTCATTTTTCCCATGCCAGCTACAAATGGAGCAAAAGTCCGTACAATCGGTACGAAACGAGCCAATATAATAGTTTTCCCTCCATGTTTTTCATAAAATTGGTTGGTCTTTTGCAAATATTCCTGTTTGAATACTTTGGAATCGGGATTACTGAACAGCTTTTCGCCAAAAAATTTGCCAATTGTATAATTAGCAGCATCACCCAATACGGCAGCCAGCATCAACAAAAGAGCAAGCCAATAAATATGTAGCGGATTTTCGGGACGTATCGCAATAGCGCCCGCCAAAAATATAAGTGAATCACCCGGTAGAAACGGAGTTACCACTAAGCCTGTTTCACAGAAAATAATTATAAATAAAATAGCATAAACCCACGTTCCATAATTAGAAACAAGCATATCCAATGTGCCGCCCGTATCTCTCAACAAAGAGATAAAAAAATGCCAAACTTCTTGTAATAAATCCATTTATTCGTTTTTTTACAAAATATCTGTCTATTTAAGACGGCGCAAAGATACTATTTTTTTTCATTTGGATGACAGGTTAAACCTAATACCGGTTAAAATGTACGAAATCGCTCACATCACGGCGAACGCGAAGGCGATGCGCATCATCTCCGTCTGGATAACCTAAACGAACACCGAGTGCAATCCGGAGTTCCGCCGGAATACCCAGCATTTTTTTTACCTCGTCGGATAAAGGCTCATTGCCAAAAACGCTTAAAATATGAAGACATACACCTTGTGCAGCCGCCATTAACCATAGATTTTCCATCATGAACCCCAAACTCATTACGCCCAGAAAATCATTTTCCGAAGCTGGAGCTCGGCGATTGGGATCATATAACACCAACAGTAAAACAGGTCCCCGTCGTACCGGTTCTCCCAATTTTGACGCCGGTTGATTTAATTTACCTTGTTGCGCTTCGGGAGTTAGCCACGAAGCGGGAAATTGAGTTGCCAAAACACCCGTTTTTTTCCTTTTGAGTTCATCTTCCGTAAAAGAGAGTTGGCGATAATTTTCCCGGATGAATACAGACGAAACCGGTGATTCAAGTTCACTCAATTTCGTCAGCACAGATTTATCGTCTATGACAACAATTTCAAAATTCTGCATATTATGAGCGGTTGGCGCCCAAGTTGCCGCTTCGAGAATATTTTGCAAAACGGCTGCATCAATGGGACGATTTTCGTCGAACAGTATTCGTGACGATTCCCTTTGTTTAATTAATTGTAAAAGTTCTTGTTCATTCATTTTTAGTTCCTCCATTTAAAAAATTATTATGGTCTTTCCACTCGGATTTCATCCATATTCTGTTCCATTTTCGCAAAAGCTTTTTCTACAAAATCATCCACAGTCATCATATACGGCGATTTCAGCATGTTTCTTTTTCTGCGTCCTTCCATATTCAGTTCGGATTCCACCATCGGCGGAATAATCTCAACGACTCTGATTCCAAGCGGCTTGAGTTGTATGCGTTGCGCGATTGAAAATGCATGCAAGCCGGCTTTTGTCGCACAATAGAGTGGCGCTCTCGCTGCCCGTTCCACCATAAAGGCAAGACCGGAAGAAACATGAACGATAGCCGCATTTTCCTTACCCGAAAGCAAGGACGTAAACAAGGCGGAAAGATACACGGGAGCCTCCAAGTTGATACGGATTTCATTATCGCCGCTGTCCAGCTCGTCTAATCCTTTTGTCAAATCAATGTCGCGCTGAATTCCAGCATTATTGATCAATATGTTCATCTGGGGAAAGTTCCCGCTCATATATTTGAGCAACGCCCGGCGATCATCGGGATTAGCCACATCGCACGGGATGGTATGAATCCCTTGCAATTCTTTTTCGGCTTGTAGCAGCCTATTCTCACGGCGGCCGCAAATAATCAGAGTGTTGCCGCGTTCATAAAAATATTTTGCCATAGAATAACCAATTCCCGTTGCTCCGCCTGTAATTAATATGGTATTTCCATTCATTTTCATTTTTACTAATACCTCCTCCTTATTTATAAATGTTATTTCAACTGTATCCTGCAAAGGTAATAAATAATTCAATTTCCCGTACCTTCTTTAATATAAACAGATGCAATTTATCTGTAGATTGGTAAGAAGAAAAATATTTTTAGCCATCGACTTAACTTGATAACATTTTCCAATATGTCTAATAATTATAAAAGGATTAGGATATATATTTTTTTTTCTTTACCTTTGCAAAATGGTTACAAAAAGTGATCAGAGAAAGTTCATTAGTAACTAAGTTGTTAAGATGCCGAATGATAGATAATTTTGGTATTTTTCTGTGACAAAAAAGAAAAAAACTATATAAATGATTAACAAATGGAATTATCAACTCCCCACAAAAGAACAAAAACTTAAAAAAGATGAGATCTCTAAAAAATTCGAACTAAGTCCTGCAGTCTGCCTTCTGATGGTACAAAGAGGCATTACAACGGAGGAAGAGGTAAAGCAGTTCCTAAATCCGAGTTTAAGAGATTTATATGATCCTTTTTTATATCCCGACATGCAGAAAGCCGTCGATCGTTTAAATCGAGCTTTGGGAAATAAAGAAAGAATTTTGATTTATGGGGATTATGATGTTGACGGTACGACCGCCGTTGCATTGGTTTACAGATTTTTAGAACAAAACACATGGTCGTCTAATCTGGATTATTACATTCCGGATCGCTACGACGAAGGGTACGGTATTTCGGACAAAGGTATTGAGTATGCATGCGATACGGGCGTATCGTTGATTATTTGCCTGGATTGCGGGATTAAAGCCGTTAAGAAAATTGCTTACGCTAAATCGCTTGGAATTGATTTCATTATCTGCGACCATCACATGCCCGACGATGAATTGCCTGATGCCATAGCCGTATTAGACGCTAAACGCTCCGATTCCACTTATCCTTATGAACACCTTTCAGGTTGCGGCGTGGGTTTCAAATTCATGCAAGCTTTCGCTCTCAGTAATGAAATTGATTTTTCAAATCTGAAACCGTTACTCGATATGGTTGCGGTCAGTATTGCTTCGGATATTGTTCCTATTACGGGAGAAAACCGCATTATGACGGTTTACGGATTAAAACAATTAAACCACAATCCGGAAAAGGGCTTAAAAGGTATTATTGATATTTGCGGACTATCGGGAAAAGACATCACAATCAGCGACATCGTTTTCAAAATCGGACCTCGAATCAATGCTTCAGGACGGATGATGAACGGAAAAGAAGCTGTGGATTTGCTTTTAGCGAAGGATTTTAAATCAGCCAAAGAGAAGAGCGAAAACATTGACCAATACAATGATGACCGCCGCGAATTGGATAAAAAAATTACCGATGAAGCTTATGCGATTATTGATGAAGACCCTCAAATGGCAGACCGTAAAATCCTCGTAGTATTTAACCGAGAATGGCACAAAGGCGTGATTGGAATTGTCGCTTCACGATTGGCGGAAAAATATTATAAGCCGGTCATCGTCTTAACTGAATCCACAGGTTATATTTCCGGTTCAGCTCGCTCGGTAACAGGCTTTGATATTTATAAAGCCATTGAATCATGCAAAGACCTTATTCTGAATTTCGGCGGTCATACTTTTGCCGCCGGGGTTACTCTATTGGAAGAGAATTTGGAATTATTCAAATCCCGTATCGAAACCTTTGCTGATGAATACTTGGAAGACAAACAGTTGATTCCAACTTTGAATATAGATATGGCTTTGAAATTCAGTGAAATAGACAATAAACTCTTGTCCGATTTGAAACGAATGAATCCATTCGGTCCTGATAACCAAAAACCTGTTTTCTGTACGTTCGATGTGAGGGATTCCGGAAGCAGCAAATTGGTTGGGAAGGAATTAGAGCATATTAAACTGGATTTGGTTGATGATTCGTGCGGAAATGTTATCTCGGCAATCGCTTTTGGAATGCATCAGTATAACGACTATATCAAAAGCGGAAAACCGTTCGATATTTGTTATACAATCGAAGAAAACGTTTATAATAACAAAGCAAGCATTCAATTGTTTATCAAGGATATCAGAATAAACGAGCAACAATAACATAAGAAACATTTTCACTAAACCTGTTCGCTAATTATTTGTAGCCATAATGTTTCACGAAATTCTTAAGCAATATTGGGGTTATGATTCGTTTCGTTCGCTTCAGGAAGAAATTATAACTTCCGTATATGAAGGAAAAGATACGCTGGGACTTATGCCTACAGGCGGAGGAAAATCATTGACATTTCAGGTTCCTACAATGTTGATGGACGGCGTGTGCCTCGTTGTAACTCCTCTGATTGCATTGATGAAAGATCAGGTGGATAATCTTAAGAAACTCGGAATCAAGGCTACGTGCATACATTCCGGCATGAGCCGTTACGAAATTATTGTTGCGCTTGAAAATTGTATTTATGGAAATTACAAGTTTTTATACGTATCGCCGGAGCGCTTGACTACTGAACTTTTCTTAGCCAAACTTCCATATATTCGCGTCTGTTTGCTGGTAGTTGACGAATCGCATTGTATTTCGCAATGGGGATACGATTTTCGTCCCTCTTATCTGCGTATTGTTGAAATTCGCGAATATCTTCCGGAAGTTCCTATCCTTGCTTTAACTGCGACAGCCACACCCGATGTCATCGACGATATTCAGGAAAAATTGAAGTTCAAACAAAAAAATGTTTTTTGTAAAAGTTTTGAACGAAAAAACATTGCTTACGTAATTCGTGAAACTGAAGATAAAATCTTTGAAATGGTACATATTTTGTCAAAAGTACAAGGATGTTCCATTGTTTATGTGCGAAGCCGCAAGCTAACGAAAGAAATTGCAGTCGAATTACAGCGGCACGGCATTAGCGCCGATTATTTTCATGCAGGATTAAATCCGGACGAAAAAATAAAAAAACAAAACGAATGGAAAAACAACCAATGCCGGGTGATTGTTTGCACAAACGCTTTCGGCATGGGGATTGATAAACCTGACGTTCGCTTGGTTATACACTACGAATTACCCGCTTCTCTGGAGGAATATTTTCAGGAAGCCGGTCGTGCCGGCAGAGATGAGAAAAAAGCATACGCTGTTGCGCTATTTTCGCCGAGAGATGTCGCCCAATTGAAAAAAAGAGTTAAAGAGGAATTTCCCGGTCGGGAATTTGTTAAAGATGTGTATGAAAAATTAGCGTATTTTTTCCAAATTCCTATTAACACCGGAATGGATACCGGTCATAATTTTTCAATCGAAAAATTTTGCATGATTTACAAATACAACATCACACAAGTACATAATGCGTTGAAAATTCTCGATTTGTCGGGATATATCACATATATCGAAGATACCGACAAGCAATCTAAGTTAATATTTACAATTCAACGCGATGAGCTTTACAAATTTTCGGAGTTCAGCGAAACTATTGAAAATCTGATACAGATACTTTTGCGCTCTTATACAGGTTTGTTTGCCGATTATGTCCATATCAACGAATCTTTATTGGCGCAACGAGCAGGAATATCGGAACATACGGTTTATGAATCGCTGAAACTTCTGTCGAAGCAAAACATTATCAATTATATTCCCGCTCAGAAAGTGCCGACTATTTACTATAATAAGAACAGGGAAGAAATGAAATACCTGTTTATTCCGCAATCAGTATATGAACAACGAAGGGATAAATTGATACGGCGGATAAAAAGCGTTATTGACTACGGAAGCTCCAAAACCCAATGCAGAAGTAAAATGCTGCTTCAATATTTCGGAGAAAAAGATGCAAAAGATTGCGGGAAATGTGACGTTTGCATCAACAAAAGACAACAAGACATGCGTTCGTCTGAAATGGACAAGCTGGTTCAAACGGTTTTAAATCAAATAAATGAAAAAGAAATGACCTTAGATGAAATCACTGTTACAATAGATTATCCCGAAAAACGCCTGATAGAAGCTATTCGTTTCCTTTCCGATAATAAACAAATCGTGATAACAGATAATAAAATCAGGAAAAAATAGTTATATAAACAATTTGTAACCGGCGATAAAATCACATGAAACTATCAATTATCATAGTTAATTATAACGTAAAATATTTTCTGGAACAATGTTTAGATTCGGTTTCTCTTGCCGTAAAAAATATAGATGCCGAAATTTATGTCGTTGACAATCATTCTTCAGATGATTCGGTTGAGTATTTAAAACCACGATTTCCCAATGTAATATTTATTGAAAATCAAGAAAATGTCGGCTTTTCAAAAGCAAATAATCAGGCAATTGCACAAGCCAAAGGCGAATACGTTCTACTTTTGAATCCCGATACGGTTATCGGTGAAAATTCCTTAACAAACGTTTGCCGATTTATGGACGAAAATCCGCGAGTAGGCGCAGTTGGCGTGAAAATGCTGGACGGATACGGTCAATTTCTTCCAGAATCGAAACGCGGATTTCCTTCGCCTTGGAATTCTTTTTGTAAAATGTCGGGACTGTCAAAACTATTTCCATATTCAAAACGCTTTGGAGGATATCATTTAAAATATTTGGACAAAAATTATGTTCATACGGTCGATATTCTGGCAGGCGCTTTTATGATGGTTAGAAAAAAAGCGATTGAAAAATCAGGATACTTGGATGAACGGTTTTTTATGTACGGCGAAGACATTGATTGGTCGTACCGGATTGCTCATTCCGGGTATAAAAATTTTTATTTCCCTGAACCTATAATTCATTATAAAGGAGAAAGCACGAAAAAAGACTTCAAATATGTAAAGCATTTTTATGAAGCGATGCTAATTTTCTTCAACAAGCATTATCCACGCTCTAATCGCTTATTCAAATTATTGATTCGCTTAGCGATTATTTTATGCGGAACAATTTCTGCTTTTCAGAAAGTAATTAAACCTTTTAAAACTCTTTTCCCTTCACGAAAGCTGGAGAAAGAATTTACATTCAATAAGTCGGAAATTTCTTACGGACAAATCATACATGGGATTGAAAAACGTTCCGGCGAAAAGATTAGATTCAGGATTTTTCATCCTGAAGAAGGAATCACGATAGCGCCCAACGAAGTAACCTTTGATAATACACTATAATTATGGCTTTTTTAGAAAACGAAAATCTTTTATTACGAGCATTGGAGCCGGAAGATTTGGATATTCTCTATGAATGGGAAAACAATTCAGAGTTATGGAAATACAGTTCCACTTTAACGCCTTATTCCAAATTTGCGTTGCGCGATTATCTGACAAATTCTTTGGAAGGGATTATTTATACCCGGCAATTGCGATTGATGGCGATAGACAAAAAATCCAATGCAGTGGTCGGAACAATTGATTTGTTCGATTACGACCCAATTCATCAAAAGGCTTGCATCGGAATACTTGTAGATACAAAATTCCGCCGCAAAGGTTGGGGAGAAGAGATTCTGCATTTGACAGCCGATTATGCTTTTCGAGTTTTGCATTTAAATCAGTTATATGCATACATCCCATTAAGTAATACAAGTAGTTTTAATTTATTATGTAAATGCGGATATGAACAGACAGGTTTGCTGAAATCATGGCATAAAACCTCAAACGGTTTCGAAGATGTCCGTTTGATGCAATTATTGACGAGTAACAAGTAACTTGTCACTCGTTACTATTTAAAAGCAAAAGGTTGCCGAATCACTTCGTCAACCTCCCTAATTGAATTACTAACCCTTAACTATAACTAATGAAATAACACTCTTTACTAATAAAACGTTCAACAAGTAAAAAAGTTTACAAGACAATCATTTTTTAACATTTTTTTCATAATACATTGCTAATCATCATAAAATAGTCAACCAATTTTCTTGTTAAACAATATATATTTTATAGTTATTTTGACCGCTACTTTAGACAAATTCAAAATAATTTTTTAAAATTAAAGAAAAATTCAAAGGAATTTACGACCTTTGCAGCGGTAAAAAACAAACACGGGTTCGTCATTGCGGGCTTATCACACGAACCTGTCATTGCAGGCTTGACCCGTAATCTCGTGATGTAGAATACTTTTAAGAGGGGTTTCCCGCGTCAAGGGCGGAATAACAAGGTTTTAATTGAAAAACAAGTTAAATATAGATGAAGCTTTCTGAGTTAAAACAAGGAGAAAAAGGAATTATAATCAAAGTGCTGGGACGCGGCGCTTTTCGCAAACGTATTATCGAAATGGGATTTATCAAAGGGCAAGAAGTGGAAGTTATCGCTAAAGCTCCCTTGAAAGACCCGACCGAGTACAAACTCATGGATTATGAAGTATCTTTGCGGAAAAGCGAAGCCGAATTAGTTGAAATCATTACTTTAGAAGAAGCCAATCAGCAATTTCGGGAAACCGGAGATCAGCCGCTGGTACTGAACGAAGAGGCGCTTCAATCATTGGCTAATGAGCAAAGTAAAGTCATAAACGTAGCTTTGGTCGGAAATCCCAATTCGGGTAAGACATCGGTATTTAATGCCGCTTCCGGAATGCATGAACGGGTAGGAAATTACAGCGGAGTGACTGTCGATGCAAAAAAAGTGAAATTCAAATACAAAGATTATACTTTTCATTTAACCGATTTGCCTGGCACTTATTCTTTATCGGCTTATTCGCCTGAAGAATTGTACGTCAGGAAACAAATCATAGAAGGAACTACCGACGTAATAATAAATGTCATGCCGGCATCCAATCTGGAAAGGAATTTGTATTTGACAACTCAGTTGATCGACATGGATGCCATTACGGTAATCGCATTAAATATGTACGATGAACTGGAAAAGTCGGGCGCAGCACTCGATTACAATCGTCTTGCCGAAATGATCGGCTATCCAATTGTCCCGACTGTCGCTAAGTCGGGAAGAGGAATTTCGGAACTATTCGATCAGGTTATCGAAGTATATGAGCGGCGCAGCCCCATTGCCCGGCATATCCATATTAATTACGGCGAAGAAATTGAAACCGGAATCGATCACGTAAAAAAGCTATTGAAAGAAGAAAAGGAAATCGGTATGGATACGTCCTTGCGTTATTTAAGTATTCTGCTTCTTGAAGGCGACAGGGAAGCGAAAAAAGCAATCTCCTCGCTTCCTGGATATGACAAAATAATGAATGAAAGAGATATTCATGCACAATACATTAAAGACGATTTCAAGGAAGACGTAGAAATGGCATTTGCCGACGCTCGATATGGTTTTATCGCCGGAGCCTTGAAACAGACCTATGAAGAAGGGAAACATGATACGTTGAAAATTACCCATTGGATTGACCGCGTGGTTACTAACCGGTTCTGGGGTTATCCGATTTTTTTTCTGTTCATGTTCCTGATGTTTGAGTGTACGTTTATGCTGGGAAAATATCCTACGCAATGGATTGAAGAAGTAGTGCAGTTGTTCAGCCGGGTTTTATACTCAAATCTAAATGCCGGACCTTTGAAAGATTTATTGGTTAATGGAATTATCGGCGGTGTCGGCTCTGTGATTGTTTTTTTGCCGAACATCATTATTCTGTACCTTTTTATATCATTTATGGAAGATACCGGATATATGGCGCGAGCGGCTTTCATCATGGATAAATTCATGCAGAAAATGGGTTTGCACGGCAAATCATTTATTCCTTTAGTCATGGGATTCGGATGCAATGTCCCCGCTATTATGAGTACGCGGATTATCGAAAGCCGCAACACACGCTTGATAACTATATTGGTTAATCCCTTGATGTCGTGTTCGGCAAGGTTGCCGGTCTATATTCTTTTTGTCGGAACATTTTTCCCTAAGCACGAAGGATTAGTCTTGTTCGGATTATATTTAACAGGAATCGGTTTAGCAGTAGGAATGTCGCGCCTTTTCAAAAAATTTTTAGTGCGCGGCGAAGATTTGCCTTTCGTAATGGAATTACCTCCTTATCGGCTTCCGACATGGAAAGCGATGAACCGTCATATCTGGGATCGTTCTTCTCAATACTTGAAAAAAATGGGAGGCATTATTCTAATTGCTTCTATAATAGTCTGGTTTTTGGAATATTACCCGCAAAATACCGAGCTGAATCAATATTATGAAAATCAAATAGCAACGATTACGAACAACAGCCAGTTGACGCCGGAAGAAAGCAACGACTTGATTTCCAATCTGAATAAACAGCACAAAGAAGAACAAAAAGAAAATTCCTATATTGGAAAAATAGGACAAACAATCGAACCGGTAATACAACCGTTGGGATTTGACTGGAAAATGGGAGCGAGCTTAGTATCCGGAATGGCGGCTAAAGAAATTATTGTCAGTACATTAGGAATCTTATATACAGGTAATGATGAAGATAATGTTTCTTTGAAAGAAAATCTTCAGAACGCGCATTATCCTGATGGAAGCAAGGTATATACTACTTGGGCAACACTTAGCTTTTTATTATTTGTGCTGATTTATTTTCCATGTGCGGCAACGATTGCAGCAATAAAAAATGAAGCCGGTTCATGGAAATGGGCGCTTTTTTCGGTTACATATACAACAGTATTAGCGTGGTTAGTAGCATTTGCGGTTTACCAGATTGGAACGAATATTTTATAGAATATCTTTGCTTTCATGGTACTTTTCACTGAGGTGCTGTAGCCAAAGCAAGCATTACGTGCTTGCTTCTATCTCGTATCTATTACCATTTGCAATTTCCATACTATGCAATAGAGACAAAGCAATTATCGTATTTTATTCTACAAAGTTATAATAATAAAAAAATATATATTACTTTTGGCAACGTAAATACAAATTTACCATGAAATTATTTAAACTAAATAAATTATATAATGATGTCGATATTATTTAATAGACCCGAACTCGAAAAACAAATCGCAGACGTAGCGGAAGTTGCCGGTTATTTATGGCAAAAAGGCTGGGCGGAACGCAACGGCGGAAATATCACCGTTAATTTGTCCGGCGTGATAGATGATGAAATACGTAATCTGCCTCCTATAAGCAACGTCATTCCGATAGGCAGAACACTCCCTAATTTGAAAGGCTGCTATTTTTATTGCAAAGGCACAAACCTGCGCATGCGCGATTTGGCGCGCCATCCTATGGAAAACGGCTCTATTATCCGGATTCTGGATGATTGCAGCAACTATGTCATAATCGCCGATAATCCGATAAAGCCAACTTCCGAGTTAGCTTCTCATTTATCAATGCACAATTATTTGATAGGTAAAGGCTCGAGCTACAAGGCTGCATTACATACCCACCCTATCGACCTGATTGCCATGACGCATAATCCGGCATTCCTGAAAAAAGATGTTTTGACTAATTTGTTATGGAGCATGATTCCCGAAACGCGGGCGTTTTGTCCTCGCGGATTAGGTATTGTGCCTTACACCCTACCCGGTTCCTTTGCATTGGCAGATGCAACTATCCGCGAATTAGACGAATACGATGTAGTTATGTGGGAAAAACATGGCGTATGCGCTGTTGGAGAAAACATCATGGAAACTTTCGATATGATTGATACGCTTTCTAAATCGGCACAAATTTATCTGACTGCTAAATCGATGGGCTTTGAGCCAGAAGGAATGACCAAGACGCAAATGGAAGAAATGAAAACCGCATTCAATTTACCAAAATAAACAATAAGAATAATTTTTAATTTAACATTATGAAAAACAGATTTCAAAGCCAATGGCCGAAAATAGGAATTCGGCCTACAATCGACGGACGGATGGGTGGAATTCGTGAATCGCTCGAAAATCAAACTATGAACATGGCGGAAAGTGTTGTCGAATTGCTGACTTCTACGTTGCAATATCCAGACGGAACCCCTGTAGCTTGCGTCATTGCCGACACTACTATCGGAAGAGTAGCCGAAAGCGCTGCTTGTGCCGAAAAATTTCTGAAAGAAGGAGTAGGAGTAACAATAACCGTTACGCCTTGCTGGTGTTACGGTAGTGAAACTATGGATATGGATCAGCATACGGTTAAAGCGGTTTGGGGTTTCAATGGAACCGAACGTCCGGGTGCAGTTTATTTAGCAGCAGTATTAGCCGGGCATGCGCAAAAAGGTTTGCCGGCTTTCGGCATTTACGGACGCGATGTACAAGATGCGGGAACCACCGAAATTCCGGCAGATGTAAAAGAAAAGTTATTGCGCTTTTCCAAAGCCGGATTAGCGGTCGCAATCATGCGCGGTAAATCGTATCTCTCGATTGGCGCCGTGTGTATGGGAATTGCCGGCTCGATTGTTCAAACCGATTTCTTTGAAGATTACTTGGGAATGCGTTGCGAAGGCATAGATGAAATAGAAATCATCCGGCGGATGACCGAAGGCATTTACGACAAGGAAGAATATGAAAAGGCGCTGGCTTGGGCGAAAATTCACTGCAAGGAAGGAAAAGATATAATCAACAAGCCGCATTTAATAAAAAATCTTGCAGAACGCGAAGCCGATTGGGAATTTATTGTCAAAATGACTATTATCGTCCGCGATTTGATGGTTGGCAATCCTAAATTAAAAGAAATGGGATTCGGGGAAGAAGCATTGGGACACAACGCTATTGCCGCCGGTTTTCAGGGACAACGTCAATGGACTGATTTCTATCCGAATGGCGATTTCACCGAAGCGCTTTTAAATTCTTCTTTCGATTGGTCGGGCATTCGTGCGCCATATATTCTCGCAACTGAAAACGATTCGTTAAACGGCAGTGCGATGCTGTTTAGCTACTTATTAACAAACACGGCTCAAATTTTTGCCGACGTGCGGACCTATTGGAGTCCCGAAGCTGTCGAACGGGTTACCGGAAAAAAACTGCAAGGCTTAGCTTCCAACGGCATGATTCATTTAATTAATTCCGGTGCTGCTTCGTTAGATGGAAGCGGCCGCCAAAACGATGCAAATGGACAACCAGCGATGAAACCGTTTTGGAAAATCTCTCAATCAGAAGCAAATGCTTGTCTGGATGCTACGACATGGATGCCTGCCAACAGAGAATATTTCCGCGGCGGCGGTTTTTCTTCCAAATTCCTGACAAAAGGCGGAATGCCTTGTACGATGGTCCGCCTGAATTTAGTGAAAGGATTAGGTCCGGTATTGCAATTGGCAGAAGGATGGACGGCAGAGTTAGATCCTGAAATACATAAAATTCTGGACGAACGGACAGACAAAGGTTGGCCTACGACATGGTTTGTTCCACGATTGACCGACAGTTCAAATTTCAAAGATGTGTATTCGGTTATGAGCTATTGGGGCGCTAATCATGCGTCTATCAGCTATGGACACATCGGAGCCGATTTGATAACGCTGGCTTCTATGCTGCGTATTCCGGTTTCTATGCACAATGTGGAAGAAGAAATGATTTTCCGTCCCGCAGCATGGGCTGCCTTCGGAATGGATAAGGAAAGCGCTGATTATCGAGCGTGCATGACATACGGACCTTTATTCAAGAAATGACGGCTAAAATTGAATGTATGCAGGAAAAAATAAAGCGATATTTTCTTTCAAGATTAGATAATACACAACAATCAGTAGAAAAAGTCCAACGGAATATTTATTATTTAGGAACCATTCGCTTATTGATTGTAATTGCGACAGTCGTAATTTCCTATTTCCTTCGCACACAAGGCGCGTTTATTGTCGGAGGCGTTATTTTTCTCGGAATAATTCTTTTTCTATTGGCTTTACAGAAATGGAACCGGTTGCAAAAAAGGAAATATTATTTAGAAACGTCCGCTGTTTGCGATAAAAACGAATTGGATGCTTTAGATTACCGCTTCGATGCTTTCGACGGAGCATCGGAGCGAATTAAAGCACTTCATCCGTTTAGCCTTGACTTGGATATTTTCGGAAATCACTCTTTGTTTCAGTCTATCAACCGCACTTCTACGGTTTATGGAAAACAAATTTTATCCGGTTGGTTTGAAAAGCCGGAGTTTTCACCAGAACAGATTGAAGATCGGCAAAAAGCAATCAAAGAGCTAAGCGATAAGCCTGATTTTATGCATCATTTTCAGGTGACAGGCAAAATGAATCAAGAGAATGATTCCGACAGGCAGGAAATAGAAGAATTTATCGCCCAGCCTGATTTTATCCGAAATAAAAAATTGTGGAAAGTTTTACGATTCGCATTTCCCCTGCTTTGGATTATTATTATCACACTCAGCATTGCAGGAATAATTTCACTTTCGCAACTGATAATTATTTATTTTCTTTTTCTTATTATAAGCGAAAGCCAAGCAAAAAAAATCAATCAATTGCATGCCCGGATTGGAAAGAAAGTATCTATACTTACTTCTTATTCACAATTGATTGAAGCTATTGAACAGGAATCTTTTGAAGCGGAGATTTTGTCGAAACTTCAATCGCGTTGCCGGAAAGAAGGAAAACCCGCTTCGGCAATAATCGCTCAATTAGCTCGATTAGCCGGCGAATTGGAACAACGTTCGAACTTAATGGTGCATTTATTATTCAATCCGCTGTTTTTATGGGACATTCATAAAACAATGCAAATCGAAAGTTGGAAAGAATCCTACGGCAGCCAAACAATCGAATGGATAAAAATACTGAGCGGATATGATGCATTTATTTCATTGGCTATGTTTACTTTTACTCATCCCGACTATATTTTCCCGGAACTTGCCGCCGATTATTTTACTTTGAAAGGAAAGAATCTGGGACATCCATTGATGAAGCGAGAAATTTGCGTCAGGAACGATATCGACATCGAGAAACAGCCTTATTTTATGATTATAACGGGAGCGAATATGTCGGGAAAAAGTACCTACCTCCGCACAATCGGAGTCAATTTTGTTTTGGCGTGTCTGGGCGCTCCGGTTTTCGCCGATACTCTACTATTGAGTCCAGCAGCGCTATTTACCAGTTTGCGGACTTCTGATTCGCTTAACGATAATGAATCATATTTCTTTGCTGAACTCAAACGATTGAAAATGATTATCGACCGATTAGAAGCCGGAGAAAAACTTTTCATCATTCTCGATGAAATCCTGAAAGGCACCAACTCGGTCGATAAACAAAAGGGTTCGCTCGCATTGATTCAACAATTAATTCGTCTGCATGCATGTGGAATCATTGCTACCCACGATTTACTCATCGGAAGCCTCGAAGCGGAATTTCCGGATTATGTCAAAAACTATCACTTCGATGCAGATATCATCGACGATGAACTCAATTTTTCCTACCTCTTAAAAGAAGGAATAGCTCAAAACATGAATGCCTGTTTCCTGATGAAGAAAATGGGAATCACGTTGTGATTAAAAATGCCATTGGCTGTTCGTATTATTCGTATTTGTGCTTTTAGGCTGAGTTGTCGTATTCGTATTATTACTGTTTCCCCAAACGGAATTATAATATTCCATCGCTTCCGGTAATGCTTTCTTAATATTTGAGATACGAGTATTATCCGAAGGGTGAGTACTCATAAATTCCGGAACAGCACTTCCCTGTTGCGACATTCTTTCCCAGAAAGGAACGGCAGCTTCGGGCGAATATCCGGCAATTCCCATAAAAATAAGTCCCAAACGGTCGGCTTCCGTTTCTTGTTTCCGGTTAAAAGGCAACATAACTCCATATTGAGCGCCCAAACCATATACTGATTGACCAATTGATTGAACGGAAGAAGAGGATTTACTCAATATAGCGTCTAATCCGGCAGCGCCATATTGGGCAAGCATTTGCTGCGACATTCGTTCGTTCGCATGTTTGGCTACCGCATGCGCCACTTCGTGCCCTAATACAACCGCTAAACCTGTTTCATTTTGAGTTATCGGAAGAATGCCGGTATAAACCACAATTTTTCCTCCGGGCATACAAAATGCATTCACCTGCGGATCGTCGATAAGATTAAATTCCCAAGAATAACCGGATAACAAAGATTCCATCCCGACAACTTTATAATACGCTTCAACAGCATCGGCAATTTTACGACCGACTGTGTTTACTAATGCTGTAGCCGATGCATCGGTAGATTTCTTTGCTGTTTTGATATAATCGTTGTATTCTTGCAAACTCAACGATAATACTTCCTGGTCGGAAACTAAATTTAATTGCTGGCGTCCGGTAATAGGAACACTACTGCAACCGTAAATGCCAATAAGGGTTAGGCATAATAAAACTAATTTTTTCATGTGTTTGTATTTTTTTTATTAATAAATTTTTCGTAAAAACAAAAATAATCAAGGCTGCAAAAAGAATTTTAATCCAAGAGCATTGGAAATACTGATAAAACTTGATAGTTGCATATCAGTTTGACCACTCTCAACATGGGCAATATAACTGCGTTCTTTCCCAATTTTTTCGGCAAGTTGTTTTTGTGTTAGTTTTAATTCTTTTCTGCGCTCTTTCAAAACCTCTCCGTAATACCATGTAAGAGCTTTTTTATGAAAGTCTTCGCGCATCGGCGTCCCTTCTTTTCCATATTTGTCATCAAGCAAATCATCTACTTTATGTAATTTTGCAACTTTTTCAGGATCTAATTGTATCATAATTCTAAATTATTTAGTATGTTAATAGCTTTTTTTATTTGTTTATCATAATCTTTTGACGACTTCTTAAGAAATCCATTCAAAATTATAATTTCTGTTGCTTGAATAATATTAGCATGATTAGAAGAAAAAATAATACTCCTATATTCATTAAATCCAACACATACACGTAATTCGTATAAATTATTATCACAACTTACCAATTTTTTTACAAATTTAGTACTTAAAATATATGTACTTCTAAGAACGTCTAAACATTCCTCAAATTTATTTCTTGTCCTTTCATCCAATAATGAATAAAACTCCTTAAATTCATCAGTGTATATCAAATTTCTTATTTTTCTATTTGTATCTTCCCACATGTCACAAATGTAATTATTTAATTATAAACTGCAAAATTTTCTTCTTAAAAGATTTATTATTGGGGACTTTTAAGAATTTCATGTTGATTTTGTAGAAATTATAAATAAAAATGCACCAATTATGACTTACATTAAAAACGACTATATTGAACCATTTCGAGAAGCAATTCAATAAACGCGAAGAGACGCGGCATGCCGCGTCTCTATACGTAAATAATAAAAATTATTTTGCAGCTTCAAGAGATGCTTTCCGGAATTCTTTTAACGCTTTTTCAATCGCTAATGAAGTTTTGCGGGCGCGGGTTCCCGCCGCTTTATTTCCTTTTTCCACTTGCACAGCAGCATCTTTCTGAAAATCAGCAAAAAGTTGATTCAAATTGTCTAATAAATTTTCCATAATTTTTTATCTTAAATTAAAATTTTCGCAAAGATAGCAGATTTTCAGATAACAATGCTTTTAATCCAAAAATAATTTATAAATATATTATTTTTTATTTTTTCCCCAATAATACAATATTTTCAATATGGTGGGTATGCGGAAACATATCGACCGGTTGAATTTTTTCTACTTTGTAGCTGCTGTCCAAAGCGTTCAAATCTCTGGCTTGTGTAGCAGGATTGCAACTGACATACACAATTCGTTGAGGTTCGGCAAAAAGAATCGTTTTTATGACATCATCGTGCATTCCGGCGCGGGGAGGGTCGGTTATTATAACGTCGGGACGGCCGTATTCTTCAATAAAAGCTTTATTCAGCAAATCCTTCATATCGCCGGCGAAAAATAAAGTATTTTTTATTCCGTTAAATTCCGAATTTATTCGAGCGTCATCTATAGCTTCAGGAACATATTCGATGCCAATTACTTGCAAGGCGTCTTTCGCTATAAAATTAGCGATAGTCCCTATGCCTGTGTAAAGATCATAAACTCGCTCATTTCCGGTCAATTGAGCAAAATCGCGGACTATCCGATAAAGAGTGTAAGCTTGTTCGCTATTCGTTTGAAAAAATGATTTGGGACCAATTTTGAATTTCAATCCTTCCATTTCTTCTAAAATATAATCTTTCCCTTTGAAGCAGAATACCTCAAGGTCGGTAATCGTATCGTTGGCTTTATTGTTTATTATATACAACAACGATGTAATTTCAGGAAATTTATCGGATAAATGGTTTAACAACATTTCTCTCCGGTTCTTATCATCTTCGTAAAAAACAACGATAAGCATAACTTCGCCTGTAGTTGATGTTCTAATAATAATGTTCCGGAGTAAACCGCCTTTATTTCGCAAATCAAAAAAAGAAAAATCGTTTTTCAATGTATATGATTTTATTTCATTCCGAATGCGGTCGGATATCTTATCTTGCAACCAACAAGTATTGATATCTAAGACTTTATCAAACATTCCCGGAATATGAAATCCCAGAGCATTCCGGTTGTCGAATGTTTTCCCCGATCGGATTTCCTCGTCTGTCATCCATCGTTTATTGGAAAATGTGAACTCAAGTTTGTTTCTGTAAAATTCGGTTTTAGCAGAGCCTGCAATCGTTGAAATTTCAGGCAATTCGATTTTACCGATACGCGTCAGATTATCGCTGACTTGCTGTTGTTTATAACGAAGTTGTTCGGAATATGGAAGAATTTGCCATTGGCATCCGCCGCAAACTCCATAATGTTCACAAAAAGCCTCTTTTCTTTGTGGAGAAAAGGCATGAAAAAAAACAGCTCTACCTTCGGCATAACTGTTTTTTTTCCGCGTTAATTGGATATCAATAATATCACCCGGAACTACGTATGGAACAAAGATAACTAAATCGTTATACTTCACAATGGCTTTTCCTTCAGCCGCAATTCCAGAGACAACCGCTTTTTCAATCAGCGGCAAAGATTTTTTATTTTTACTCACAATTCAAGTTTATTTTTCACAAAAATAAACCGTTTCAATGAATTTTGCAAGTTTTAGCTGAAATCACATATTGTCTTTCGACAAATAAATATCGATATATTCCCTCTGTTTGAAGAAAAATTCCGCCTGCATTATTTCGTTAGATTGCGTAATGAGCGCCGATTGCCGCCTCAACGAATTCAACCATTTCAGTTGCATAGAAACAAATCCTGCATTTTGAATAACAACCGGATTAGTTGAAAATAACCAAAAAAGCGGTTCCACCTTATCATCTAAATTATAATAAATCGTATTCGAATTAACGCAAAGCGACGAGAGATAAAGTTGAATATTAGCAGATCCGGAGATTCCTGTCTGCGTCATTTCTTCATATTGCGAAATCATGCGCAACGTATCGTCTTTAATTAAAAGTAATTCTTCGGCGTTTAATAATTTCCGCTGATAAAAATATTGTATTTCTTTTATCAGATTAAGAAAAATATTCATATCCAAAATAAAAACCAAATTCTTCCCTTGGAATAAGTTTCCTCTCATTTTCCTTTGATAAACAAATGCGTTATCAGGCAAAATAGCTTCAGAATATGGTCTGCTCCGAGAAATATCTTTTTCTTGATACAACCATTTATAATATGCAAATTTGAATAGATTGGAAAAACCTACAAAAAAAGGAGCCGGAAAAGTATTAAAAGCCATAATGGTTTCTAATTTTTTTGCATAACTCAATTTTTCAAGTAGTTCACTGTATTTTTTAAGCATTAATACGAAAAAGTCGGAAGAATTTGCCTCAGACCGCGTATAATCATAAAACGAACGATTCTGTTTTTCCTGTTCGAATATTTCATCAATAGAAAAACCTAAATCGGCAGCTAATGTTACCAATTCCATTACTGTAAATGGAATATCGCCTCGGATTCGGCGATAAGCAGACTCTCGGCTTATATTCAAGGCATTGACCAAATAAGCTACGGGTTTCCTATTCTCAGAAATATTTTTAAGAATCGTCGTTACTAATTTTTTATTTAATTCTGAATCCATGATTAAGTAATTTTAGTATGTTAAATTTGCACTTCTATCTAATTAACAAATTTGTTTATAAGATTGTTTTCTCTTTCAAAAAAAATCACTTACTTTGCACCCGCAAAAGTATAAAAAAAATTTTTGAAACACGTTATTATTTAATAATATTTTTTATGGCGCAGCAAGAAGATGTTTTTAAAAAATTAGTTTCTCATTGTAAAGAATACGGTTTTGTATTTCCTTCATCTGAAATTTACGACGGATTAGGAGCTGTTTACGATTATGGTCAGTATGGAGTTGAACTCAAAAATAATATTAAAAAATATTGGTGGGACAGCATGACTTTATTGAATGAAAATGTAGTAGGAATTGATTCTGCTATTTTCATGCATCCAACTATTTGGAAAGCTTCGGGCCATGTGGATGCTTTCAACGACCCTTTAATCGACAACAAAGATTCCAAAAAGCGTTATCGCGCCGACGTATTGATTGAAGAGCATTTAGCAAAATACGACGATAAGATTAACAAAGAAATAGAAAAAGCCGCCAAACGTTTTGGCGATTCATTCGACGAGCAAAAATTTCGCGAAACGAATCCTCGCGTTTTAGAAAATCAGGCAAAAAGAGACGAATTGCATTCTCGCTTCGCTAAAGCTCTGAACGACGGTAATCTGGAAGAATTGCGGCAAATAATTCTCGATTACGAGATTGTTTGCCCAATTTCAGGAACCCGAAATTGGACGGAAGTGCGTCAATTCAACCTGATGTTTTCCACAGAAGTGGGTTCTACAGCCGAAGGCGCAATGAAGATATATCTTCGTCCAGAAACTGCGCAGGGTATTTTTGTGAACTTCCTGAACGTGCAAAAAAGCGGACGAATGAAAATCCCTTTCGGCATCGCTCAAATAGGAAAAGCTTTCAGGAACGAAATCGTCGCTCGGCAATTTATCTTCCGGATGCGCGAATTTGAACAAATGGAAATGCAGTTCTTTGTCCGCCCCGGCGAAGAATTGATGTGGTTCGAGCAATGGAAACAAACGAGGATGCGCTGGCACAAAGCACTCGGTCTTGGAGATAAAAAATATCGTTTCCACGACCACGACAAATTGGCGCATTATGCAAACGCAGCCACCGACATTGAATTTGAGATGCCGTTCGGATTTAAGGAAATAGAAGGCATTCACTCGCGTACCGACTTTGATTTGAGCAGCCACGAAAAATATTCAGGTAAAAAACTTCAATATTTCGACCCCGAATTGAACCAATCCTACATTCCCTACGTTATTGAAACATCAATCGGTCTCGACCGCATGTTTCTGAGCGTTCTCGCCGGTTCTTATTTTGAGGAACAATTGGAAGACGGTGAAACGCGAGTAGTTCTAAGGATTCCGCCTATGCTGGCTCCGGTGAAATTAGCCGTTTTACCTTTAGTGAAAAAAGACGGACTTCCCGAAAAAGCCCGTGAAATTATGGATAATCTGAAGTTCGACTATCCGTGTCAATACGACGAAAAAGATTCCATAGGAAAACGCTATCGCCGTCAGGATGCTATCGGTACGCCTTATTGCATCACCATCGACCACGATACATTGGTCGATAATCGGATTACGATCCGTTTCCGCGATACAATGGAGCAAGAACGCGTCCCTGTTGCAAATTTGCAAAGTATTATCGCTGATAAAATAAGTATGAAAAATATATTAAAACAAATAGCAGAAAAGATATGAAAAACTTATTCTACTTATTAATCTTTTCCGTTTTGATCGTATCATTCAGCGCATGTAGCAAAAGTGATAAGGATATTGATGAGTGGCGCGACGCAAATATTGCCGCTTATGACGTGATTACAAAAAATTCGGAATATAAGGCGCTTCAAACGCAAACCGGTCCCACGGGCGTATATTATAAGGTAATCACGTCGGGAAGCGGAACGGAACACCCCATGCAAACAAGCAAAGTAAAAATTTTATACAAAGGAACTTATTACGACGGCTCCATTTTCGACCCGGGAACAAGTGGAACCGATATTCCGGTAGAAATCGGATTAAACGGAGAAATCGTAGTTTATGGAACCACTTATCCGAATACCGTAATAGCTCGAGGCCTTTCTTTTGCAATACAAAATATGGTTGTAGGCGATAAATGGGAAATATGGATACCATATTATTTAGGGTTTGGAGTAGCCGGACTTTATTATTACCAAACAACCATAATCAAGGGCTACACCACTTTAATTTATGAGGTTGAATTGGTTAGTATAACGCAATATCCGCAGTAAAAAGCTAAAAACTAAACTATCCGCGCAAATATATACCATTTACATCATCTGCGTGCATTTTATTATTCATAATTTATAATTCATAATTCATAATTTTTTCATAACTTTGTTCCATATTTAATTAATTAAACATTACAAAGTTATGAAGACAAACGTTAAGTTTGCGCTGAGGACGTCGCATAGTACGCCGGAAAGAGGTATTTTGCAACTGTCCATCACGCGGCATCGCTCTACAAGTACAATTTCAACTTCTTATTCACTATCTTTTAAGGAGTGGAACGACAAACTCCAAATGGTGAACTTTTTGAAAAGCAGTCCTTCTACAAGGAAAAAAGAACTTGTTGCAATCTGGAACAAACTGAAGAATGACCGGCAATTAATCCTTAAAATTGTCGATACGCTTGAATCGAAAGGCGATTACACTTCGCAGGATGTGGTGCGTTATTTCCGCGAACAGCAGCAGGGAAGGCTGTTTTGCGAATACGTTAATCAGGTAGTTGAGAGACGGAATAAAAATGAAAAGTTCGGCACAGCTCATATCTACAGATTTGCAGCGCTCAGCTTTCTTAAGTTTCTCGGAGGGAAGGATATCGGCATTGAGAAAATCAACAAAGGCTTGATTAAAGATTATGAGCGTTATCTGCTTGCTGAAAAAAAGAGTAAAAACACAGTTTCGTGCTACATGCGCTCGCTTCGAGCAGTTTACAA
>JGI24699J35502_11134002_pt1 | contig 23835 bp, 22 predicted proteins | sample TergutMp193P4_FD_35502 | JGI IMG/M metagenome (IMG submission 35502)
GGCACAATATTGTTCTATGGAGAGGTTTGGCCGAAATTGCCGAAAAATATGTAAAAAAAGGTTCCAAACTTTACATTGAAGGCAAAATTCGTACACGTTCTTATGATGACGCCGCCGGAAATAAACGATACGTTACCGAAATCTGGGGCGACACAATGGAATTGTTGGATCGGAAACCGGATAATACGGGAACCGCAAGTTCGTTTCCGCCATCCCCTGTAAATAGTACGCAAGTACCGGAAAAAAAGCAAGTCGAACCCATGCCTCCTCTTTCGTCTCCGGAAGACGAGAATGACGATTTGCCATTCTAACAGATTATGAGTCAATAGTCATGATTATATAAAAGAATATATTTATTACGATTTATGATTTTTGACTGCTGACTCATGATTGAATATATTTAAATTGTTTTATTTTGGATTCAGATTCATTTTTAAGTTTATTTTCAGACATTCATTTTTCAAGTGTTTCGATCAGCTCGATAATAGCGCTCTTTATTTCTGCACTATTTTTATGTCTTTCCGCTATTATTTCCGCTTCCGAAATTGCTTTTTTTTCCCTTTCGCCCGGCGATAAAAATGAAATAGAGGAAGGTGAAGCGGATTCCGATAAGGCCATCCGATCCCTTTGGCAATCTTCCGACCGTTTATTAGCGACGATTCTTATATGGAACAATTTTGTAAATGTAGGCGTAGTCGTATTATCCGGTTATGCTATCAACCAATTGGTTGATTTTTCGAGTGCGCCTGTGGTCGGTTTTATTTTCGAAACAATCCTCTTGACATTTTTGATATTGTTTTTCGGTGAAATACTTCCGAAGATATACGCTCAAGGCCATTCATTGAGTTTAATACGTAAAGTAGTCGCTTTCTTGAACGGACTGATGAAAGTAACCCGTCCGTTTTCTTCGCTTTTACTGACTTCTACCCGTTTCGTGAATTTTCTTTCCAAGAAAAAAACGAGCGACGTTTCTGTTGGCGAATTGTCGAAAGCGCTCGAATTAACCTCCGGAGAGTTAACCGAAGAAAAGGAAATGTTGGAAGGAATTATCGGATTATACAATAAAACAGCCGTCGAAATCATGACCTCCCGAATGGATGTCGCCGATTTGGATATAAAAACCGTTTTCAAAGAAGTGGTACGGTACGTGATTGAAGTCGGATATTCCCGAATACCGGTTTATGCAAATAATCAAGATAATATTAAAGGTATTTTATATATCAAAGATTTACTGCCTTATTTAGACAAACATGCCGAGTTTCGCTGGCAAAGCTTGATTCGTCCGGCTTTCTTTGTTCCGGAAAATAAAAAAATAGATGATTTATTGGAAGAATTTCGTACCACGAAGACTCATTTGGCGGTAGTGGTTGACGAATTTGGCGGAACCTCCGGAATTGTTACAATGGAAGATATTTTGGAAGAAATTGTGGGAGAAATCAGCGACGAATATGATGACGAAGATTCGAAATTCACTCGCTCGGCGGATGGTTCGTATGTGTTTGACGCAAAAATATTATTAACGGATTTTTTTCGTGCTACCGGTTTGGATCCCAAATCATTCGGAAAACTGACCGATGAAGTGGATACTTTGGCGGGGTTGATTTTGGAAATCAAAGGCGATTTTCCGGAAAATAAAGAAGTAATTGAATACGAATCCTATACTTTCCAAATCTTGGAAATGGATAAAAAGCGTATCTTGAAAATCAAATTTATACAACAGGAGGAGTAAATTGTTTTAAATAAGGATATTCATGTTATGATAGAAAGTTTTTAATGGAAACGATAAAAGACAGGATTGAAGCATTACGGAAGCGAATAGAAAAGCTGAATTACGGCTATTATGTCCTTTCCAAACCGGAAATCAGTGATTTTGAATTTGACCGGTTAATGAAAGAATTGGAGCATTTGGAAGCCGAACATCCGGAATTTTTCGATCCCAATTCCCCGACTCAACGGGTAGGAAGCGATATTAATAAAAATTTCGTTCAAGTCGAACATGTCTATCCGATGCTTTCGCTTTCCAATACCTATTCGGAAGGAGAGGTAACGGATTTCTATAACCGAACCTCAAAATCGCTGAATGAACCTTTTGAAATTGTCTGTGAATTAAAATACGATGGAACGTCTATTTCTCTGACGTATGAAAACGGCGTTTTGATAAGGGCTGTTACCCGAGGCGACAGTGTACGCGGCGATGATGTAACCGCCAATGTACGAACAATTAAAAGTATCCCGTTGAAACTGCATGGAACGAATTATCCGGCTTTGTTCGAAATACGGGGCGAAGTCTTGATGCCTTGGCTTGTATTTGAAGACTTGAACCGTGAACGCGCCGAGTCGGAAGAGCCGTTGTTTGCCAATCCTCGAAATGCAGCCTCCGGAACATTGAAATTGCAAAATCCGGCAATTGTCGCATCCCGACGTTTGGATTCCTATTTATATTATCTCTTGGGCGAAAATCTTCCTTTCGATGGTCACTACGAAAACTTGAAAAAAGCGGGAAGCTGGGGATTCAAAATTTCGGATGCAATCAAGAAATGCGAGACTTTGGAAGAAGTCTTTGAATTTATTGCTTACTGGGATAAAGAACGACGAAATTTGCCGGTTGCCACCGACGGAATTGTACTGAAAATCAATTCCGCCCGTCAGCAATTGAATTTGGGTTGGACCTCCAAGTCGCCGCGTTGGGCGATAGCCTATAAATTTCAAGCCGAATCGGCGGAAACCCGTTTAAATTCCGTTGATTTCCAAGTGGGAAGAACCGGAGCCGTCACTCCCGTCGCCAATCTTGAGCCGGTTTTGTTGTCGGGAACCATTGTCAAACGAGCTTCTTTGCACAATGCCGACATCATCGAAAATTTCGATATACATATCGGCGATTTATGTTACGTGGAAAAAGGCGGAGAAATAATCCCAAAAATCACGGGAGTAAATAAAGCGGCAAGGTTCATACTCGGCGATAAAGTTCGTTTTATCAAAAATTGTCCCGAATGCGGAACCCCTTTGGTACGGGAAGAAGGAGAAGCTATTCACTACTGTCCGAATCACTTCGGCTGTCCGCCGCAAATCAAAGGAATGGTTGAGCATTTTGTCAGTAGGAAAGCGATGTATATCAATATAGGTTCGGAAACGGTTAATCAATTTTACAATGCCGGTTTGATAAAAAATGCAGCCGATTTATATGAATTGAAAGCCGAAGATGTTCTGAAATTAGACCGTTGGGCTGAGAAATCAGCCCGTAATTTTATCGAAAGCGTTCACGAATCGCTTTCGGTTCCTTATGACAGAGCGTTGTATGCTTTAGGAATCCGGTATGTGGGCGAGACAGTCGCCAAAAGGCTGGCGAACGCTTTTCATTCCATTGATGATTTAATGAAAGCCGATTATGAGCAATTAATAACGGTGGGTGAAATCGGAGAAGTTATTGCTCGCAGTGTCTTGAACTATTTTTCCATCGAATCGAATCGTCGGCTGGTTGAACGCTTGAAGAATTATGGCGTGCAATTTACGCTGAGAGAAGATGAGTTAGCGGAAAAAACAAACAAATTGAACGGACAAACGTTCGTAATCAGCGGAACATTCTCACTTCATTCGCGAGACGAATACAAAGTGTTGATAGAAAAAAACGGAGGAAAAAATACGAGTTCGGTTTCTGCGAAAACCGATTATATTTTAGCCGGAGAAAATATAGGGCCGGCTAAATTGGAAAAAGCCATGAAAATGGAGATAAAAATTATTTCGGAAGTCGAATTTCTTAAAATGATAGAATAAACCATGTATAAATTTTTGTTAAGAAAAAAAATCAAACAAATAATTAAACATTCCGAAAGGACAAAGGCCTATCACAATCTGAAAGAAATAAAATCTGTTTTGGTATTGTTTGATACGGAAAATTTTGATGATGCAAACTATTTTATTCAACAGATGAGGAAGATGGGGAAAAAAGTAAAAGCCTTTGCGTTTAAAAATAAGAAAGATACCGGCAATTATTCCAATATATCCTACACTATCGTTACCGGAAAAGATATGAAAAGCGAATCATTGCTACAAATAGCCAATAGTCTGACAGATGAACAGTTCGATTTGGCCGTTGATTTAACGCTTAAAGAAAATTTGCTGTTACTGTATATTTTAGTGTCGGTAAATTCTCCGCTTAAAGTAGGATTTTACAAACATGCGCTGTCGGTTCACGATATAGTAATCTCGTTTGCTCCCGACTTGGAATTGACTGTTAGAGAATTGGGTCAACAAGTCATTTATTATCTTACCGTTATTTCTTCCGGAACGAGAAACGGGCGGTGATTCTTTCAAAAAATTGCATGCAGTTATTGAATTTGCCGGGTTAATCTTATTTTGTCAGATTTTTATTTTTAAAATTTAAATTGTACTTTTGCCGACATATTTTATTATAATGTACAGACTCAGATGGAACATGTAAATCTTACGGGAATGGGAGTCGCATTGATAACTCCTTTTCAAACTGACGGTGAAATTGACTACCCTGCTTTATCGCATTTAGTGGATTATCAGCTGCAAAACGGTACGGATTATTTGGTTGTTTTGGGAACTACCGCCGAAACGCCGACTTTGACAATTTCCGAACAAAAAGCGATTGCGGGATTCGTGATCGGTAAAGTCAAAAACCGGATTCCGATTGTTTTAGGGATCAGCGGAAACTGTACAAAAACAGTTGTAGAGCGATTGAAAACCGAAAATCTTGAAGGCGTTGACGCCATTCTGTCTGTTGTTCCGTATTACAATAAACCTTCTCAAGAAGGAATTTATCAACATTACAAAGCGATAGCGCAGGCCTCTTCGTTGCCGGTCGTTTTATACAACGTTCCGGGAAGAACGGGCGTCAATATGACGGCCGAAACAACGCTCCGATTGGCTCGTGAATTTAACAATATAATTGCTGTTAAAGAAGCGTCCGGCAATATGGCGCAAATCAATTCTATAATTAAATACAAACCGAACAATTTCCAAGTCATTTCCGGCGATGACAGCGTTGCTTTCCCTTTGATCGCATTAGGCGCTGTCGGCGTTATTTCGGTCATAGGAAACGCCTTTCCGAAAAAATTCAGCCGAATGATACATTGTGCTTTATCGGGCGATTATGCCGGCGCTTTAAGTCTTCACCAACAGTTTTTGGAGTTATTCGAATTATTATTTACGGATGGCAGTCCGGCCGGAGTAAAAAGCACATTAAATATCATGGGACATATTGAAAACGAGCTTCGTCTTCCCTTAGTCCCGGTTCGGGTTGCTACTTACGAAAAGATACGAAACGCATTGCAGGAATTTAATAAATTATAGCTCATACGTTTTAATTCATAATTCATAATTCATAATTTTAAAAAAAGTTGTATCTTTGCAACTTGAATTTGAAAAGCCCGGATGGCGGAATTGGTAGACGCGCTAGTTTCAGGGACTAGTGTTCGCAAGGACGTGCAGGTTCGAGTCCTGTTCCGGGCACTTTTATTATTTTTAATCGCTTGTATTTCAGCAGATTTATAAGCGACTTTTGTTTTGTTTGCAGTGGATTTTGCAGGGTTTGCGTGATTTATTTAAATTACCCGATGTTATCCGATTTTTCCCGATTGCAATTTTGACAAAGAAGCTGCAGATTTCTGTATGTTGTGGCTCCGCCTTTGGAAAAAGGTATGATGTGGTCAAATTCCAAATTTTCTTGACTCCCGCATTTTACGCATCTCCCGCCATCACGATTCCACACCTTGTCGGCAACGTCTTGAGGGATAGGTTCTCGCTTGGATTCATCGCTTTTTCTTTCGTTGAAAATCAATCCTTCTTCGATGAGTTCTTGAAGGGCTTGTTTTTTAAGGTTTTTCATGCGTTCTTTTTCCAAAAGTTTTTCCTTGTATTCACGCTTTATTTTATCGTCCTCTATTTGTCTTCCGTTGATTTTTTTTCTTTTTAAAATTTCATTTCTGTGTTCTATTTGAAATATATCAAGATAGGTTAAACAGTTATTTGCATCATTTGCTTTAATAACATCTAAAATATTTTGAAGTTGTTCCTTTGTTTTTACAAGAATTAAATGAGGATATTTATATGTACTTCCAATAATTCCGCATAAATAGAGAGATACCTCCAATGCCGTATTGTTAAAATGCTTCGGACATACCTGTGAGTTAAAAATACTTATTGCTTCTTTTTCAAATATATCATAAGTAATAATGTGTTTAGTATTTTTAAATCCGATGTATATATAATGCATCGCTTTCTTAGTATTTATTTCATCATAAGAATGAGGGTTATGCAGGATTGATAAAGTATCAAGTAAAAATTCTTTGTATTCTTCACTTATGTAAATCATATCTGGTGTAAAAAATAGTTCAACAGTTATTTTTACCAATAATTCTTATGACATTATACAGTTCGTATAAATCATCCAAATAAACAATAGAATCCGAATAGGCCAAATTCAACGGATGACACAAAACAGACATTGTCTCAATGTTATGCTCGATAATTTTCCTAATGATATAATCTTCATTTTTGAAAACAAGTACAAATAACCAGCTATTAATATTTAGCCTTTGTGACCAATATTTTTCGTCTATTTTTCTTGCTAAAATAAAATCTCCATCACACAAAGAAAATCCGTATCCGCTGTCCATCTCATCATCATTTACTCTAAATTGATGATATTTATTAATATCCCTCATTAGTTAATGATAGTATCACCTTAAAAACCGAATCAATAAGACTTTTAGGTATTTCTTCCGAGGGAAAATCTTTATTCTTTGAAACACATAAAACATGAGTGTGTTTATCTATTTCAGATTTGTCAATTTGCTTAAAAATTCGGAGACCTTTCCGGCGTTGTTTATTGCCGAAACAACAAAGCATACGTAAGCGGTAACCAGCGTTCGAAAATATTCGACGGAGCAACGATAGACGTAATCGAACAATTCGGCGAACCTCAACCGGACAAAACCGTTTTAACCGGATTCATCAATTGGAACGGCAACCGATATACATACCGGGAAGTGCGGTTTACACACGAAGAATTTCGCGAAGCTTGCATAGTTGCCAATAACGACGGCGGCTCGTTTGATCGGGACATACTCTCCGAAGAATGGGATAAATTCGAATTATCGTCTTACGGACTCGATATTTCGGAATTCGAGCATCTTTTCCCACACGAAGATGAATTGAAGCTGGCAAATGAAAGTTTTGAACCGACAACCCGCCTTGACTATCTGAAATTCGGAACATACAAAATTCCGCTTTCGGATACCGAATCGGCGGACTTGAGCCGAAAGGCGGATGAATATTTCTCAACCAACGGAACCCTTTTGGGATTCGCGCAAACATTGGTTAATCATGTTGAATGCGGTTGACACGGAAATATCAAAGCTGAGTCCGGCGGATTACAACCCGCGGTATCTTTCTCCCGAAGCAATGACGAAATTACGGGAAAGCATCCGGACACTCGGAATAATCAAGCCGGTTATCGTCCGTTCTGAAGATTACAAGCTGTTGGCCGGCCACCAAAGGACAAAAGTCTGTGCCGCGATGAAAATGCAAACCGTCCCCGCTTTTGTACTGTCGGGTGTGAACTCATCCGATGAAGTCCGCTTCAATCAACTCCACAATTTTTGCGAGTGCGAAATCAGCGAGCGCGCTCCGATAATCAAAATACACTCACGGTTGAAACAAGGTTTTCAGACGGTAAAAAATTCGGATATCGAAATAGTATCCGCGGGAGAAAAGAATCAATTCGTAAACGAGCTGTCAAAAATGATTCTCCGCTACGGTCAGTTTGCCAATGCCGTTACCGATATGCAAGGGAACATAATTGTTTCGGCGGTTTATGCAAAAGCCGTAAAACTGTCGGGTATGGATTTGCTTGTTTATGCGGTACCGGATGAACTTATTGAAAAAGCAAAGTACTATTTCGGAAAAGAGTACGGACAATTCGAGTACTCGCATATCGAAAAGAAAACATATATTCAATCTTTGGCGCAAAAATTCCGGTTACGCACGAACTCGAAAGGTGAAGAAAGTAAACGTTCTCATTCGACTTTATACGAAAAAACAGTCATTCCGAATATAACAAAAGAGATGACCGTTCTTGATTTCGGTTCCGGATTTCGGGATTATGCAAAGATGCTCGATAAAAAAGGGTATAAGGTACACACGATGGAATTTTTTCTGCGGAAACCCGGAAATGATGCTATATGGACGGATGAAATTCGTCGGGATTTTCTCCGGATAAAAAGACATCTCGAAACAAAAGGTCAATATGATGCCGTTGTATGCGATTCGGTTCTCAACTCCGTAAATTCAACGGAAGATGAAAAGGCTGTACTTATTTGCCTTTCCGCTTTATGTAAACCCGGCGGGCTTATTTTCTATTCCGGGATTCCAAAAGATTTCAAAGCGGGAACCACGGACCGGAAAAATTCAATTGATCCGCGCGGTACCGGTTTATTCACGGACAAAAACGGATTTACCGCGAATTACCGATACGGAGAATGGTATTTTCAAAAGTACCACGGAAAAGAAGATGTTAAAAAGCTCAATGAACTTTACATCGGAACAAACTATCTGATTTACGATGCAGGCTCTTTGTCCGTCGGGGAATTGAAAAAATCATCATGGCAGGTTAAGGCAATCAACGGAAAACCGAATACTCCGGAACTCGCGGAATGGGCGCTCGATCACGAATTTTCTTTACCGCTTCCGAAAGGTAAACATTGGGACTTAAATGAAGATATTATCGAGGCTTATAATAAAAGCAATATCTTAATAAATATAACTTAACAATGGCAAAGGGAAATAATGCACGGGATAAAGTGGTTCGTGAAAAACAAAAAGAATTAGTTTGCCGATACAGAGCAAAATCATACTCCTTTCGTGAAATAGCCGAAACGGTTTCAAAAGAGACAGCCGTTAAGATTTCTCACGTGACCGCATTCAATGATTATATGCAAGCTTTGGAAGAAGCCAAAAAACAAGCGGAGAAAACAGCGGCTTACGGACTGATTTCCGAAATTGAAAAATTAGACAGGCTTGAACATCAGTACTGGATTGCTTGGGATAAGTCATTGGGAAGCTCTTCAAAAAAGAAGATTCGCAAAAACGAAATGCAACTCCGAAATGAAATGCAACTCGAAGAAGTCGAGCAAAACGGAGAAGTTGCTTTCTTGAACGGAATAAAGGCCTGTATCGAATTACGATGCAAAATGATGGGGTATATAACAAGCAATGTTGATATTAAGAGCGCGGGAAAAGAATTGGCGGTAATAACCGGAATGACGGTAACATGATTAAAACTCTCGAATTTAATACATACGGTAACGAAAAGCAAAAACAGGTTTGCCGTTTATGGATAGATGATACGGTAACCGACATTGTTTACGGCGGTTCGAAAGGCAGCGGGAAAAGTTATCTCGGATGCTCGCTTATTTTCGGAGATGCACTCACGTATCCGGAAACGTTTTATTTCATTGCCAGAAAGCAGTTAATTGACCTTCGTAAATACACGATACCGACCGTTTATGAAGTTTTACGAAATTGGGGTATAAATTCAAACTACCATAACTACAAGGGGAATGATAATTATTTCGAGCTGAATAACGGAAGCCGCGTATATTTGCTTGACGCGCGATATATGCCTACCGATCCGCTTTACCAGCGTTTCGGTTCCATGCAGATGACGCGGGGATGGATTGAAGAAGCGGGCGAATTTAATCTCGAGGCAAAATCAAATCTCCAAGCCTCTATCGGCCGTTGGAAAAACGACACCTACAAACTCGCTCCGAAACTTTTGCAGACTTGCAATCCGGCAAAAAACTATCTGTACGGCGATTATTATAAAAAGTTCAAAGAAGGAAATTTGGAATCGTGGAAAAGATTTGTTCAGGCATTGCCGAACGACAATAAAAAACTGCCCGACGGTTATCTGCTTAATCTTGAGCGAACATTCAGCAGGACGCAAAAGGAACGTCTTCTGCTCGGAAATTGGGAATATGACGATGACCCGGAGTTATTGGTTGATTATGATTCGGTATGCGATTGTTTCACGAATAATCACGTTTCGGAAGTCGGCCGCAAATGTATAAGCGCCGACCTTGCAATGAAAGGACGCGACCGGTTCGTTGCCGGCAGTTGGAGAGGTTCCGTTTGCCGTATTGCGACAGATAAAACTTTTTCTCCGGCAAAAGAGATAGAAACCGATTTGCGTAAACTGATGGATAAGGACGGCGTCGGAAGAAGCATGACGATTGCGGACAGCGACGGCTTGGGTCAATACCTTGAAAGTTACATCAACGGAATCAAAGAATTTCACGGCGGAGCAACCGCTTTCGATAAGGATTTGTACGCCAATCTCAAATCGGAATGCGCATACAAATTGGCCGAAAAGATAAACAACCGTGATTTGAATATAATATGTACAGAAAAGCAGCGGGAAATTATTAAAGAAGAGTTAATGGTATTGAAATCGGATAACGGGATTACGGACACTCAAAAAAAGCGTATCATCTCAAAAGAGGTAATGAAACAGATTTTGGGACATTCTCCCGACTATCTCGATATGCTGATAATGGGGATGTATTTTTTTCTGGCGCCGATACTGAAGAAGCCTAAATTCAAAACGATAAAACTGAATTGAAATATGAGAACAGATAAAGATACGACGCTGAAAGATTTCATCTTCTACACCGACTTATTCAAATCGGACGAAAAACAAATCGGAGACCTTTTCCGCAAACTCGAATCAACGGAACCGCCCCCCTACATCCTCAACAAACCCGCTCCGAAAAATCTCAACGACTTGACATTCGGTCAACTGATTCAAATACAATCCGTCAAAACAATCGAAGACATGCTGTTCGTTCCGCTTGATGTCATATTGAATATCAACAAAGAAAAGGCGTTGACCTGCAAAGCGTTCGACATTATCCGCTTCATGCTCTTCATACAAAAAGAACTCACGCGAATCGGTAAACTCTTCTCCGAAATAAAATACCGTCCGAGCGCCGAAGAAATTCAAGCCGGAATCAATCAAATTGACAACGGTATATTCGGAACAATTGACTGGTACGCCCGAAGAATGGGAATAACCGACCACTCCGAAGTCGAATCAATCCCGTGGATTCGTATCTACAAATGCCTCGAAATGGACAACAAACAAGCCCTGTTCGAAAAAAAATTACGCGAAATATACTCAAAAAAAATAAAATGAAAATTAACGAAGCATTCGAAAAAATTACCTCGGAAATGGGACTCACCTATATTTTCGACGACATCGCAAGGATAAACCTCCGGGCCGACAACGCCCCCTCCTATCCCGCGCTCCTGAGGCAATTCCCCGAAATCTGGAACGAAGACGAAAACTACAAAACGCACTATCGGATATACAGAAATCTGTTGTTGTTTTTCGTTGATAAATGCCCGCTTGACTTCAGTACTCCGAAAGATGCCGCCCCGATTGCGGACAACATGATGGATTTGTGGTTTCGATTCCGCGGCAGACTCGTCGCCCTCGGATTCAATCCCGAACAGGTCGGCGGCATTGACGTCGTGGATAAACTGGACGTAAACCTCGCGGGGATTTCCGTAAACATCCGATTAAAAGAAATCATCGCCTGCATATGAACGAACCGGTAAAACATATCGTACTCGAAGAAGTCGAAACGCTGAAAAAGCGCATATCCGACAACATTATCTCCACAAAGCAAAACGCATCCGGAAAAACCCTTTCAAGCCTTGAAATCGTCGAATCCGGAGACGGCGTTAAGTTGCTCGGCCGTTTCCCCTTCGAAACGCTCGAAACGGGGAGAAAACCCGGTAAAGTTCCGCAGGGATTTCAAGGCATTATCCTTCAATGGATGAAAGACAAAGGAATAACCGCAAGCCCGATTCCTTATGTCCGCAAGCCCTCAAAAAAATGGCAACCCGAATACAACCCGCAGCAACGCGGCGACAGCTCGCTCGCCGGAGCAATCGCTTATAAAATAAAAACGGAAGGAACAAAACTGCATTGGTACGGCGGACGACAAGATATTTACTCGAACGAAATACCGGCAACTCTGAAAAACATCCGGCAAAAACTGACCGGATTATTCTCAACCGAAATACAAACAATCCATATAAACGCAGCAAAATGAACATAGAATATCCCGAAACGGCATTCGCATTCAATCCCGTAATCATTAAATGCACGCAGGCGACAGGCGAATGTACGCTTTCCGTGAGCGGTTTCACCCTAAAAAGAGCGTCAACAAACGGCGTATGTGAATTCGACATAAGCGCGTTGGCGCAATCGAAATTCAACATACATGATTTCAGGAACATTCAAGAGTCCGATAAAATCTTGATACAATCCGTTGATTTTACGGCGGATGATGAAAAAAACAACCCGCAGGACGGGACCGTGAAAGTAATTTGGGGCGCGCTTCAAATCGGCGAAACCTACAACCGCTCCAAAACATTGACATGGTTCAAAAACCTGCCGTTTACTTTCCCGCTCTTTCTGCAAAACACACGGAATTTCGTCTGTGAAACGGACGGCGGAGCGCCTTCCGTTTGGCGAAAAATCGAGACGGGAAAACACAATATCATTCCGAACGTCAAAGCAAACGAAACGGCGGTATTCTATATAGACACAAAAAATATCACGATTGAATTAACCGAATATAATCTCGCCGTCGATTACAATCAAACGACAAAAACAATCGGCGTGATAACAAACGGCGGCGGATTTACGGTCGAAAACGGGGAAGCATGGATTTCGTATCAAATATCGGGAAGCGACATTGCCTTCAAAATTTCGGAATCCGATATCGAATATCCGAGGAATGCCGATATTATCGTTCGCTCGACCGACGATACGAATGTGTTTGCGACATTGCATATCACGCAGGACGGCGCATGGCTGTCGCAATTCGTATTCGACGTAAAACCCGCTTCGGCCGGTCAAACCATCGAACGGGTGATTAACATGGCCGCAATCGAATCGGGTGAGGCGCAAATAGATTGGGGAGACGGAAACACGGAACCGTTCGACGTACCTCAGCCGACGAAAGTCGAATTTACCGACCGACAGGGAAACCCCTTTACGGTATATGTCGGGAAAGATTTTCCGCACACCTACGCGACAACCGATACAAAACAGGTTACGGTAAAGGTGCGGAAAGGCGTCAACGTCTTCCGCTTTTCCTCGTTTGAGGAAAGCGCGAATACCGATTGGGGAGCAACCTTTCTGCCGAATCAGTACATTACGACAATCAGGAAAATACTGAGTCCCTCGCTTACGAGCGGATACAAGATGTTCGCCGGCGTCGTCAACGGAAGCTTCGCGTCGGACTTTCCGGGTCTGGAGACTCCGAACATGACGGATTTTGATTTCATGTTCGAAAACTTCGGCAATAAAAATACGGGAAGCGGATATGTTTACACGTCCGCCGACCGGATGCGATTTCCGTCAAACATGTATCAAAACATAACTCATAAAGATCAGGTTCATAAGCTCAACCGCACCTATTACGGCAGCGGATTCGAAAAAATCGAAAAGCACATGCTTTCCTGCGCCGCCGATAATGCACTGACGAGCGTATTCGAAACGTTCAGACAGATGGGAAACGTCGGGGCGAATTGGACGGAAAAATACGGCCAACCGAATAACGCATCCGAACTCTTAACCGCGGAAAGATTTTTGGAGATGAATATTTTTCAAAATCAAAAGAACATCAAAGACTTTACGGGATGTTTCAACGCAATTAACGATAAATACGGCAGTATGGGGCCGAACAACTACGATTACCCGCTGCTGCTCGAACCCGATTTGTTCATGAACAACGAAGCGGACGACATCATACTCGATTGGATGTTCAACAAAGCGACAAGGGCAATATTGGCGTCGAATTTCTTCCTGCATCTCGGAAACGGTCAAAAAATAAAGAGCATGGACGGCTGTTTTTGGAATTTCAGAGGCGGAAGCCCCCGCTTTTCATGGGGCGAATATCTTCCGGATTATTGGCGGGGCGCACGGATTGACGAACACCCGGACAGCCTGTTCCCGGACGCTTCATATCCGAACATGACCTCCATGGTCGGCGCTTTCGGTTATTACGTGGACAACGGAGCGAAAAGAGGCGTCGGAAGCGGATTTAACGGATTATGGGCGATAAACGAAAGTCAGACATGGGATAACACGATAACCTTTTTGAATCAATGGACGTTCCTGATGCCTTCGTTAAGTATTGCTCAATTCTTAAGCCGATTTCCGAACGTCACGGCAACGAGCGGAACGGACAACACGACCGGGAACGTTTGCGACGGGGCCGCGTTTAATTTCGGCGATTGGGACGTGGCGGACGGAAACGGAGTAACGAGAGCGAACGACTTCGCTTCTTACAACGCGAGGCCGCAGGTGAAACAAAGAAAATTATTGAATTGATATGAGAATAGACGAAGAAAAAAGCATACGCATCACGCTCAACGTGAGCGACTGCACCGAAGGAATCTATCTCCGGTGGATAAACAAACTCGGCGAACGGTGTTATTACCTGTTCAACATCGCATCCGAATCGAACGAAGTGAAGAACGCCGACAACATCGTCGAATTTCTGCGAACGGCGGATTTCGAAGACGGATACAATCCCGGAACAAGCCGAACGGAAAAGGACTGTCAAAGAACAATCAAACTCTTCGCTCCGCTTGCAGACCGCGACACATTCCTATTTTTGAAATCATTGCCCGAAGCGGTTTACGTTGATATGTTTTGCGGATACGAAAACGACGAACAACTTTGGACAGGCGTAAACATCGCCGACGGCTCGTTCGTCAAAGACCGATCGCAACTGCAGGACTTCGAATGCACCTTGATTCTGCCTAAAACATTCAATCACGAATTATGAAAAACTACGAACTGTACATCGGAAAAAAGATCGAAAATGATACCGAAAACAAGGTCGAATATAAATTAATCGAATTGGACGATAAATTCGATTTCTCGCTGATTTACAACTCATCCGTATTTCAGGAAATAACGAGCGTCAAATCCAATCGCACCACCACGATAAAAATCCCGAAAACGATCGGGAATCTGAGAGCAATCGAATTCAGCAACATTCCCGAAAATACGAATGAGCCGGATTATTTTCCGTATCGGATAAATGAAGTCAAGCTGTACAAAAACGGGCTTCCGATAATCGAAGACGGAAAAGGATATGTCCTCGCCGTATCCGACTACATCGAATTTTTCATCACGTGGGGAGTCGGTTTTAATATAAAGGAATTGCAGAATTTGAAGCTGAGAGCGATGAAGATTGACGATTATTTTATGCTTACGACAACCGACCCCGATTATTTTATTTCTCCGGATACCCGGAATTACGGATGCGCAAAGGCAAAAGTGTATCAGTCGCATACCGGTATTTTTGCCGCACCCGTCAACGTGCGGTTTGTATCGTTAAAATGGGTTATGAGTAAAACAGCCGATTGTTTGAGTATAAATATTGATATACCGGATTATATTGCAAGTTTATATGACAGAATATATATGCCCATGTTTGAATTAAACCTTGACCCCGTTATTAATTCCGTTGACGATGTTATTTTCGGTTATAAGAATAAATTCGTAATAAACGTAATAAAAGACGATTCGGGATTGATAGTCGGAAATTCTATCATGATACGGAATGATTGCAATATTACATTCGCAGGGACTTTGAAATTTATCCCTAAGGATAATTATAATCCGTACAAGTATATAAGATTAATATATGTATATAAAAATGACACGGAAGAATCAATCGTATCGTTCGGAATGAACGATGATATGGTATTCGATAAAATAAAGCTGATCGAATGTAAGGCCGGCGATATTATTACCGTTAAATTTTACGTATGGATTAATCCCGCGGGTTTTTTCCAGAACTGCATAGAAAGCCCGGAAGGAACCTATACCGGTACAATAACGATGCACATAACAGATGTAAGTTTGAATACGGGCGATAAATATCCGATAGCGGTCAATCTTCCCGACATAACGGCATTTGATATGTTGAGTACTGTAACGGCGATGTTCGGGTTATTTGCAAATTATACCGATGAAGATACCGTTCGGCTCTATTCGATTGACGAATTATACGATAAAAAAGCGCAGGCAAAGAATTGGACGGGTAAAGTTATCACCGGAAACAAAATTGATTCCGTTTCATTCTCATTCGGTAGTTTTGCAAAAAAGAATCGGTTGTTATATACGAAAGACGACATGGTAATTATGGAAGCGGATGCTTCTTTGGATGTTGACAGTTACGCGCTCGAAGAAGAAAAAACATTGTATGAAATGAAATTTGCACCGAGTGATAATTACTTGCTCACCGATGAAAGCGGAGATATTTTTCCTATTGCAAATTTTAACCTTTATACCGTTAATGATGATTACACTTTAACACGGAACAAACTCAAAGACAGGTTAATACTCATAGAATATAAAACCGGACTCACGAATTATGAAAACGGGGCACCCTTTGCCGTATTTCCATCGGAGTTGTATTTTGAAAATCTGAAAACCGCTTATTATTCGAACTATCAAAAAATAATCCTTCACCCGAAAGTCATTGAAATTTCTTTGCTGTTAACGGATACGGATATTTTCACCCTCGATCTGATGATCCCGGTTTACCTTGAGCAAACCGGAAACTATTATATAATCATTGAATTGCAAATAAACGGAAACAATGTCGCAAAAGCAAAATTATTGCAAATGTAGGTTAATCATTCCAGAGGCTCAAAGGGAAAACCGAATAATGTGTTTTTTGTCTCGGTACTTTAGGCCAGTCCGGGTATTTCTCTTTCATCTTCTTATCGGTATCTTTCCGGATTTCCTTTCTGTGTCTGAAATAAAAAACGGCATAAGCAACAAGAATGATTGCGGAAGGGATGGAAAGTATGTCAAGCAAATGTTTCATATTAATAATATTTACACCGCAAATATAATAAATAAATTTATAAAAAACAAATAATCATGCCGGAAAATCAAAATGATGTTATATTTAATATCGAAGTGAAGTACGAAGAAGCCGTTAAAGGCATAGCCGAGTACACCATGAAGATCGAGGAAAACAGGAAAATACAGGAATCCTTGAAAAAAGCGCTGCGGAGCGGAATCATATCGCAGGAGGAATACAATAAGTCAATGGCCGCCGCCAAGGCCGAAACGGATTACAACAAAAAAGCCGTCCAAGCGTTGAGCAAAGAGATTCAAAACAATTTGAAAATAGAGCGGGAGAAAGCGGGCAGTCTGAACGCTTTGCGCGCCGCCCTCTCCGATGCGAACGCAAAATACGCCGCCATGAGCGAAGAGCAGCGTAAAAATTCGGACGACGGAAAAAAATTAAAAAAAGACATAACGGAAATCACCGCCAAGCTCAAAGAAGAAGAAGAGGCTTTGGGCGACCATCGCCGCTCGGTCGGAGACTACGAAAAGGCGACCCGTAATTTACGCGGGGAATTGGCCGAATACGTAAAACAGATTCAGGAAATGAAACTTGCCGGTCAGGATAACACCGCCGAATTTCAGGAACTGATAGACAAGGCGGGAGAAATACGCAATGCCATTAATTCCGCAAATCAATCATTAAGAAATATGTCAAGCAGCCAGCAGGCATTTAACGGTATAAATCAAGGGCTGCAAACATTGATCGGAAGTTACGGACTGTATCAGTCGGTATTGGGCCTGTCCGACACGGAAAACAAAAAACTCGCAGATACGATGAAAAATTTGCAGATTGTCATGGCTGCATTAAACAGTTTAACGGCTATTCAAAACGCATTGAAAAAAGAAAGCGCCATGATGACCATGCTGCAAACCACACAAACCAAGATATGGGACGCATCAACCAAGTCGGCGACCGCAACGATGAAACTGTTCGGAGTAAGTACGACAACGACAAGCACGGCGTTCAAATTATTACGCGGCGCAATCATCGGAACCGGTATAGGCGCGCTGGTCGTATTGGTCGGCGAACTGATTGCGCATTGGGATGATTTGGTAGGGTGGTTCAAAAAAGGAACCGACGGAATGAGCGGTTTCGGCAAAGCGGTAGATAAGATAAAAGAAGTGGCTGCGGGCGTTTACGAAGCGATTAAAAATTATATCATCGCCCCGTTTGCGGCGCTCGGCAAAATCATGAGCGGAGATTTCAACGGCGCTCTCGATGAAATGAAAAAAGGATTAAATGTTTTCGGCAATTACCAGAAAGGAGCCGCCGAGCAAACGGTAAAAAATCAGGAAAACGCCGCAAAGCGCAGACTTGAAGCCGAACGCAAAGCGCAATCGGAAGCGCTGTTGAATGAAGCGGAAAGGCTCGAAAATACCTTAGCCGTTGACCGGGCATCGGGAAAAAGCGCGGAAGATTTGTATAAAAAGGAAATGGATATTTTAAACAAAAAAACAGTCGGATACAGGCTTGCCCTGCAAAATATTTCGGACGTCAACAGCGATGAATATAAAAATCTTAAAAAAACGCTCGATGACTTGGAACAGGACGGCAAGGTAAAAGAAGCCGCCGAAACGAAACGGTTATCCGACGTTGCCGAACAACGGGCGCAGGAAGCGGCGCAAGCCGCCAAAGAACGCGCCGAAAAAGAGCGTGAAGCCATCCGACAGGCCGAAGACGCCGCCCTCGCAATCGTTGAAGAAGGAGCAGATAAACAGCGCCGGGCGATAAACCTGCAATACGAACGTCAAATCGAAGACTTGCAAAGAAGGTTAGCGGATGAAGAAAACCTTACCGATACGGCCCGCGGGGAAATCAACAAAACAATCATTGACATTGAAACCAAACGTCAGCAGGATTTGGACAAACTTTCCGACGAGGAAATTAAAAAGCGTATCGAAAACGAAACCAAATTAATCGAACTGCAATTACAGTCGGCGGCAAAAGGCGGAGAAGAAGAATATAAACTCCGTATGCAACAATTGGAAAAACAGCAAGAGGCCGAATTAAGAAATACCGAACTGACCGAAGAAATGAAGGCGGCTATCATAGCTAAATACGACACGCAGCGGGATGATTTGGCAAAACAGAGACAAGCAAAAATATTAGCCGACCAAAAAGCGGCAATTGACCTCGAATGGCGTCAACGCCTCGACGGCGTAATAAAAGGTTCAATCGAAGAATCAAATATCAGATTACAGCAGGCGCAATCGGAATACGACGCCCTGCTGAATATGGACGCCGAATCCAAAGCCGCCCGATTCGGTACCGGATTGGAAGCTGAAATCGCCTACACAAATGCCGTTCTCGACCAGAAAGAAAGAGTAAATCAAGCCGAATTGGATAATCAACAGGTAATTCACGACAGTGTCGTTGCTCAACTGCAAGCCGCGCAAACGATAGGCGAAGCTTTCTCGCAAGTGTTGGAATCTTTCGCGGAAGATAACGAGACTTTGGCGGTATTTGCCAAAACCGTCGCCTTATTCAATATCGGACTGGCAACAGCGACGGCTTTGGTTGAAGGGGTCAGATCAGCCCAAAAAGTCGGATTTCCGGCTAATATTCCGGCTATTGCGATAACCATTGCCGCCATACTCGCAAACGTGGCCAAAGCAAAACAACTGTTATCGAAAGAAAAACAACCCAAAGCCCCGAAATTCGCCGAAGGCGGCGTTATTTCCGGCGCAGGCTCCGGAACATCCGACGGCGTTACGGCCAACCTATCGAGAGGCGAAAGCGTAATGACCGCATCCGCCACCTCGATGTTCGGCCCCGCCCTTTCCGCCCTCAATCAAATCGGCGGCGGCGTTCCCATCAATGTCGTTCAAACTTCCCAACAGCAAATCGGCGAAGACATGCTGTTCCGCGCATTCGCAAGAGCAATCGCGGAAATGCCGAATCCCGTCGTCTCCGTCGAAGAAATAAACAACGTAAACAACAGAGTACAAGTACAGGAAAGACTGAGCAATGAAAGTATATGAAGCCTTATCCGTTTACAAGCCGATGATTGAAGGTTTTCAAAAACTCAATGTCGGTATTGATTACGCAAAGTATCTTGATTTGTATAACGAATTTGTACGGCTGAAAAACGAAGGACATAAAATCACCTATATCGTCGCGTATCTCGCAACCGAATATGAAGTATCGGAAAGGACGGTATATAAAATAGTCAACAGGTTTGAGAAAGAAATATGAGCATTTCGATTTTATACGGTTACCGATTAAATAAAATATCATAAACAAAAAATGCAACGGCTTTCGCTGCATTTCCCGCGGCGACATGTCAATTCCGTTTACGGGACATTATTTGCGTTGATACCCGATTCGTTTTTCAACGAATATCCGATACCGTCAAACATTTTTAAATCCGTATCGTAAATAGAAATAAATAATTCCGCATTTTCTGTATTATCATCATCTTTTATCTACTTTTGCAAAAAAAATATTAACATTTTAATTATTATCGTTATGAAGAAAGTATTATTTATTTTACTGTTCACTGTTTCTCAATTAGCCGTATTCGCCCAAACGGAAGAACAAAAAAAAGACTTGGATTTATTTAAGGATTTATATAAAGTGGAAGGTTCCGATGTTGTGTTTACGAAAGTTTTAGAAAATATACCGGGAACGAAAGATGAAATCTACACAAATGTATTAAATTATATGGCTGTCGCTTACAAAAGCGCCAACGATGTGATTCAGCAAAAAGACAAAGATGCGGGGGTTGTTATCGGAAAAGGGAATTTTGACGTGCTTAAAGACGGAAACATTTTTACGACCACAACATATAATTGTAATCACACAATCAGAATGGATATAAAAGAAAACAGGGTTAGAGTCATGTTATCCGTGAATGAATACAATGTTTCCATAAAAGATTCTAAAACCACAGACAGATTCGATGTAAAAATAACAGAAACGTACCCGATAGTCGAAAAAACAAAATACAACAAAAAAAATTATGCAAAAGTATTTATCAATCTTTGCCTTACGGTAAATAAGATTTTCAATAATATTGAATCGTCATTAAAAAACGAATCTACCATTACAAGCAGTAATGATTGGTAAGAATATTTGACAACAACATCAAGCAAAAGTCAAGCCTCGCTGCACAAGCGGGGCTTTTTGCTTTCAAATGTTAAATCTTTCGTTTTTAACAAAAATAATTGCCGAAACATTTGGTCGGTAAACGATAGTTTACTATCTTTGTATTGTCAAACTAAAAGATATTTGAAATGTTGAATCAAAATGAGCTGAAGGCTCGCATAGAAGAAGAGAAGAAATTGCTTGAATTTTATGTCCGGTATGAGAAAGACATCGTTAAGATGACTTCCGAAACGGAATGGGAGATAGAGGTAAATGAGTGTCTCGACAATCTGATTCAGCTCTATCTACTGTTGAAAGAATGACAACAGCCCCTTCGGAGGCTGCTTTTAACAAATCGTAAATAATTATGTTATGAACGCAAAGGAAGAAATTGAAAAGTTAAAAAGAGAATTTATTACTCTCGATACGGAACGGGAAAAACAAAAATTCGACGTCAAGTTTCGGAATCGCATAGCTTCCAAATCGGAAGAGGAACGGAAAGAGTTTGCGGATGCTTTTATCAATTCCGCAAAGGAGGATACGAAACGAATAAAGAGTTTCTGTAACGAAGTAACCGTTCGAATGAAGCTGGAAGATATTCTCGGTATTGTTTCAATGACATACATTGCACGGGAATACTTTCGTAAAAGCAAGAGTTGGTTTTTCCAAAAATTAAACGGAAACATTAAAAACGGAAATCTGACTTCGTTTACCGAAGAAGAATTGAAAACTTTATCTTTCGCTCTGGAAGATATAGGCAATAAAATAAAGGATACGGCTCGTTTGATAGCATGACGTATCTTTTTGTTTGACGACCGCCCCGGCTCGGATTCGCTCCCGGCCGGGGTTTTTTATTTGCAAAAACTTACCGAACCGGCCGGTTCAGTAAAAAACCGTTAATATTCCCGCTTTAATTAATTGATGTTTAATTCGTTATATATTATTACCGACTATATACGATTGATACCGAATAACAGTAAATAATTGTTATTCAATTAATTACTTACTGCAAAACTTTTGCAGTAGGTTTTACGTCATTTCTTCTTCAATAAATTCCACCCTGTTTACCTTTGCCGTAAAATCAAAAAATATGATAAAGGTAATCGGAATCATAGGCAGCGAAAAAGGGCAGTACTCGCTCGTCCGTTTGATTCGGGACGTCAAAAACGAACCCGACAATCAACCGCTGCATATCGTCATTTCATCACCCGGCGGAGACGGCGAGCTTGCATTCGATATGCACGACTATCTTCGCGGACTTAACCGGCAAATCATCACCGAATGCAAAATACAATGCGCATCCGCCGCTTCGATTCTTTTTCTTGCGGGAGACAAACGGACAGCGGGCTGCCCGATTATGATTCACAATCCGTGGATGCGAGTTGAAGGCGATGCGGAAACATTGTCCGCAGCATCTCAGTTTATAGGTGATTTTGAAAAAAGAGCTGAAAAGTTCTATTCAGATAAAACCGGACTTGATAAGGAGACTATTTCAAACCTTATGAAAAATGAAACGTATATCAGCCCGTCAGAGGCGGTATCGCTCGGTTTCGCCACGGAAGCGAAACAAACGGCTATGGCATTAATTCACACGAACAATAATCAAAAAAACAAAAAAATGGAAGTGAAAAAGAAAGGAGAAAACAAGCTCCGAAAGATTCTCGCTATTCTCACGGGCGAGGACGAAACGGCAAACATGATGGATTTGACCGCCGCAAACGGCGACATCATCACGATTGACCGCGAAGAAGGAGAGCCGCAGGTCGGCGATTCGGCAAGTCCGGACGGCTCATACGTCATGCCCGACGGCTCCACGATCGTAATCGCGGACGGCGTGATAACGGAAATTATCCCCGCGGATACCTCCGATGAAGAAATCGAACAGTTACGCGCCGAAAACGCGCAATTGAGGGAACAGCTTGCGACGGCGCAAGCCGCTGCAAAAACCAACGAGGAGCTTTTGCAGCTCAATGCGATTAAAATCGCGGGAGGTACCGAATGGCTTGCTAAACAGTGTTCGCACTACAAACCGGCAGGGCGCAAGGCTCAGATGACAGGCGGTAACAATAATGACGGACGCGAGAGTAAAACGGCTCAAAGGCTTGCGGAATTGAAAGCTAAGAGATTTGTAAAATCCTGATTGTTAAACAATAAAAAAATAATATTATGGCAAGTACAGGACAACAATACACGGATCAATTCACCGTGAGCAATCAGGGAATAACGGATTTAAGGGAACTTTTGTTTCTCTCTATTCTGCAATTCGGCTCGATTAACGAAACGATGGACGTAATGACCGGAGTTATTCCCGGTTCACGATTGGGCGGTATCGGCGAAATGGAGCCGGTAGGACTTCTGGCTAACGGGTGTAACCCTAATTGGAACGCTTCCAAAATAGCTACAATCGAAAAGTTATGGGAGCTTGGAGCTTACGAAGTAGCGGAAAAAATTTGTTATCGGGACTTAGAGGATACTCTGGTACAATTTACGATGCGAACCGGAACTGACAGGGCAGACCTTACAGGGACTGACTATATGGACGTTATAGTAGAGCCGTTACTCTCACAGGCAATGGAAAAAATGGTATGGCGTCTGTTTTGGTTCGGAAATAAAGCATCCGACAATGTTTCAAATGGCGGGCTTATCACGGAAGGAGTCAATCCTGATTTGTTTAAAATTTGCGACGGACTGTTCAAACGCCTGTTCGACATAACGATTGCCAATCCTTTACAACGGGTCACCATCGCCGCCAATGCCGCTTCAAGCT
>JGI24699J35502_11134001_pt1 | contig 23818 bp, 21 predicted proteins | sample TergutMp193P4_FD_35502 | JGI IMG/M metagenome (IMG submission 35502)
TATAAACTTAAAAATGGATTACCATGAAGAACATTGTTTTTACATGCATTGTTTTCGCTTGTTTAGCGAATGTGTCGGCACAAGTTAAAGTTAATTCCTTAGGACAGGTAGGAGTGGGAACTACAAATCCACAGTACAAATTGGATGTGGTCGGAGATCTTCGCGCAGGGAATATTTATATCGGGAGTACCTCTAATTTTTTTGGTACGACCGGCGACGTTCCCGTTATTTTTAAGGTGAACAACGTTTTAGCGGGGTTTACGGGATATTCGGGACAAAGTAACGTATCTTTCGGATATGGCGCTCTAAGCAACAATTCCTTGACGGGATATAACAATGTAGCTGTCGGTTTCAACGCGCTTAAATCCAATACGACGGGCTACTATAATACAGCCAATGGTTCTTATGCACTTTACTCTAACACGACGGGTTACAGTAATACCACCAATGGTTATTATGCGCTTTCCTATAATACGACGGGCAGCAACAATACCGCTAATGGTTATGAGGCACTTAGATACAATATGACGGGCATTGGCAATACCGCCAATGGCTCTGATGCACTTAGGGTCAATATGTCAGGTAGCAACAATACCGCCAATGGTTGGAGCGCACTTTCTTCCAATACGACGGGCAACTACAATACCGCTATTGGTTATTATACGCTTGTCTCCAATACGACGGGTCATGCCAATACCGCTATTGGTTCTTATGCAGGTGTTTACGACGATCTGAGCAATGCTACAGCCATTGGCAGTTCAACAATAGCTACCGCAAGCAATCAGGTAAGAATCGGCAACAGCAGTGTCACCAGCATCGGCGGTTATGCGGCCTGGTCTAATCTCTCTGACGGCAGGGCAAAGAAAAACATCCGGTCGGAAGTGCCGGGCATTGCCTTTATCAACCTGTTGCAACCGGTGATGTATAACCTTGATCTCGATGTCGTAGACGAATTGTTACAATCCGACGACTCCAAAATAAACGGGTTCAGAGATTCTGTACGCAGGGCGCTTTCTCCCGAAGAAAAGGAAATCAGGACAAAAGCGAGAGCGGATAAAGAGAAACGAGTCTATACCGGTTTTATAGCGCAGGATGTAGAAAAAGCTGCCCGCAGTATCGGCTATGATTTCAGCGGAGTGGATGCGCCCGAAAACGGCAAGGGGGCTTACGGGCTCCGATATGCCGAATTTGTTGTTCCTTTGGTCAAAGCCGTACAGGAACTTGGCGAGCAAAACGACGCAAAAGATGCTGCCATTGCTTCGTTGCAAAAACAGGTCAATGAATTGACCGGGTTAGTTTATAAGCTGTTGGGGAAAGAAAGTGACCCGGGTGTGTTGAGAAGCGGAACCGGCGAAGAGTCCGTAACCGGATTGCCGGAATTACTGGCCGATGGTGCTTCCCTGCAGCAAAATATTCCCAATCCGTTCAATCAATCTACCGTCATTCGCTATACCCTGCCGCAAACGTGCAACTCGGCACAGATTGTAATGACCAATACTGCCGGAAGAATTGTCCGGCAGATCCCGGTTTCCGGTTCCGGTGAAGCGGGCAGTATCACCATAGAAGCCGGCTCCCTGTCTGCCGGAATTTATTATTATTCCCTGTATGCGGACAACAGGCTGATTGATACGAAAAAAATGTTATTGACCGAAAAATAATACATTTAAAATACACCCCTGTCATCACGTTGATGACAGGGGAAGATGTATTTGAAAAAGTCAAATGCATTTCCGACAAAATAAAAAATATTAATCTTAAAACATTATAAAATGAAAAATAGATATTTTTTTATGAGTTTCGTATGTTGTTTGGTTTTGCAGGTAAATGCTCAAACCGAATTTGCACCAATAGGTGCAGAATGGCATTATACATACACGTTTGGGTGCTGTCCGGAAAATCATTTTAATCATATTATTTCCGAAAAAGACACTATTGTTGAAGGGAATAGTTGTCGTATACTAAGGCGATATTATGACAATTCAAATATTGCAAGCGAAAAATATATTATCAAACAAGAACAAGGTAAAGTTTACTACTATTATCAATATCAATTTAATTTGTTGTTTGATTTAGACGCAGAAGTAAATGATATTGTTGAATTTACATTTATATATAAAGAATATGACGATGATTTTCCATTAGGGAAAGAGACAGTATTGTCTGTAAGATACCTTGTTGAAGACATTACAATAAATGATCAAAATCTAAAAACGTTTACAACAAAGGGTATAGATGATATTTATTATGGAGATGGGATTTATCGCCCTCCGTACATATATACATATACCGAAAAAATTGGATTACACAATGAATTTATGCCAATGTTTGATAATACGGATCATCCGGACGCAGATATTTTCCGATGGCTAAGATGTTATTCTGATGCTGATTTTTCGTTTATTTCAAATGAATGGGCTGCTATGTCTTTGCCTTGTAATTATTCTAGTGCTGCAGGTATTAACACACCCAAAGATGAAAATATTAAAATTCGTCCTAATCCTTTCAGTGATAATATTTCTGTATTTACATACAATGACGAGAATATCGAAATAATAGATATTTCGGGAAAAGTTATTTATTGTTCGAAATTGTCGAATGGAATAAACGAAATAGCAGCAAGTCATTTTCTCAAAGGAATTTATTTTGTGAAAATTCAAAATAAAGATAATAGTATTCAAATTTTTAAAATTGTTAAATCATGAAAAAGGCAATATTTTTAGTTCTAGTATATTTCTTTGTATCGTTAAATTTGTTTTCTCAATATTATTTCTACGTTTCTCCTTCAAATGAAAGGGTAAAACCCAATTCTGAAAAAAGAGGAACGTCAAATGATGAAACATTAAATCAAATCTTCAAAGAATTTGAAGTGAAAAGTTATCATCAATCATTTCCGGAAGCAAAAAATGCTGAATTGCGAAGTTTTTACGAAATTCATCTTGTCGAGAATAAAGGAAGTAGAAATATTGATTCTTTTGAAGGTTTATTGAAAAACAGCAGAGCATTTGATGCAATTTATCGCAGTGATTATTATGAATTGGCTGCATGTAGCAATCCTGTTGCTATAAATGACACATGGATTGTTAATAATTTGATTAATAATGATGCTCTTAATTTGCTTGATGCTCAATGTGCGTGGACTATAACTAAAGGCGACCCTAATATCATCGTTGGAGTTATTGATACTGAATTTGAAACAACCCATGAGGATTTAGTAAATACTTTTGTGGGAGTAGTTGGAAGTCCAACTTATGGACAAAATCATGGTACTGCAGTATCAAGTTGTGTAGCTGCCGGTACAAATAACAATAAAGGGATAGCCGGAATAGGTTACAATACTCGAGTTAAAGGATACCATGTAGCTAATGGGGGTAGTAGCTTGTGGAATAACATTTGGCAGGCATATTTGGATGGAATTAAAATTATAAATGTAAGTTGGACAGGAATAGGTTCATATCCCAATACATTAGCAGTACAAGAGATGACTAGTAATGGGGTTGTTTTAGTTGTTGCTGCAGGAAATAGTCCTACTGCAACAGACCATTCCGCATATGCCAATATTCCGGGAGTAATCAATGTTAGTGGTGTTGACGCGACCAATAATCATGGATCTACGGGTCACGCTCATAATCAATGGGTCGATGTATGTGCATTATCTAAAAGTGTAGCACTTTGTTGGCCGGGGAATACATATATACCGGGGAGTGGCACATCTTTTGCAGCACCTCAAGTTGCAGGAGTTGCTGCTCTAATACGTTCTATAAACAATAACCTTTCTCCGGCAGAGATTGAAAATATTATTAAATCAACAACGGACCCTATTGCCGATGCACAATTGTATCCGGGACAAATTGGAACAGGGCGTGTTAATGCTTATAAAGCTGTACAAGCTGCATGCGCAACAACATCATCGCCGGTCAATTTTACCAATCGAATCGTAACTACCAACACAACCGTTACAAGTTGCGGCGACATCAACGTCCAAAACGTCAAAGTTCAAAATGGAGCAAAATTAATTCTTAATGCGGCAGGCGAGGTTAATATTATCAGTGATTTTGATGTAGATTTAGGTTCGGAATTTGAAATACAATGAACACTGAAGGTAATATGTAAAAAATAACTTGGTAATTTAATGGCCATAATTAATAATTGTGTCGTAATCAATCTCGTTTTAAGGGACTAAATGTTGGTAGAAAATCGATCCCTCGCTGCGAAGTCCCGTCAGGGACGTAATGTATAAGGAAAATATTTTGTCCCTGACGGGACAAGGTAAAAAAGGGGGGAGATTTTCTACCAACATGTAATCCCTGTAACGGGATTCGCTTTAATAATCAATTTCATATTATTCTTTACTGTTCCTCCTTGTTTCTATACCTTTTCACCTTTTTATAAATGTATATCCCGACGCAAACCACTAAAATGACCGGCCAAATATTCACCAAGAAAAGAAAAACTTCCAATAAAGCGTTTCCGCCGCTGCGCAAAGCATCGAGTAACCGGTATCCGAATGACTGATAAGCATCCACATTTTTCTCGTTGGCCGTCAATTCTTTCATGATGCTTTCCCGCTGATAAATCGATAACGTAATGGTACTGTATGTCACACTATCCATTAACAATAAATTCGAAAGGTAAGCATTATCGGCATTTTGTTGTTTGTCGGAGAGGGTTTCTTCCGCATCGACAGTCTCATTCAATCTTCTTCCGCGATTATCGATGGCGTTTTCCACTCGTTGAGCGCTGCGGCTTTCTCTCTTTTGAGCCAGCCTGCCGGCAAGGAAATTCAAACTCACGTCATCGGCTTTAATGGTTCGATAGTCCAAATAATCGATCCATCTGCTGATATCTTTTAATGTCGTGTCTAATTTCGCATTCGGAACACGGATGGTCATTTGGCTCGTTACGGTATAATGCGTCAGGATGAGTGTCGAATCTTTACTGACGGGAATTTCTTCGGTATAATTCATTTCTCCGGCTATATTGCCGGATGCAATAAACCCGTCGTGTCTGCCCACAACATCTTCGATATTGTACACCGCTTTAATCACATTTTTCGTTTTGAAACGCAATTCCGCGGTACGAATAAATTTACGGACGCTGTCTTGTTTTCCGGGTCTCGCAGCAGAAGAAGAAACAGCCGATTTCATTTCGTCTCCGGCAACCTCTTTACTATTCATTGCCGGTTCTTCCAATACATCTGCGGCTATTTCTCCCTGCTCCTGATGGGCATTGTTACAGGATAGGAGCGCCAAAAAGAGTAATAGGGTCATGCCGATTTTGAACTTTTTCATGATGTTTTCAATAAATGAATTTATAATCCGTGAATGCAACAAAATTTTTCAAAAAGGCAAATGTCGGGAAAAAAAGCCGCATCATCAATGTTTTAAATAAAAAAATACCGGATTCCGCTTTCGGAACCCGGTATCATTAATATGAATAAATCGAATTTATTCGGAAATAACTTCAAACGGAATTTCAATACTTACTTCTTTGTGCAATTTAAGAACAGCTTTGTAATTTCCGATTTCTTTAACGACTTCTTTGATGTGAATTTGTTTCCGGTCTATATTAAATCCTGATTTTTCAAGACTTTCGGCAATCTGAATGTTGTTGACAGATCCGAAAACTTTACCGGTTGAGCTGGTTTTAGCTCCGATGGTCAGAGAAATACCTTCCAGTTTTTCGGCCAAAGTAAGAGCATCTTGTTTCATTTTTTCCAACTTGTGCGCACGTTGCTTCAAGTTTTCGGCCAACACTTTTTTTGCAGAATCCGATGCGATCACTGCTTTTCCTTTCGGAATCAGATAGTTGCGTCCGTAACCGTTTTTTACGGTTATAATGTCGTCCTTGTATCCAAGATTCAACACATCTTCTTTCAATATGACTTCCATAATGTTTCCTCCTCCTTTATTATTTCATCAAATCCGTCACATAAGGAAGCAACGCCAAATGACGTGCTCTTTTCACCGCTTGGGCGACTCTGCGCTGAAACTTCAAGGAAGTTCCGGTAATTCGACGGGGTAGAATTTTCCCTTGTTCGTTTAAGAATTTTTTCAAAAATTCGGGATCCTTGTAATCAATGTACTTGATTCCGCTTCTTTTGAAACGACAATATTTCTTTTTTTTGACATCCACCGTCGGAGGGGTCAAATATCTGATTTCGGATTGATTTTGTGCCATTTTAATTCTCCTTTTCTTGTTTTTCTTGTGTTGACGATTTTTTCATGTTTCTTCTTTTCACTGCGTATTCAGACGCATATTTATCCAGGCGGAAAGTCAAAAAGCGGATGACACGTTCATCACGACGATAATTTAACTCTAATTTGGCAATTACATTCGGAGTTGCTTTAAACTCCAACAATTGATAAAATCCGGTGGATTTTTTTTGAATCGGGTAGGCCAACTTGCGCAATCCCCAATTTTCTTCATTCAAAATTTCCGCTCCATCTTCTATGAGCAGTCCTTTGAATTTTTCTACCGCTTCCTTCATCTGTACATCAGACAAAACGGGAGTCAAAATGAAAACGGTTTCGTAATGATTCATACTGACTTAATCTTTTAAAAATTAACTTATTAAATACATTTAATTAAAAAATCGAGGCGCAAAGTTACAAAAAATATCGGATTTTCAAAATTCTACCCGGCATATTTGTATTCGTCAAAATTAAATAAAAATCTTACTTTTTTTTGAAATAAAATCAATATCTTTGCGCTCATTCGGATGCCGTTTTTCGGAGGTTATTTCTCGTTAGAGAGTTAATTTTAAGCCGTTTGTCAAAACATCCGGAGCAGGTTCATTTATTTGCTTGATAAATCATAGAATTAAAACTTATGGGAAAGATTATCACCTTGGCGAATCAAAAAGGCGGGGTTGGAAAAACTACAACTACAATTAATTTAGCGGCTTCTTTGGCCGCTTTGGACAAGAAGGTATTGGTAGTGGATGCTGATCCTCAGGCAAATGCATCTTCGGGATTAGGTATTGATTTAAAAGAAGTCAAAAATTCTATTTACGAATGCATCATCAACGATGTAGATGCACGTGAGGCTATCATACCCACTGAAATTGAAGGATTGAAGATTATTCCGTCTCATATTGATTTGGTCGGGGCTGAAATTGAAATGCTGAATTTGAAGAATAGAGAAAAAGTTCTTCAAAATATTTTAAAAGATGTTAAAGTCGAATTCGATTATATTTTAATTGATTGTTCTCCTTCGTTAGGATTGATAACGGTAAACTCTTTAACAGCCGCCGATTCAGTGATTATTCCCGTGCAATGTGAATATTTTGCATTGGAAGGCATCAGCAAGTTATTGAATACCATCAAAATAATAAAATCGAAATTAAATCCCGGTTTGGAAATTGAAGGGTTCTTGTTGACCATGTATGACGCCCGATTGAGATTGGCCAATCAAATCTATGAAGAAGTGCATAAGCATTTCCGGGAACTGGTTTTCAACACCGTGATTCAACGTAACATCAAATTGAGCGAAGCTCCGAGCTACGGCCAGCCGGTTTTATTGTACGATTCCGAATCGAGAGGATCATACAATCACATGCAGTTAGCTCAGGAAATCATTGATAAAAACGAAAAAAAATAATCCTTTAAATTATGACAAAAAAAAATGCCTTAGGAAGAGGATTAAGCGCTCTTATTGAAGAAGATGTGACAACAAAGGGGTCTTCTTCGATCAGTGAAGTGGAATTGTCTAAAATACAGCCCAATCCGGATCAGCCTCGAAGAGAATTTGACGAGGATGCTTTATCCGATTTGGCGTCATCCATCAGAGCCATCGGTATTATTCAACCGATCACTTTACGCAAGATGGACGACGATACTTACCAAATCATTGCCGGAGAGCGTCGTTTCAGAGCCGCCGCACAGGTGGGACTGGAATCTATTCCCGCCTATGTCAAAACCGCCAAGGATGAAGCGGTGATGGAAATGGCGTTGATCGAAAATATTCAACGCGAAGACTTAAATTCCATAGAAATTGCTTTGGCTTATCAAAATCTGATTGAAATTCACGGTCTTACACAAGAAAAACTGAGTGAACGCATCGGAAAAAAACGGGCGACCATCGCCAATTATCTCCGTTTGTTAAAGTTGCCTGCCGAAATCCAAATGGGATTGAAAGACAAAAAGATCGACATGGGGCATGCGAGAGCATTGGTTACCATAGAAGACACCTCCGTTCAGCTCATGGTGTATGAGCAAATTTTGAAATATGAATTTTCGGTCCGGAAAGTGGAAGAAATCGTCCGGGAAATCAATCAAGGCGGCAATATCGACAGCATTACGGGAAATACCGGGGAACAACAGGCAGAGAAACCCGCCGCTTCCGGAAAAACAAAAATACCGGAAGAATATACGCTGCTGAAAGATCATTTATCCGATTTTTTCAATACGAAAGTCAAGTTCATATGCGACAATAAAGGGAGGGGAAAAATAACCATTCCGTTTGATAACGAACAGGAATTGGAACATATCATGGGGGTCTTCGATACGTTGACGAACTGACACCATTAACGGACCGGAAAACGATATTAATTATCTCATAACTTTTTTTCCGGATTTTTAGCCGTATGTCGTGATGAATATTTAATTAAAACACACATCTTTGTCGTATCGTAAATCATGTGTGGTTTTGTTTTCGTATTTAAATTACAAGAATTTTGCGCTTCAAGCCCGGTTTTACATATATTATACTTCAATTGTTTGTCGGTTTGACTTTTGCTCAGGATATTCATACCGGGAAAAGTATCAAAACCGATTCAATAAGTTCTTTCTCCTCAGATAGTATATTCTCCGGGTTAAACGAAAAAAACATTTTCCGGCCGGATTCGGTTAATTTACCGGAAACTACCGACGTTTTTATTCCTAATTCAACGAAAGCGGTTTGGTATTCGGCTGTTTTTCCCGGATTAGGACAAATTTACAACCGGAAGTATTGGAAGCTGCCCATTATTTACGGCGGGTTTATCGGAATCGCTTACGGATTGGCTTTTAATCAACGTAATTATACGGATTATTCCATTGCTTACCGGGATGCCGTGGATTCGGACCCGATGACAAAAAGTTATGAAGATTTTATTTCTCCGAGCGCCGGTTGGTCTATGAATCAGATACAGCAAGCATTAAAGCGGAAAAAAGATTATTACCGCAGATACAGAGACTTAAGCATCATCGGACTGGTCGCCATGTATGTGGCGTGCATGATCGATGCTTATGTTGATGCCGAATTATATACATTCGATATTTCGCCGGATTTGAGTTTTCATGTAAAACCGGCTGTCATAAACAATACAGCTTACACCGGCAACTCTTTTTCTAATGGCAGTGCTTTGGGATTGCAATGCCGTATTAATTTTTAAAAAAATGATTCACAAAAAGAATTTGAAAATAGGTGCGATTGCTTTCATCGGTTTACTATTTGCCTCTTCGACAATTGCACAAAATAAATACGGAGTCCGCTCAACGCAAAATGATACGATAAAAGACGACCACATTGTCATTCCCGAAATGATGATCTCGGATGTGGATGCTTCCCTGATCAACTGGTTCGGGGAAAAAACGGTGCAGAGTAAAGATTGTGCTCAAGCCGATTATACTTATTCATACAGCGATCAGGATTATATCAATAAATTAGCCAAACTGCCCACGATAATGGAAATGCCTTACAATCAGGTGGTGCGTTCATACATCGATTTGTATGCCGAACGTCGGAAAGGGCAGGTGAGCGCCATGTTGGGACTGGCCAAGTTTTACTTTCCGTTGTTTGAAGAAGAATTGGCCAAAAACTCCATGCCCATTGAATTGAAATATTTGCCGGTAATCGAATCGGCTCTTAACCCTGCGGCATTGTCCCGTGCCGGAGCTTCGGGTTTGTGGCAATTTATGTATTCCACGGGAAAAATTTATGATTTGGATGTCAACAGCTTTATCGACGAACGAAGAGATCCCCTTAAATCGACCAAAGCTGCCGTTAAATATTTGAAAGACCTGTATGATATTTATCAAGATTGGTATTTAGCCATAGCGGCGTATAATTGCGGTCCCGGAAATGTGAACAAGGCTATCCGGAGAGCCAACGGACAAAAAGATTACTGGGCCGTTTATTACAATCTTCCCCGAGAAACAAGGGGATACGTCCCGGCTTTTATTGCCGCGACATACATCATGAATTATTATCAGGATCACGGCATTTGTCCGGCCGAAACACAATTGACGCTGGTAACCGATACGGTTCACGTCAATGAAATGGTTCATTTCGAACAAATATCCGAAATTCTTTCCGTTCCCGTTCAAGAAATCAGGGCATTAAATCCTCAATACAAAATAGATCTCGTACCCGGAAACGTTACTACCCAAACGTTGCGTCTGCCGATGGATGCCGCGTTATTGTTTGAATGTAATAAAGACTCCATTTGTGCATACCGGGCTAACGATTTTTTGGTTAACTATCGCCGTACAGTGGATGTAGGCGGCGGATACTACGACGGAAGTTCGAGAGGAAGAACCGTAATTCACCGGGTCAAAAAAGGAGAAACGTTGGTGAAAGTGGCCAACAGATACGGGGTAACCGTATCCGAATTGAAAAGTTGGAATAAGTTAAAAGGCGGAAAATTGGGAAACGGACAACGGTTGAGAATTTACCTCGGACCGGTTGTTTCCGATACTCAACAATCATCCTCCCGCCAAGAACGTAGTGCTGCCGACAACGACAATCAAAGTACGAACCGTCAAGAGGAGGCATTCGACACAAACGGGAAATCCATTGCCGAGATTGTATTAAGTTCCCACAGGAATCAAGAAGAAGATGATGATGAGACAACGGACAATGCTTCGAATGTTGTCGAAAGAAGAAGAACGCCGCAAAAACAGCATAATCAAAGTCAAGCCCAAACAACATCGAAAAAACGATCTCAACCGCCTAAAAAATACAAAGTCCGGAAAGGAGATACCCTTTCGGGAATTGCCGATAAATACAGTACGACCGTTTCCGAATTGAGAAAAATCAATAAAATCGGTTCCAAGAATATTCAAACAGGGCAAATATTGGAAATTCCGAAAAAATGATCAAAGCAAACCGACAAATTATTTAATACTATGTAAAAGCCGAAATTCACAGTTGTAAAAGTAAACAAGACATCATGAGTTCTAAAGTTGTATTAACGGACAAAGAACAGCACGATATGATCGATCGGGAATTTCAAAGCCTGATCGATGATTATTTGAAAACGAAACATCGCCAAAAGGTAGAAAAGATTACCCGGGCTTTCGTTTTTGCAAATCAAGCTCATAAAGGAATCAAACGACGTTCGGGTGAACCTTACATCATGCATCCGTTGGCCGTGGCCAAAATCGTTGTCGATGAAATCGGGCTGGGATCCACCTCGATCTGTGCCGCATTGTTGCATGATGTGGTCGAAGATACGGATTACACGGTCGAAGACATTCAAAACCTGTTCGGAGAAAAAATTGCCAAAATCGTAGACGGATTGACAAAAATTTCCGGCGGAATTTTCGGGGATCAGGCTTCTTCCCAAACCGAAAATTTCCGGAAATTACTGCTCACCATGTCGGAAGACATCCGGGTTATTCTCATCAAAATGGCCGATCGGTTACATAACATGCGTACATTGGATTCGATGTTGCCGAGCAAACAATACAAAATCGCCGGCGAAACGCTGTACATTTATGCTCCGTTAGCGCATCGTCTGGGTTTGTTTTCCATCAAAACGGAATTGGAAGATTTAAGTTTCAAATACGAACATCCTCAAACTTACGAAACCATCCGGGAAAAAATAGCGGATTCCGAAATATCCCGGAATCAGGTGTATGAAGATTTTGCAGCCCCCATCCGAAAATCACTCTCTGAAATGGGGATTAAATTCGACATGAAAAACAGGGTAAAATCGATTTATTCTATTTGGAGTAAAATGCATGCCAAAAATATTTCGTTTGAAGAAGTCTATGACCTTTTTGCTGTACGAATCGTGTTTATTCCGGAACCCGGAGAGGATGAAAAAACCGAATGTTGGAAAATTTACGCCGCCATAACGAATATTTATAAACTGCATCCCGAGCGGATAAGGGATTGGGTGAGCCGTCCGAAAGCAAACGGATACCAAGCTTTGCATCTGACTGTTATGGGGCCGGACGGACATTGGATTGAAGTGCAAATCCGCAGTGAAAGGATGGACGAAATCGCCGAACGGGGATTGGCCGCTCACTGGAAGTATAAAATAGGGGATGAGGTTCATTTCGATAAAGAAACCCAATTGGATCGCTGGTTGAAAGAAATCAAATTGATTCTGGAGGATCCCGATCCGCAAGGCATCGACATGTTGGATACGTTGAAAATGAATCTGTTTTCTTCCGAAATATTTGTTTTCACACCCAAAGGAGAAATCAAAACATTGCCTCAAAATGCCACAGTGCTCGATTTTGCTTTTTCGCTTCATTCTGATCTCGGACTTCAATGTATCGGTGCGAAAGTCAATCACCGGCTGGTCCCGATCAGTCATAAGCTGCAAAGCGGCGATCAAGTGGAAGTTCTGATTTCCAAATCGCAAAAACCGCAACCGGTATGGCTCAATTATGTGACAACAGCTACCGCTCACACCAAAATAAAGGCTTACCTGCGGAGAGAAAAACGATCTTATATCAAAAAAGGACAATCGCTCGTAAATGAATTTACCGAAGAACTGAAAAATTTAAATGCCGACCGTTTGGCTCATTATTATACGATTGAAAAAGATACTTTATTTTATAAAGTAGGCATCGGAGAAATTGTTTTGGATGCGAAAATCAAAAAAATGTTCGAGGAAAAATCAAGCAATATTATCATACGCTATTTAAGGCGTTTCGGTACAGACTCGAACAAAGAGCTGGATTTGTCGGATACCGGAGAGAAAAAAGAAGAAGCGCCCGATATTGTCTTTAACAAGAAAAAAACGTTTATATTGAACCAAGATTCCTACAACAAAACATTTGTCATCGCAAAATGCTGTAATCCGATTCCGGGTGACGATACCGTCGGATACATCGAAAACAACAAAATGGTTGTGGTTCATAAACGTTCCTGCCCGGCAATCATCCGTTTGAAAAGCAGCTACGGTGAACGCATTATCTCCGTCGATTGGAAAATGGAGAAAAGCACTTATTTTTCGGCGATTATCGAAATAAAGGGAATCGACAGCGTCGGTGTGCTTAATAATATTACCCGGATTATTTCTCAGCAGGAAATCAATATTCAAAAAATAAATACAGAGACTATCGACGGGATTTTTGAAGGAAAAATTATGTTGTTGGTCCATGACGTGAAAGAAGTCGAACAATTGTGTGATCATTTGCAAAAAATAGAAAATGTGGAATCGGCGATACGTATTTCCGAGCAAATAACGTAAATAATTTTCCAGAAATCAACTTCCAAATAAATTTAAGGCAATGAAACCCGCATAAACTGACGCTCTCCAAAGAGAATGAAAATGATTGCGGATTCCATACGACCATAAGTAAAAAATAAAATATTAATGTATGAAATCTTGTTTATTTTTTTTGATCTTTACTTGTACGATCTTCACCGTTCATTCGCAGAATAACAAAACGATGGTCGACAGTATTACCGCACCGATTCCCGGAAAAGGAAAAATCACCATTCAAGAAGATGCGGGCATAACCAATCTGATCGGTAAAATCAACACGTCCGGCGCCTCTGCCAAATCCGCTTCTACCACCGTCGTCAAAAGAGGATACCGGATTCAAATTTATTCGGGCAGTCAGAAACAAACGGCCAAAGATGAAGCCTACGCACGGGAACGAAAATTTAAAAGCCGTTTTCCCGAATACAGCACGTATATCTCTTTCAATTCTCCTTTCTGGAAATTAAGGGTAGGGGATTTCACCGATCGAAACGAAGCGGAAGATGCCCTGAATGAAATAAAAAAAGGATGCCCGGAATATAGCAATGATTTGTATATTGTTTTGGATAATGTCAAAGTTGCGGAATAGTGAAATTTAACCGATAAGTAATAATTAACTTTTCGTATCGTAAATAATCATAAAAATTTATTTTGTGCAGGAAGACATTGAAAGTAAAAAAGAGCAATTGGCTTTTCATTATCAAGAAATTATCCGGTTGTTGGGAGATGATGTCCATCGGGAAGGGTTGTTAAAAACACCGCACCGGGTGGCCGAAGCTATGAGTTTTTTAACCCAAGGATATAAAATGAATCCGAATACGATATTGAGTTCGGCAAAATTCAGGGAAGATTACCGTCAGATGGTCATTGTTAAAGACATTGACTTTTTTTCTTTGTGTGAACACCACATTCTGCCGTTTTTCGGTAAAGCTCATGTCGCTTACATTCCCCATAAATACATTACGGGATTGAGCAAAATAGCCCGTGTCGTGGATGTTTTCGCCCATCGTCTGCAAATTCAGGAACGATTGACCACACAGATCAAAAACTGTATTCAGGAAACCCTTTCTCCATTGGGAGTCATGGTGGTTATCGAAGCTCAACACATGTGCATGCAAATGCGCGGAGTGGAAAAACAACGCTCGATTACGACAACATCCGACTTTACGGGTGTATTTGATCAGGCCAAAACAAGAGAAGAATTTATTTCGTTGATTAAAATGTAAAAAATCAGTTAATGATTTGTTGATCAAATCAAAAAAAATATTTTAATATCATTCATTATTGATGAATAAATCAAGTGTCGAGGAAATACGGAAACGATTCGACAATGATGTGGAACGATTTTCGAATTTGGAAACGGGACAGGTTTCCACAATGGATGCCGGCATATCTCTAGAGTTAATAACGGAAGCAGCCCGAAGAATTTGCCCGAAAGCGACGGACTTGATCGATATAGGATGCGGAGCCGGCAATTATACGTTAAAAATGTTATCGAAACTGCCCGGACTCAACTGCACATTAGCCGACCTCAGCCTGCCGATGCTGAACAAAGCGTGGGAACGGGTGATTCCGGAAACTTCAGGCTATGTGAAAATCATTCAGGGAGATATCCGAACCATTGATTTGGAAGATGAAGAATATGATATCATATTGGCCGGCGCCGTTTTACATCATTTACGCGACGATAACGATTGGGAAACTGTTTTTGCCAAATTGTACAGAATTTTAAAGAAAGGCGGTTGTTTGATGATATCAGATTTAATTTCTCATCAATCTGCTGTTTTAAATGCTTTTTTTACGGATAAATATACCGAATATTTATCGGGTGTCGGAGGTATGGACTATGCCGAAAAAGTTTTGGCCTCCATCGAAAAAGAAGATACTCCGAGATCGTTGAATTACCAGTTTCAATTGATGAAACAAGTCGGGTTCACTCAAATGGAAATCCTTCATAAAAATATCTGCTTTGCCGCTTTTTGCGGAATCAAATAAAAAATAACGGCAATTATATTGTAATTTTATTGTTATACTATCGAGTTAAACGTTGATTGTAGTATTTTTCGTATCAAAAATTTTTTCGTTTCAATTCGAAATGTTTTCCCAAATATTTCTCACGTACAATTTCATTCCCGGCCAACTCTTCAGCTGTTCCCTGAAACAAAATTCTTCCTTCAAACAGCAAATAAGCCCGATCGGTGATACTTAACGTCTCGTCCACATTATGGTCGGTAATGAGAATGCCGATGTTCTTGTGTTTCAGTTGAGCGACAATCGATTGAATATCCTCCACGGCAATCGGGTCGACCCCTGCGAAGGGTTCATCCAACATAATAAATTTAGGGTCAATCGCAAGACAACGGGCAATTTCGGTACGTCTTCTTTCCCCTCCCGATAATTGATCGCCCAAATTCTTCCGGACTTTTTCCAACCCGAATTCGGCAATCAACATTTCCAGTTTTTCTTTTTGATAGGCACGGCTTTTCGGAGTCATTTCCAAAACCGAACGGATATTGTCTTCAACCGTCATTTTTCTGAATACAGACGCTTCCTGAGGCAAATAACCGATGCCGTTTTGCGCCCTTTTATACATCGGAAATTTAGTGATATCCATATTGTTCAGAAAAATTTTTCCCTGGTGGGGAGTAATCAGTCCCACCGTCATATAAAAAGTCGTCGTTTTTCCGGCACCGTTTGGCCCGAGCAATCCGACTATTTCCCCCTGCTTCACGTTAATCGACACATGATTGACCACTGTTCTGGTACGATATTTTTTCACCAGATCAAAAGTCTTCAGTTCCATTTTTTCGTCGTTCCCGGACATATATTTTATTGTTTAATCTCTGACATTCAACAAAAAACGAGGCTTTTACGCCCCGTTTTAGATGTTTTCACAACGGAATAATCCTTATTGTGAATTGCTTTCAAATTGTGCGACAAATATACATATATTTTTTGAGAAAACAAAAAAAAAGTTTTACTTTTACCAATTATTTTGAAATACACTGTTTTATGAAAAAAATATTAGGGTTAGACCTCGGAACAAACAGCATCGGCTGGGCATTAGTAAATGAAGCGGAAAATGAGATCGAAAAATCCTCGATTATTCGATTAGGCGTTAGAATTATCAACTATGATAATTTTGTTAGTACAGAAACCGGAAAAGAATCTAAAGAGCCAGAAAAGGATTTCAAAAGTGGCAAAGGTATTTCTCCTAATGCAGGAAGAACTCTCAAACGCATTATGCGCCGTAATCTGCAGCGCTACAAACTTCGCCGTGAAAACCTGATAGAAATTTTGAAAGAACACGGTTTTATTTCCGATGAAACTATTTTGTCGGAAAATGGCAATCGAACAACATTTGAAACCTACCGACTACGGGCAAAAGCCGCTACTGAAGAAATATTCCTCGAACAATTTGCTCGTGTGTTGTTGATGATAAATAAAAAACGAGGCTACAAAAGCAGTCGCAAGGCAAAAGGACAAAATGAAGGGCAATTGATTGATGGAATGGAAATCGCCAAAAAACTGTATGATGAAAATCTCACACCCGGACAATTTTGTCTGCAACTTTTAAAAAACGGTAAAAAATATCTCCCCGATTTCTATCGCTCTGATTTACAGGCTGAATTTGACAGGATTTGGACAAAACAAGCTGAATTTTATAATATACTGACGGACAAATTGAAAGAATCTTTGCGTGGCAAAAATGAAAAAGCGACTTGGGCTATTGTAGAAAAACCATTTGGAATTGTTGGAATAAAGCGAGAAACTAAAGGCGAAGATTTAAAAAAGGAAAATTTCGCATGGCGGGCAAAAGCCCTTTCCGAAAAAATGGATTTGGAAAGTTTAGCCGTTGTTTTGCAAAAAGTAAATGGACAAATCAACGGTTCAAGCGGTTATCTCGGTGCGATTTCAGACCGAAGTAAAGAACTGTTTTTTACTAATCAAACCGTTGGGCAATACCAAATGGCGGTTTTGGACAAAAATCCGAATGCAAGTCTGAAAAATATGGTATTTTATCGTCAGGATTATTTGGACGAATTCAATACGCTTTGGGATAAGCAAGCTGAATATCATAAAGAACTGACCGAAAAATTGAAAAACGAAATTCGTGATGTAATAATTTTCTACCAAAGAAGATTGAAAAGCCAAAAGGGATTGATTAGTTTCTGTGAATTTGAAAGCCGACAAATCGAGGTGGAAATTGACGGAAAAAAGAAAGTAAAAACCGTCGGAAGTCGTGTTATTCCACGTTCTTCGCCCTTATTTCAAGAGTTCAAAATTTGGCAAACCTTGAACAATATAGAAGTTTTTGGTAAAGGAAAGAAAAGCAAAAAACAAAAAGGAGCTACTTTATTTGATAAAATAGAAGACCCTGTCGAATATGGTGGAAGACGAGAATTATATCAGGAAGAAAAAGAGTTATTGGCAGCAGAACTATCTATAAAAAAAGAACTTAAAAAAGCAGATGTCTTAAAACTTCTTTTTGATAATGCCAATGAATTGGATTTAAATTTTAGTTCTATTCAAGGGAATATTACTCAAGCGGCTCTTTTTGATGCATACAAAAAAATCGTTGAGCAAAGCGGGCACAACATTGATGTAGAGAAAAAACCGATGAAAGATATTATTAAATCCATTGAAGAAATTTTTAATGCTTTAGGCTATAATTCTGATATTCTGCATTTTGATTCGGATAAAGAACTCGACAAACAACTGATGTATCAACTTTGGCATTTACTTTATTCTTTTGAGGGAGATAATTCAAATACAGGAAACGAAAAATTAATCAATAAGATAACAGAACTTTGCGGTTTTGAAAAGGAATACGCATCTATTTTAGCCAATGTTACTTTTCAAGACGACTATGGCAGTCTTTCTGCAAAAGCCATTCGTAAAATTCTGCCCTATCTGAAAGATGGCAATCAGTATGATGTTGCTTGTGAATATGCAGGATACAGACATTCAAAATCGTCATTAACCAAAAATGAAATTGAAAATAAAATATTGAAAGACAAATTGGAAATTCTTCCAAAGAACTCTTTACGGAATCCTGTGGTCGAAAAAATTCTTAATCAGATGATTAACGTAGTAAACGGAATTATAGATACACATGGGAAACCTGACGAAATCCGTATTGAATTGGCTCGCGAATTGAAGAAAAATGCTAAAGAACGTGAAGAATTGACCAAATCTATTGCTGAAACTACAAAATTACACGAACAATACAGGGAAATTTTAACCAAACCGCCTTTTAGTCTTTCGTATGTAAGTCGCAATGATATAATTCGTTATAAACTCTATGAAGAATTGAAAGACAACGGTTATAAAACGCTGTATTCCAATACTTACATTTCACCGGGAGCACTTTTCAGCGGTGATTTTGATGTTGAACATATTATTCCGCAATCGCGACTGTTCGATGATTCTTTTTCCAATAAAACATTGGAATTAAGAAGCATAAACATTGAAAAAGGGAATCAGACTGCATACGATTTTATAAAAGAAAAATACGATGAAAAGGGCTTGGAAGATTATTTAAATCGAATAGAAACACTGTTTAAAGGCAAAAAAACCAAACTCCGAAAACTCAAAATGCAGGAAAAGGATATTCCTGACGGATTTATTGACCGTGATATTCGTGATACACAGTACATTGCCAAATATGCCAAGACAATATTGAACGACCTCGTAAAGTTTGTTGTTTCCACAACCGGTTCTATTACTGACCGTTTGCGCGAAGATTGGCAGTTGGTTGATGTGATGAAAGAATTGAACTGGGATAAATATAAAAGTCTTGGTTTGACGGAAGAATTTACAAATGAAGAAGGTTACAGAATTCGAAAAATCAAAGACTGGACAAAACGTAACGACCATCGCCACCATGCAATGGACGCTCTAACTGTTGCATTTACTAAACAGAACATTGTTCAATATCTTAATAATTTAAATGCACGAATTTCTAAAAAATGTTATTGCGGGTATGAAAAATACGGATTCAATACAGAAGAATATACCGATTGGACTTGTCCTGAATGTGGCAGAAGATATTTCGTAAGAAAAGACACAAATACAATCTATGGAATTGAGCAAAATGAATTGTATCGAAATGACAAAGGTAAATTATTGTTCAACCCGCCTTTTGCTTTAGACGAATTTAGAAACGAGGCCAAAAAACATTTGGAAAACACCTTGATTTCCATAAAAGCTAAAAACAAAGTAGTTACACAAAATATTAACACGACAAAGAAAAAAAGCGGGACGAATAGAAAAATACAGCAAATACCTCGAGGACAATTACATAATGAAACGATTTACGGTAGCCAAAAACAATATGTGATTAAAGAAGAAACCGTAAATGCAAAATTCGATGAAGCTAAAATTTTAACAGTAACTAAACCAACATACAGAGATGCTCTATTAAAGCGTTTGCGGGAAAACGCAAATGACCCGAAAAAAGCATTTACAGGGAAAAACAGTTTGGCAAACAAACCGATTTATTTAGACGAATTGCACACAACGCAAGTTCCTGAAAAGGTTAAGACTGTTACATTTGAAACCGTTTATACCATTCGCAAAGAAATTTCTCCCGATTTGAAAATAGACAAAGTAATCGATGCTAAAATCAAACGCAAATTGGAAGAACGTTTGAATTTGAAAGAATTTAACGGCGACGCAAAAAAAGCATTTGCCAATTTAGACGAAAATCCGATATGGCTAAACAAAGAAAAAGGAATTTCGATAAAGCGTGTAACAATTTCAGGTGTCAGCAATGCCGAAGCCTTACACGATAAACGCGATAAGGACGGCACTCTTATTTTGGACGAAAACGGCAATAAACAAGCTGTTGATTTTGTAAGCACTTCCAATAATCACCATGTAGCGGTTTATCGTGATGGGAAGGGAGAATTACAAGAATTTGTTGTTTCGTTTTACGAAGTGGTTGCTCGTAAAAATGCAGGACTACCAGTGATTGACAAGGAATATAAGCAAAGTGAAGATCAGGAGCGACGAACAACTGTATTTCAATGAGCTAAGATACAATTTTGAAAGCAATTCACACGAGCTTGCGCCAGGGACCGAAACAGTTGCTCACTGTATTTCAATGAGCTAAGATACAATTTTGAAAGCAATTCACACGCATAAAAGTTTCGGCTGAGGACAATGCAAAACTGTATTTCAATGAGCTAAGATACAATTTTGAAAGCAATTCACACGTCTGCAAGAAATCGGGTGTGGGATAATGATACTGTATTTCAATGAGCTAAGATACAATTTTGAAAGCAATTCACAACAAAAGGGATGACGAAATTCACCTTGAAAATACTGTATTTCAATGAGCTAAGATACAATTTTGAAAGCAATTCACAACGTTTTTACGATATAATAAAATTTTTTATAAAAGTATAAAAAACAATCAGTTATCAAAACGGTAATTTATGATTAGAGTTTATATTTAATAGTTTATTACAGCGTTCTTTTATATACCTTTGCGAGTTCAAATAAAAAAACTCGCGAATGAAATACGACAAGATTCGACGTAATCCGAAACAGTTATTGTCATTGACTGGATTTACTATATCTGAATTTGAAGCATTTTTGCCTGCCTTTAAGTATCACCGGATGAATACAATGCTCATTTTACGCTAAAAGGTAAGCCCCGCCTGCGGATTTCTTATGGAAGAAAGAGTAGTATATTGCCTTATGTAACAGACAAATTGCCATTCATTTTATCCTACCTGAAAAATAATCCTTTGCAGGACTGTCATGCTACGTTATTCGATATGACGCAACCTCAATGCAATGACCAGATACATCTTTTATCGGATATTTTACTCAAAACCCTGAGAACATCAGGAGAATTACCGGAGAGGAATCATTTAAGGGTAAAAATTTGTCAGGCCGATGCGAAGATGTATTGCCTGACGGAACGGAAAGACCGATGGAACGTCCACGGGATTCAGAGAGGCAAAAATCATGTTATAGCGGTAAAAAAAACGCATAACGTGAAAAATGACCTGCTTTGTACACCCGATAAGCGTATATTATGGCTTTCCAAGACTTATGACGGACATGTTCATGATAAAAAAATCGTCGATGAACAGCCATTAAGTTTCCCGACCGGAATTACTTTGTGGCAAGATACCGGATTTTTCAGGTCATACGCCTAAAAATGTTACAGTTAAAATGCCGACAAAGAAGCCCAAAGGCAAAGAATTGTCAGAGGTTCAAAAAGAAGAAAGCAAAAAGATTTCCGGCTTTCGTATTCTTGTTGAACATGCCATCGGGGGCATCAAAAAAATGTCGTATTGTCAAAGAGCGTTTCAGGTGTCGCAAGTTTGGATTTGACGATTTAGTCATGCTCATTGCTTGCGGACTCCATAATTTTAGAATTTCAATGTCGCTGAATTTCAGCTATATATAATTTTATTGAATATAATGTCTATTTTATAAAATAATTCATGTTAAAATAAAATACATCCTTACCCTGAATAGTACCCTTTTTTTATATTTGCATAAAATAATGAAGGTATGCCGACCGTGAATTTTTATCTGAAAAATCCGAAGGATATAAAAAAAGAACAACTTATTACGCTTTTCTTTTTTTTACGGAAAACCAAAGCCGTTTAAATATTCCACCAGTCAAAAGGCTGCTCCCGAAAATTGGGACTTTAAAAAGCAAAAAATAAAAGAAACACGTAAGATAGAATTTTCTGCACATACCAATCTTATACTCGACAAATATAATAAGAAAATAAATGAAATCTACAAGGTTCCCCTTCTCGGAGATAATCCCGTAACGGATGATGCATTACGGGATGAAATGGATATAGCATTTCATAAGAAGCAAAGAAAAAGAACCCTTCAACTTATCGAATTTTTTGAGCAACTTGTTAAAGAAAAAGAAGAAATCAAAGCCGACGACCGAAGTGTTTTCAAAACCCTTTTAAAGCATTTGAAAGGGTATGGGGTCAAGCATAACAAAATACTTATATAGTTTACATTATTAAATTACACAAATACTTATTATCTTTGCCTCCAAAAAGATATAACTTACATTTTATGGGTCGCAAGATAAAACAATTAAAAAATTACACCACCGAACAAATAGAGACGCTTTTTGAAAGTGATGAAAATAACCTTGTGGGAGTAAAGCTCTATGCCATCATTCAACTGACACGTGGCTACAGTACACGTAAATTAGAAGAATTTTATCGGGTAACGCAACAAGGTGCCGATGCGGTTGTGGTTGTTGATGACGCCGTTTATATTTTTGAGTTCAAGCTGACCGGAAATGCCACCGCCGAAGAAGCCCTGAAACAGATTGACGAACGCAAATACGCCGCGGGGTATGCAGCCGGAGGCAAAAAAATCGTCAAAGTGGGAGCGAAGTTTAACGCGGAAGAACGTACTTTGCATCGTTGGATTATCAAAGGCTGATTTCAGGACAAGATATATTGGGTTACACGAAAAAATAATACCTTTATAGAATAATTTTATTTGTTCCTAAGCAAGTACATGACAGTATTTAATTTATATTATTTTAAACGCGAAGACACAAAGTCACAACGACACAAAGATTTTAAACTTCGCGTCTTCCCGTCTTTGTGACTTGGCGTTTAAAGTATAAATTATTTTTTGTGGCATACTTATATTTTATAATTATGATTATTGACGGACATTCTCATGTTATTTTACCTGCTCAAAAACATATTGAGCTTATGAATGAAGCAGGGGTGGAAAAAACAGTGCTATTTTCGACGATGGTGCATCCGGAAAAGACTACTGATCTTTCCGGGTTCCGGAAAGAAATGCAACGTTTGAATGAAATAATCGGAGGGCAAACAAACACGGATGTTGCAGCAAGACTTGCCGGCTTAAAAGAACAAAAAGAAACCATCGATTTATATCCGACAAGATTTATCGGTTTCGGGGCTGTTCCGCTTACACTAAATACAGAAAATGCGGTGAATGAATATATTGAAAAAGAAGTTATTGAAAATGGATTTGTAGGTTTTGGTGAATTTACTTTACCGTCCGGTTCCATAAAATTACTCAGGCCTATTTTTAAAGCTTCCACTAACTTTGGAAATCTTCCTTTGTGGATTCATGCCTTTAATCCGTTGACATTGTCAGATATAAAAGAAATTGCTCAATATGCTAAAGATTTTTCTTCTGTGCCGGTTATCATAGGGCATTTAGGTGGAAGCAATTGGCTTGAAACAATTGAATTAGTTAAGGAAACACCCAATTTGTATTTAGATATTTCCGCTTATTTTTCAACATTGGCATTGAAAATGGCAATCAATGAGTTGCCCTCTAAGTGTATTTTTGGCGTTGATATGCCTTATGGAGATTTACAATTGGCGCTTGATGCCGTAAGGAAAT
>JGI24699J35502_11134000_pt1 | contig 23716 bp, 26 predicted proteins | sample TergutMp193P4_FD_35502 | JGI IMG/M metagenome (IMG submission 35502)
AAGATGAATGTGTTTTCTATAAATAATTATTATAAAAAGATTTATAAATTTTATTGTAAAAGGAAAATTTTGTAGAAATTGTGTATATCTTATCAGTGAGGGCAAATATTACAAAAATAATAGATTAAATTGCTCATAAAATAACTGCAAATACACTAAAAAATGTAGTGAAAACGTATAATTTATATAAACCATTATCTTGTTGATTTTATGTTAATTACATAATGGTTTAAATAGTTTATGTAAACCGAGGTGTAAACCGGATGAGTACAATTAAAGTGATTTGTTACAAATCAAAAAAATTAACCTAAGTTCTGCTATTTCAATAATATGTTGACGTTTGAGATTCGACCTTGTCAACAATACCCTCTTTGAAAGTAATTGCATAGTCCTTCTTATTAAGGTTGTAAAAAACCATGTTTCATTATCGTCTTTGGTATATACCTCATCCGGTTTACCGTATGCTATTTTCACCTCTTCGAACGACCGGCAATTGCTGCAAGAACGGTGAATCCTGTTTGCTTTGAGCCCAAACGGCTAATATTCCTACAAATAGGAATAAAAACAATGTAAAAAAGCGCTTGTCCATACCGTGAATTTTTTATTGTTGATGATTTTTAACTGCTCGCAAAGATATATTAAATTCTGTTATAAAGCGCCATCGAATTTCTTAAAAAGAGCAAGATTTCACATTGATTGTTATCGGTTCAGAAGTTATTGTTTTCTTTACATTTAATGAAGAATCAAAATAGTCGTCCAAATTATTTCTTTCATTTTGACAGGGCTGGACGTGAATGATAAAATCGAATTTGCCCTGTCCGATGGTAATTTTTCCGGAACGTTGCGGAATCAAAGTTGTTTGTTTGATAATGATAGTGTGGTAGTTGTGATCCTTATAAGATTCCAAGTTCCATTGAGCATTTTCTTCCAAGTCGGTTTCATGAGAAATAAACCCTTCAAAATCAGGAAATTTAGCGCGCTCAAAATTTCTAACATCAAATAAGGTATATAATTTGAAAGTTACTGAAAATTCTTCTTTTTCACAAACGGGATTTTTTGATACATTGACTGCTACAAAAATACTATCTGCTGATGATAATGCTGAATTTGGTACTTGATTAGGCGACAATACTTTGATGACCAATTCATTGGATTTATATTCATTATTCCCGACTTGAATAGTAGCGGCAGGAATAGTGAATGTCCCCCGTTTTTTTGCCGATAAGATGTACCTATAAACATTGGTTGTTTGAGTAACTGCTTTACCATTTACCGGAATCGTTGATGTCGCTCGGCTAACTAACTTCGGACTTGAAATGGTATAAAAATCTTTCGAATCAGGTACCCGAATACTTTTCCCGTTTTCAGTTTCGGTTGTCAGTGTGTAACTGATTCGAAATTTCTGACCGACTACGACTGTTTCATCTATTTTTGCTATGAATGTAACAGTATTCGTTACATCATCGGCAGGTACCGTAGAAGCAATGGATTTAGCGTTATAAAGCAATAAGGCTATTAAAAGGAATGTTGTTTTCATTTTTATCTGTATTTTTGGCGACTATATTTCTATAATTACTTTATTTCCGAGTATAATTGCACCATAAAAATAAAATAAAGGGATAAAATTCATAATTTTTTTGTTTTTTATCTGTTAAATTTACCTCATTGTATCGCAGAATTTTTCTTTTGTACCGTATGATTTTTTTATTCATTCCTCTATTTCAGTTTGTTTCAACTCCTTCGCTTGCTCGTCTAAATGGTTCCACAGAATGAGGTAATCAGGCACCCATTTCTAATCCGGATTATTTGCAATAATTTCAAAATTGATTGTATCAAAACTTTGCAATATGGAAATTCTATTATATTTTCAAATAATCTTTTCTTCTTCATCGTTTTTCAATTTCATTTTATTAATTATCTTATTAACAAAGTATAAAATTATTCCAATCAGAATGAGAGTAAGTCACAATTAAGACAGCGCCAATCAATTTTACAGGCTTGCCCTTAAATTTTTCCAACTCTTGTTTGATGATAGTCATTTATTTTTTCTCATAAGCATAATGACCAATTATTTTAAAACTAAACAAGCAATCTGCTAAAACTTGTCCGCCGCCAATATTGTGAATGATCAGATTTCTTTTCCCGTCTGATGATTTTATATTCGACACTATTCCAATGTGTGTTAACCCGCGACCGTTCAAATCCCAACAAACAATATCACCCGATTGATAATCGCTTGGATTTTGCGAAATTTTCTTTACTGTCCCGAATCGAGAAAAAAATACCATCAAATTAGGTACTCGTCTGTGGTCTATATTTTTATCAGTTTGAGTAAGCCCCCATTTTTTAGGATATTTAGCAAAGTTTGCTTTCATATCCTCGTGAATCTCTTTTTGTAAATCAATCCCTAATTTTCGGTATGCGCGAATTATTACGTCTGCGCAAACACCTTTATCAGCGGGGACATCGCCATTGGGATAAGCAATATGAAAGTACGAAGGGTCGTATGTAACTCGCTGTTTTGTCAATGTTAAGGCAGAATCAGCCAATTGAACAAAAAAGTTGGTTTGCCCAAAAGCCAAATTTAATGTTAATAAACCAACAATTATAAAAAATGTTCTTTTCATTTTTTTAAGTTTGTTTATTTTTTTTATTATGTTTTTAATTGATTAAATCGGCTTTAGCTATACGCGAATTTCTCCTTACTGATATTCCGGTTCTTCAATGCTATCTTCGAGTTTAAGAAACTGCTTGCCGACTTGCAATTCGGGACAATTGTCCCGAATTGCATTTTTTCTACCTAAAGTTGCATTGGTTAATTGAAATTACGAATCTAAAACCTATTTATTTCAGTTTTTTGAAAAAATCATTTCCTTTATCATCAACCAAAATAAATGCAGGAAAATCAACGACTTCGATTTTCCATATAGCTTCCATTCCCAATTCGGGATAAGCGAGGCATTCGATGCTTTTGATGTTTTCCTGCGCCAGAATTGCCGCCGGTCCGCCGATGGAACCCAGATAAAACCCGCCGTATTTTTGGCAAGCGTCGGTTACCTGTTGACTGCGATTGCCTTTGGCAAGCATAATCATGCTGCCGCCGCGCGATTGAAATAAATCAACATACGAGTCCATCCGGCCCGCCGTAGTCGGACCCATCGAACCGCAAGCCATACCTTGGGGCGTCTTAGCCGGACCTGCGTAATAAATCGGATGGTCTTTGATGTATTGAGGTAAATCTTCGCCTTTATCCAACAATTCTTTCAGCTTGGCATGAGCGATGTCGCGTCCGACGACAATCGTTCCGTTCAACGACAAACGGGTAGCGACCGGATATTTACTCAATTCCGCCAGAATTTCTTTCATCGGACGATTCAAATTAATTCTGACCACTTCGCCCTCGCCGGCTTTCCGGTATTTTTCGGGAATGTACTGCGCCGGATGCGTTTCCAATTTTTCAATCCAAACCCCTTCTTTGTTGATTTTTGCTTTGATGTTCCGGTCGGCCGAGCAGGAAACCGCCATCCCTACGGGACAGGAAGCGCCGTGTCGCGGCAAACGGATGATCCGAAGATCATGTGCGAAGTATTTTCCGCCGAATTGAGCGCCCAAACCGATGGTCCGAGAGGCCTTCAACATTTTTTCTTCCAATTCGATGTCGCGGAAAGCCTGACCGCCTTCGTTTCCTTTCACCGGCAGGTCATCATAATACTTCGTAGAAGCTAATTTGACTGTTTTCAAGCATATATCCGCCGAAGTTCCTCCGATGACAAACGCGATATGATAAGGCGGACACGCAGCCGTACCTAACGTTTTCATCTTTTCGATCAAAAACTTCTCCAATGTTTCGGGATTAAGTAATGCGCGAGTTTCTTGATAAAGGTAAGTCTTATTCGACGAACCGCCGCCTTTGGCGATGCACAGAAACTTGTATTCATTTCCATCTACCGCTTGAATATCAATTTGCGCCGGCAGATTGCAATTGCTGTTCTTTTCGGTGTACATATCCAACGGCACATTTTGAGAATACCGCAGGTTTTCTTCGGTATAGGTTTTGTAAACGCCTTTGGAAAGCGCTTCTTCATCGCCGCCACCGGTCCAAACCTGTTGCCCTTTTTTAGCAATAATCGTTGCCGTTCCCGTATCTTGACAGAAAGGAAGCACGCCTTTAGCGCTCACTTCCGCATTCCGCAACATGGTTAAAGCTACGTACTTATCGTTATCGCTTGCTTCCGGATCGGATAAAATTTGCGACACTTGTTTTTGATGTTCGGGGCGCAGATAAAAAGCGCAATCATGAAAACAAGCGTTCGCTAATCGCGTTAACGCTTCCGGTTCGACTTTCAAGATTTCGTGTCCTTCAAACGAGGAAACCGAAACGCCTTCGTCGGTCAATTTATAATACTCGGTATGCTCTTTTCCTGTCGGAAAAGGAGGCTGATACATAAAAGGAGGTGTTGCCATAAATTTTGTAATGATATTTGTTAAAATTATTTTTTTCTGCAAATATACAAAAATTCTGAAAAATTTTCATATCTTTGTCCAACATATAATCATAACACGATAACTAATTATAATTGTCTCTATGAAAACGATATGTTTTTATTTTCAGATTCATCAACCCTTCCGACTGAAACGTTACCGTTTTTTTGATATAGGAAGCGACCATTATTATTATGACGATTTCTCCAATGAGGATATCATACGGGGAATTGCCAACCGGACTCTTTTGCCGGCCAATGCGATGCTGCTCGATTTGATAAAAGAGTACAAAGGGAAATTCAAAGTTGCTTTCTCTCTTTCCGGCGTTATCTTGGAACAGTTGGAAATCTATGTACCGGAAGCAATTGACGGGTTTAAAGAATTGGCAAAGACAGGATGCGTAGAGTTTATTGCCGAAACATACGATCATTCGCTTGCTTCCTTGAAAGATTCCGAAGAGTTCAAAAATCAAGTGAAAGCGCATTCCGATAAGATTCAACTTTTATTCGGACAAACGCCGACCGTGTTCCGTAATACCGAACTGATCTATTCGGATGATATTGCACAATCGGTGTATGAAATGGGATACAAAGCCATGATGATCGAAGGCGCTAAGCACGTGTTGGGATGGAAAAGCCCGAATTATTTATATGTTTCCGCCGGTTGTCCCAAGTTGAAGCTGCTGGTGCGAAACATGAAATACAGCGACGATATTTCATTTCGTTTTTCCAATTACGATTGGAGCGAATACCCGTTGGTTTCGGATAAATTGATAAATTGGATTGCCGCTTCTCCCGAATCGGAACAAATCGTCAATATTTGGATGAACTATGAAGTACTCGGAAGTCTTCAACCGTCTGAAACCGGAATTTTTGAATTTTTCAAAGCGATTCCTCGTTTTGCACTTGCCAAAGGAATCGGTTTTTCCATGCCGTCGGAAGTGGCTAACGTATTGAAACCGAGCGGTGAATTGACGGCCCCTTATCCTTGTTCCTGGGCGGGCGAAGAAAAAGACATCAATCCGTGGCTGGGAAACCGACTCCAACAGGAAGCGGTTGCCAAACTGTACGGAATCGGCGAACGGGTGCGAATGGTGCGTGACCGTCGTCTTCGTCAAGATTGGGATTATCTGCAAGCAAGCGATCATTTCAATTTTATGAGTACCAAGCTTTTCCCCGGACCCAGCGTATATAGTCCTTACGAAAATGCTTACGACGCTTTCAATAATTACATGAATGTGCTCAGCGATTTCATTGACCGGGTAAACGGACAATTTCCCGCTAATATTGAAAACGAAGAATTGAATGCGCTTTTAACCACCATTCTCAATCAAGAGAAGGAAATCAAGCGATTGAAAAAAGAATTGGAAACTTCAACGAAAAAACCGGAAAGCGAAGAAAAACCGGCAGCAATCAAACCGAAGAAAACGGTTGTTCATTGATTACCGGCTTGCTTTCATCGCTTTAATAATAGCATCCGAAAAACCGTTGGCTTCCAACTCGTTTAATCCTTTAATGGTAATTCCTCCGGGAGTGGCGACTTTATCTATTTCCGCTTCCGGATGATGTCCCGTAGATTTCAGCAATTCGGCAGCGCCCAGCATCGTGTTGACTATCATATTTTGCGCTTGCTGCGGATAAAATCCCATTTCTATCCCCGCTAAAGTTGCAGCCCGAACGTAACGAAACAAATAAGCAATTCCGCAAGACGTTAAAGCCGTACCTGCTGTTAATTTATTTTCTTCCAATAAAATTGCAGTCCCCAGTTCGCTGAAAATCTTCAACATCAGCTCTTCTTGTTCAGACGATGCACGTTTGGAAGAGATCAGCGTCATGCTTTGCCGTACCGCTATAGCCGTATTGGGAATGACGCGAAAAATAACCGGTAATTCTCCCGTATTCGGATATTTTACTAATGAATTTTCAAGGTCATCAATGCTGAGGTTGCCGGCGATGGAAATCAACAATTGACGACTGTAATCCATCTGAAATTTAATATCCGTAATAACGTCGTGGACAAGCCACGGTTTCACCGCCAACAGGATGATATCGTCTTTTGCGACCGAATTGAAATTTCCCGTAGCGACATTCAAAGCCGGACAGTCTTTTTTCAAAGCATCCAAAGGAGCTTGCAGTATATCAATTACGGTAATATCTTCCGGATTGAAAACATTTCCTTGTATAAATCCGCGGACCATGGCGCTTCCCATGTTGCCGCATCCGATAATTGTCAGTTTCATATGCTTACTATTTTTTTAAATCGTTTCAAAAATTCATCCGCTTCTTCTTTGCTTACGCAAAGCGGAGGCAACAGACGGAATACGTTACTTCCCGTAACACCCGTAAATACTTTTTCTTCAAACAACAAACGATCGCGCATCGGTTTGATTGGCGTTTCAAATTCAATGCCGATCATCAGACCGCAGCCGCGAACTTCTTTTATTTGCGGCAGCTTTTTCAATTCGCCGATTAAATAATTGCCGATAACGGCCGCATTTTCAATCAGATTTTCCGCTTTCATCACGTCAATCACGGCGTTGGCGGCGGCACACGCTAAGAAGTTTCCGCCAAACGTGGTACCTAACTGCCCGGAAACCGCTTTGAACCCGGGCGCAATCAAGACGCCCGAAACCGGAAAACCGTTGCCCATACCTTTGGCAATGGTAATGATATCCGGACGAATTCCGGCGTATTGATGAGCGAAAAATTTCCCGGATCGCCCGTAACCCGATTGTATCTCATCAACAATCAGAACGGTTCCCGTTTCTTTACATAACCGGCTCAATGCTTGCAAGAATGCAGGTTCCGGGACTTGTATCCCTCCGATTCCCTGTATTCCTTCTATAATGACGCTTGATACGTCGTTCCGGCTTAACCGTTCCCTTACCGCTTCTATATCGTTGAAAGGAAGAAAATTGACTTCCATGTTTTCGTTGATCGGCGCCAAATAACCCGGAACATCGGTTACTTTGACGGCGGCAAAAGTTCGTCCGTGAAACGCTTTCCGGAACGAAACGACTTTTTTCCGTCCGTTGTGGAACGAAGCTAATTTCAAAGCGTTTTCATTGGCTTCCGCTCCGGAATTAACCATGAAAAGCGAATAGTCGTCGTATCCCGACAGTTTACCGAGTTTTTCCGCATATTCATCCTGCAGGGAGTTGAGTACGGCATTGGAATAAAAACCGATTTGGTTCAGTTGCTTGGTCAGCGCCTCTATATAATGAGGATGCGAATGGCCGATGGAGATTACGGCATGCCCTCCGTAGAAGTCTAAATATTCCGTTCCGTCTTTGTCGTATATTTTACAACCTTTTCCCCTTACCGGTTCAATCGCCCAGCGGGAATATACATCGAATGGTTTCATTTAAATAATTATGAATTATGAATTATAAATTATGAATTAACGGAGTGCAAAAGTAATGTTTTTTTCGGAATAATAACAAGGAGTGAAAAATAATTGATACCTTTGTGGTATCTTTGCGGTATGAATTTTTAACACACAAAAATTGAGATAATGTAAAAGTTTTTTTATGATAGCATGTAATTTTCAAAAAGAATTATCCACATTGATAAAAGCGCGTTTTCCGGTCATCTATATTATTACTTGGGAAGAAAAAAGGTTGGCGGAAGCTATCAAGGCCATGGTCAAAAACGATCAATTATTTTCCAAAGAGAGAGATGTTTGGGAATGGACTATTTTGGATGGTTTTAAATGTAACGAACAAATTAAAAAAGGAGATATAAAAACTTCGCTACAGGCGTTGAATTTTATAGATTCTTATGAGGGTGACGGTATTTTTATTCTCAAGGATTTATATGCCGATTTAGCCCGTCCTGTTCATACGATAGACCAGCCGTTGATACGAAAACTAAAAGATTTAGTTTGGAGTATAAAAGAAGGCAAATGGTTGAAGACCTTAATAATTACAGCTTATGAGAAATTTATTCCTGATGATTTACAGAAGGAAATCTTGATTAAGTCGTTTGATTTGCCTACCAAAGAAGAATTGCGGGAAATGCTTTTAAATTTGGTGGAACAAAACAAACATAATCCCAAACTCAAATTCGATCTCAGTAACAACACGCTCAGCAAACTCTGCGACGCTGCCTGCGGTTTAACCTTGCATGAAGCGGAAAACGCTTTTGCCCTTTCCATTGTCAAAGATGGCGAACTAAACGAAAAAGATGTATCAACGATAGCCGAAGAAAAGAAACAAATCATTCAGCGAAATGGATTACTGGAGTTTAGTATGCCAAAATTGAAGATGGAAGATGTCGGCGGGCTTCAAAATCTGAAAAACTGGTTGGTTAAACGCTCGGATTCGTGGTCTGAAAAGGCGAATAAATACAATCTGCCCAGCCCGCGCGGGGTGTTGATAACCGGTTTACCGGGGTGCGGTAAAAGTTTGACTGCAAAAACAATCAGTTCACTTTGGAATATCCCGTTGTTGCGATTGGATATGGGCGCTTTGTACAGTGGTCTTGTCGGGAGCAGTGAGCGCAATATGCGAAATGTGATTCAAACGGCAGAAGCAATGGCTCCTTGCGTGCTTTGGGTGGACGAAATAGAGAAAGCCTTTTCGGGAATAGGAAGTTCGGGTGACAGCGGAGTAGCGACACGCATGTTTGGAACCTTTTTAACATGGATGCAGGAAAAGGAAAAATTTGTTTTCGTTGCGGCAACAGCCAATCAAATACATTCGCTTCCGCCTGAACTAATGCGAAAAGGTCGTTTTGATGAAATATTTTTTGTAGATTTACCTACTCAAATAGAGCGCCAAATCATATTGGATATTCATATCAAAAAACGCTTTGTTAATCCGAAAGTAATTGGAAGTTTGGTAATTGACAAGGCATTTGTTGATCGCCTTACTACTCGAACAGAAGGGTTTACCGGCGCCGAAATAGAACAGGTAGTCGTTTCTGCCCTGTTCGAAGCTTTTGCCGAAAACAGGAGCGTTACCGAAGACGATTTCGTTTTTGCCATCGAAAGCACAGTTCCGTTGGTTGTCACGCAAGCCGAACAAATAGCTTCCATTCGTCAATGGGCTAATTTGCGAGCTGTTTCTGCTACTTCCGGCGAACATAAAAGCTCGGAAGAAATTGAAAAACCGTCAATGCAGCGCTCCGTTTCAAAACCGGAATTAAGTCCACGCGGCGGTCGCAGTATTGAGTTTTAATTAAAATAAATTATTGACCTATGAGCATTATTATTTCCATTGTACCGATTGTTATAGGAACTTCGCCGACTGCTACTGCGGCAGCCAAAGCAGCGAACACGAAAGAAACAGACGTCGTAGAATTTCCTTCCAATATCCGGAATGAAAAATTATTACGTGAAACGTTAGTGAAAATGGGGGCGAAAAATATACAAAAATCACTTGGAAGCGACATTGACCATTTTCACATCACTTTTGTTCAACAGTCTGACCAAACATTCAACATTCGGTTCGTGGGCAATGTAAGACGAGAGGAAGCTATAAATTTCAAAAATGATTTGATTGCCGAATATAGCAATTTGGTGCAGAATTATGTTTACGAAACGCTGAAAAGAAAAGCGGAAGAAAAAGGGTTGAGGCTTGAAAAAGAAATTTTACAATCTGACCAAACCATTGTATTAACATATAATATCAATTAAAATATCATGTCGAAAAGATTTATCATATCCATTGACAAAAACGGATTTGTAACCGCCGAAGTAAGCGGAGCAAAGGGAAAAAAATGTTTGGATTACATTGCCTTGTTGGAAGATATTCTGGAAGGAAAAACGATCTCTAAAGAATATACGCAGGAATATTATGAGCGCCAAGTCGTCTCAAATGAAGAACAGTATATCAAAACAGAACAACAATGAGTTGGAAAAAAATTTTAGGGGGATTGATAGGATTAATTGTGGCGTTTTTCCCGATTGTTGGAACTTGCATAGTGGTAATTTTATTGTTTGTTCGGGAAAAACACAAATTATTATTTATTCCAGCTTTGTGCATTATGTTCTTTATCTTGGGAATGACAGTTAACAGGAAAATTGAAAGACAAAGAAACCTTTTGATAGCTTCATTGTCACAAACAATAGAAAATAAAATCTTTTCCTCTTCTTTTCCGTCTCATGAAAAACTCACCATAGAGCAATTCTCAGACACTGTTCGGAGTATTCTGCGTGAGGATATACCGCAATTATCCGGAAGTCAAAATGTGTCTGAAGAATATCAAAACTTAATAGATAAATTTTCGTCCGATGAAAAACTCATCTTAGAGCAATTCTCAGACTCTATTCGGAATATTCTGTACGAAAATACACCGCAATTATCTGAAAATCAAATTGTTTCTGAAAAATATCAAAACTTAATAGATAAATGTTACGCGATATATAAAACAGAATATGCCGAAAATCTTTCAGCAGGCGCTTTTTTTTATATTCCTGCTGCGGAAGAGAACGAAATTCAAGAGGAATTAAATTCATTTTGCAGGAGTTATGCCATTGTACAACATCCAGATTCCGGTTTTTACACTTTTTCTATGGTTTCTTTCGTTTTGTTGTGGCTTTTCTCTATTCCTTATAGCGGATGCCTTTTTTACAAATATTTATTTCTCGCAAAAACAAGTAATGTGAAAAATATCGTTCACAATGAACCTCCTCAAAGAAATCTAAATGATACAAACAATGTTGATATAGACAAAATCATATCATCCTTAGAACGTCCATCTCCTTCAATTACAACGCAATCTCTTCCTGTAATAAAAATCAATTCTATTTCCGAGACAGCAATTCGGGAACAACTAAACACGACTGTCATTCAAGCAAAAATGATATTGACAGAGCGGGAAACTAATGGCAATTTCCTCGATTTTTCCGATTTCTTGAAACGAAGCGGCTTATCCGAAAGAGTGTGTAATCAATTGAAAGACCGGTTGGATTTTTCTCTTAACAGTCAACTAAACAAAAAACCGGGCAGAGTATTGGAAATATAACCCTATGGTAAAAAAAAGGAACATACTTTATGTCCACGATTTTATTCCGGTAACGGAAGCGGAAGGTCCCGGAAAACGCGCTTGTATTTGGGTACAAGGCTGTTCTATTCGGTGTAAGGGTTGCATGGTTCCGCATACATGGGAACAGAATGAAGGGCAAGCAGTTTTTATTGATGATTTATTTGACCAACTGTCTTCTAATCAAGAAATAGAAGGATTAACCGTATTGGGTGGCGAACCGATGGATCAAGCGGAGGCTTTGCTGCCGTTACTGGTAAAAGTAAAAAAAATCAATTTGTCCATTATTGTATTTACCGGTTATTATTTGAACCAACTGACCGCTATCGCTCAAAAACAAATTGTAGAATTATGCGACTTGTTGATTGATGGACCTTATGTGAAAACACTGACCGATTTTTCACGTCCGTGGATAGGTTCAAAGAATCAACAAATTCATTTTCTGACAGACAGGTACCGGTATTTAAACGATCAGCAACCGATTGTAAATTCTCCGGTTGAAGTTCGGGTTGCCGCCGACGGGAAAATAAAAATAAACGGCATGTTGCCCGATGCCTTATTGGAAACATTGCAAAGAGAATTTGAAAGGATTTGATTATGTTTGAGCAGTTGCTCCGGCAAGGGCGCTTACGGTTGTTTTTTTGATAAAGCAGCAGTGTCAAAAATTTTTTAACGCCGTCTTCACTGCTTCAATTCCTTATCGAACGAATACGGAAAATCGCTATCGTTCGTTCCTCGGTTCGTATTCGGCGTCGGCGACATTGAAAACCGGATTGCCGCTCCTTTCATCAAGTCGGAATGTATCAAATAATTCTTAGCGTAATCTTTTCCGTCTATTTGCATAGAAGCGATATAGCGGTTTTCTGCGCTGTTGTTGTCGGCCGTAATCGTAATTCGGTTTCCGTTTTCCAAAAACAATGTGACTTTTTTAAATAACGGGGAACCGATTACGTATTCGTCGGAACCGGGACAAACGGGATAGAACCCGAGCGCCGAGAAAACATACCATGCCGAAGTTTGTCCGTTGTCTTCATCGCCGCAATAGCCGTCCGGTGCAGCGGAATAGAGTTTATCCATCACTTCGCGCAGCCGATATTGCGCTTTCCAAGGTTCTCCGGAATAATTATACAGATAAATCATGTGTTGTATCGGCTGATTACCATGCGCATAATTACCCATATTCATGATTTGCATTTCTCGGATTTCGTGGATTACAAAACCGTAATAGCTTTCATCAAACAGAGGCGGAACATTGAAAACCGAATCCATCATTTGATTAAAGGCCTTTTCCCCGCCCATTAAATCAATCAATCCCTGCGGGTCGTGAAACACCGACCAAGTATAATGCCAACTGTTGCCTTCGGTAAAAGCGTCTCCCCATTTCAAAGGATTGAACGGCGATTGAAAACTTCCGTCTTCGTTTCGTCCGCGCATCAGTTTGGTTTCCGAATCGAACAGATTTTTGTAATTCATAGCACGCTTGGCGAAACGATCAATTTCTTCTTTCGGACGATTCAACGCCTTGGCCAAACGATAGATGCACCAATCGTCATAAGCATATTCCAACGTGCGGGCAGCGCTTTCATTAATTTTCACATCGTAGGGAACATATCCCAAACGATTGTAATATTCATATCCCAAGCGGCCCGTCGAAGAAACTTTCGGATGCACATGTTCCGTCCCGTACAATACGGCTTGGTAAAGCGTTTCAATATCGTACCCCCGCAAGCCTTTCATATAAGCGTCGGCAACAATCGAAGCGGAATTATTTCCAACCATACAATTCCGATGTCCCGGACTTGCCCATTCCGGCAAAAAGCCGCTTTCTTTATAAGCATTAACCAATCCTTCTTGCATTTTGACATTCATTGACGGATACATCAAGTTCAAGAAAGGAAACAGACAACGAAAGGTATCCCAAAATCCGGTATCGGTAAACATATAACCCGGCAGTATTTGCCCGTTGTACGGACTGTAATGTACAACTTTACCGTCGGCATCATATTCAAAAAGACTTCGCGGAAAAAGAACGGAACGGTACAGGCAGGAATAAAAGGTGCGGAGATGATCAATATCGTTGTCTTCTACTTTTATTTTACCCAATATTTCGTTCCAGCGATCTTTTCCGGCGATTTGAACCGCATCGAAAGAACGGTCGCCCAATTCCCGTAAATTCAGTTCCGCTTGTTCCGGACTGATAAAAGAAGAAGCAACGCGAGCGTGTACGATTTCGCCTTTACGGGTCGAAAATCCGATAATTGCGCCCGCATGATCGGCTTTCGCTTCCGAACCGGGTTCCGTTAATGTTCCGTCGGCAAACACAGCTTGATAGGTAAACGATTTATCAAATATCAGAACAAAATAATTTTTGAAATTATCGGGAACGCCGCCGCTGTTTTTGGTCGTATAGCCGATGATTTTGTTTTCTCCGGGGATAATTTTCACGTAAGAACCTTGATCGAAAGCATCAACAACCACATACGAATGTTCGTTTTCGGGGAACGTAAAACGGAAAATGGCCGCTCGCTCGGTGGGTGCAATTTCGGTAATCACATCATGATCGGCCAAATAAACCCGATAATAATAAGGCTTGGCGATTTCCGCCTTATGTGAAAACCAACTCGCGCGTTGATCTTCATCGAACGCCGGTTTCCCGGTGACCGGCATAATCGAAAATTGTCCGTAATCGTTGATCCAAGGACTGGGTTGATGGGTTTGCTTGAAACCGCGTATTTTATCGGCATCGTAAGTATAAGCCCAGCCGTCGCCCATTTTACCGGTTTGCGGCGTCCAAAAGTTCATTCCCCACGGCAAAGCAACTGCCGGATAGGTATTTCCTGTTGATAAGGAATGTTTCGATTGAGTTCCGACCAAAGTACTGACATAATCAACAGGCGTTTGTGCTTCGACTTGCCAAATACAGGCGCAAATAGCGCATAAAATAATTCCGTGTTTCATAATTCCCGAATCCAAATGTTACGGAAACTGATCGGTTCGTTTAGGTCATCCTGCGATTGCAAGCGAACAGCCCCTTTTCCGTGAGGTATTACCTTCGGAAACCCGATGTATTCGGTAGTTCCGATAATTATTGTATGATTCTGCACAAGTGTTTTCATGATAGTTTCTGTTAAAATCAAGTATTGTTATCCTGCAAAGATAATTATTATTCATCGAAAAACATGGCTTTGATTGCAAAAAATGTTACTAAAACAACCGAAGGAAGTCATACTTATATGAATTATGAATTATAAATTATAAATTATGAATTATGAATTAATGTCATTGCGGGCTTGACCCGCAATCCCCTGATGAATTATGAATTATGATAAATTTATCTTTAGTTTTTACAATACAAAAATAGAATTGAGAAATCGGTTTTTGAAATGGGTTTTTGCGACATATTTGCGGAAAAGTTGCAGATATACACTTTTCTCATTCGTCAATTTATTCTATTTATTATTTATTTTAGGAAAAACAGAGAAAAATATACTTTTTACTGATTTTTACCAAAAAAATATACTTTTACGGATTTTTATAAAAAATTATGGAAATTCAATAAAGCAGTTTGATTATATTATGAAAATAAAATTGTATTGTACTTTATTCTCAATAACGCTGTTGTTGTGTGCGGGAAGCCTGTCCCTCTTTTCCCAATCAATCACATTAAAGGGGAAAGTAATTGATGAAAAAACCAACGAATTTCTTGAATTTGCCAACGTAACATTGTTAAAGCCGGATTCGAGCTTTGTCAATGGAAGTCAATCCGATAACAAAGGTGAATTTATATTATCCGATATAGCGCCCGGCGATTATTTATTATCTGTTTCTTTTCTCGGCTATCGCACCGGTATAATAAAACTTGATAATTTATCAATATCCGTTGATTTAGACAAAATATACCTCCAACAAGATGCGCAACTTTTGAATGAAGTGGTTGTTCAAGGAAGCGGTAGAATCAACAAAGTGGATCGGCAGATTATTTTACCTACTCAAATTCAAGTGAAATCGTCCAATTCGGGATTTGAGCTATTAAATAACCTGATGATTCCGGGTTTACGGGCAGATCCGATTCAAAACACCATTACAGCGGTCGGAGGCGGCAATGTACAGGTAAGAATCAATGATGTAATTGCTTCTGTAACGCAAATAAAAGCTTTACGGCCCACGAATGTATTACGGGTAGAGTATATTGATGACCCCGGCGTCCGATACGGCGATGAAAATGTGAACGCCGTTATTAATTTCATTGTTAAACAAACAGAATCGGGCGTTTCGATCAATGCCGATCTTCAAAATGCCGCTTATGTCGGTTTTGCCAACGATTTACTCAGCTTGCGTGCGAATCATAAAAAATCGGAATTCGGACTTGATTATTTCTTGAGTTGGAGAAATTATAAAAAACGGTATTCCGATAGTGAAGAAAGGTATATTTATCCTACTACGGAAATACAGCGTAATATGAACGGTGTAGAACAACCTTTCGGCTATTTGGATCATTCGATTGAAGCCTCTTATAATTTAACGGAACCCGATAAATATGTATTCAATGTCGTTTTCAAGGATTATATTTCCAATTCACCCAATAACGATTTCGCTTATTTGATCAATTATAACGACCCGGGAATGCCTCCCGTTAACTCTCGCTTGCATGCGGCAATGAATTCCAATACCCCGTCCATTGATTTATATTATCACTTACAATTACCTAAAAAACAAAGCATCGCTTTTAATACGGTAGGAACGATCATCTCCTCCGATTACGATCGTTCGTATTTTGAATATCACGACGTAGAAACAGGCCCGACATACGCTTATTCAACGGATGGAAAAAAGTACTCATTCATCGGCGAAGGAGTTTATGATAAAGAGTTCAAACCGTTTAAGCTGACATCCGGTCTGAAATATTCGCAAAGTTATACTGAAAATGTATATACGGGATCAACAAATACCACTACGAATCTTCATAATTCGAGTTTGTATATTTACGGGCAATTGCAAGGAAAATTGGACAAAATAAACTACTTGATTGGCGCCGGTTTGTCGCGTTCCGGTTTCAAAGAGACAACGGATGAATATACCTTTTATACTTTTCAACCGAATGTCAGTTTATCATATTCATTTTTAAAAACTTCATTCCTGCGTTATCGTTTTTCCATTGTTCCGCTTTTGCCTTCCTTATCCGCTTTAAGTGATGTCAGACAAGATTTGGAAGATTTTCGGGTAAGTGTAGGAAACCCTGATTTGAAACCTTACCGGAGATATCGCAACAGTATTTTTTATCAATTCAAGAAAAATTTGATTACCGGAACGCTTACGGAAACGTATGACTATTATCGAAAACCTATTATGGAAAATGTTTTCAGAGAAGATAGCAATGACAAATCCACTTTTGTTTATACCTACAATAATCAGAAAACATTGAATAATTCGGATACCGATTCGGGTATAGTTAAATAAAATGCCCTTCAATGAAAACGAAGTGTTCAATCCGGCTTATGTGATGCGGAACGATTCGGGAAAATTTTGCACCCAATGATAATTGTGAGTAGTAACATTAATTGAAATTACGTTTTTAAATCACTTTTTATTTGTTTGATCGTTTGCAATAAAGGAGGAAGATCATGTTGTAATGTTTTGAAAACTACTTCAGCATCTATTTCAAAATAATGATGAGCAATTACATCCCGCATTTTCATCGCTTCTTTCCAATTAATAACCGAATATATCGGAAATAATTGTTTATCGGTTCGTTTATCAATGTTTTTCAGTTCTTCTCCAACAGCAAAAAGTTTCATGCAAACGGCATTCAGTAAAATCATTCCGGACGAAGATGTCAAAAAGTCATCGGCGGAACGAATGGTTGCCGTCCATTCCGAAATATTGTTCAATGATTGTTCTATATTTTCAAGTACATCTAATATTAACGATTTGTCATACATAGATAACCTCTTTTTCTATTTGTTTTCTAAATCGAGGATTCATATTTTTGTGCATTCGTACAATATCCACCGATACGCCCAGTAATTCTTCTAAGCTGAGAGAAAGACCCGAGAAAGCAAATAACCCCATGGGTGGAGCTTCGATACAAATATCTATATCAGAATTTTCAGTTTGTTCGCCCCGTGCTACCGAACCAAAAATCCCAATACGTGTTACTCCATATTTATCGGCATAGGTATGTTTATTTTTCCTTAACAGATTGAGATATGTTTCGCTTGCCGTTTGATCAGATGCTTTGTTTTTCATAAAATTTCATTTTTACAACGGCAAAAATACAAAAAAATATATAATTTCTGAAATCTACACCTCTCCTTTAATCAGTCGTTGATTTTCGCACTTCATCACTTTCCCCGGAAAATTTTGCACCCAATGATAATTGTGTGTAGTCATAATGACTGCCGTTCCGGTTTTACTGATGTCGTGCAGGAGTTGTACGATTTGAGCGCCGGTTTCCGGATCTAAGTTTCCGGTCGGCTCGTCCGCCAAAATCAATGGGGGCGAATTAAGTAAAGCGCGAGCAATAACAATACGCTGTTGTTCGCCTCCGGAGAGTTCATGCGGATATTTGTAGTGCTTGTTCGACATACCCACTTGTTCCAAGACTTCTTCCATGCGTTTTTGCATCGCCGTTTTGTCTTTCCATCCGGTTGCTTTCAGAACAAATAACAGGTTTTTACGAACGGAGCGGTCGGTCAGTAAATGAAAATCTTGAAAAACAATCCCGATTTTCCGACGCAGAAAGGGAATGTGTTTATTTTTTATGGTACAAAGATCGTAATTGAAAACCGAAGCCGTTCCTTCTCGGATGCGCATTTCTCTGTAAATGGTTTTCAACAAAGAACTTTTTCCCGATCCGACTTTTCCGATAATATAAAGAAATTCACCTTCATTCAAAGAAAAATCAACCTCCTTCAAAATGACATTTTCATCTTTTCGAATTTCAACATTTCGGTAGTCAATCAGAATCATAGCGTTAACTGTTTTTTGTATTTGACCCGGATTTATGCCTCTTTTCCAATTCGTTTGCCAAATCTTCTATTCGATGGCCTTTGTAAGTCAGCAGAACAATTAAATGATACAGCAAATCGGAAGCTTCATACAACAAGCGTTCATCGTCTCCTTTCATCGCTTCAATAACGGTTTCGACAGCTTCTTCTCCGACTTTTTGCGCCATCCGCCCAATCCCTTTATTAAAAAGCGAAGTGGTATAGGAATTTTCCGGCATTTCTTGACGACGGCGAACGATAAAATCCTGTAAGTATTTCAAAAACAAAAGCGGTTCTTCGTTTTTTTCCCGAAAGCAGGTATCGTCTCCGGTATGGCATACCGGCCCCTCCGGATGAACTTTGATCAATAAAGTATCCCGATCGCAATCTTCGGTTATAGAAATAACATTTAAATAGTTACCGCTTTCTTCCCCTTTTGTCCACAAGCGCTTTTTCGTTCGGCTGAAAAAAGTGACCTTCCCGGTGGTTTGCGTCTTTTCCAAAGCTTCTTCATTCATGAAGCCTAACATCAAGACTTTATTGGTGCGTTCATCCTGTATGACGGCGGGAACCAATCCGCCTGTTTTTTTGAAATCAAGTTCCATCTTTTTTAGTGACGAGTGACGAGTGACAAGTGACGAGCGGGCTATTACACGTTACTCGTCACTTGTTACTCGTCACCTTATTATTATTTCTTCCTTTTTTAAATATTCTTTCAATTCGGGTATGGAAATATCGCCGAAATGAAAAACGCCGGCGGCCAATGCCGCATCCGCTTTTCCTTGAACGAAAACATCGCGAAAATCTTCTTTTTTCCCGGCGCCTCCCGAAGCAATGACCGGAATGCCGAGTGAAACCGACAAAGTATATAATGCATCAATGGCATAACCGATTTTGGCGCCGTCGTGTTTCATACTCGTAAATAAGATTTCACCGGCGCCTCGATTTTCCGCTTCTTTGGCCCAAGAAAATAATTCTTTTTCCGTCGGAATCCTACCTCCGTTCAAATAGCAGATCCATTGATTGTTAATCCAATCGGCATCAATCGCCGTTACGCAAACCTGCGAACCGAAATGATCGGCAATTTCTTCTATCAAGGCCGGATTACGAATCGCCGCCGAATTAACGGATACTTTGTCCGCACCGGCATTCAACAGGGCATCCACGTCTTTCAACTCGTTAATCCCGCCGCCTACCGTAAACGGAATATTGATCCGTGCTGCAACACGTCGTACCAAATCAATGAACGTTTTCCGACCTTCGTGTGAAGCGGTGATATCCAGAAATACCAATTCGTCGGCGCCTTGGTCGCTGTATTGTTTTCCCAATTCAACAGGGTCGCCAGCATCTCGGAAGTTAATAAAATTAACTCCTTTAACCGTTTTCCCGTCTTTGACGTCTAAGCAAGGTATAATCCGTTTTGCTAACATATTTACAATCAACTACTTTTCCATTCTTTCTCTTAAGTCTTTCAAATGAATGCGCCCTTCGTAAATCGCTTTTCCGATAATTACTCTTGAAATGTTTGCTTCTTCCAATCGGTCAATATCGTCCATGCAGCTGATTCCTCCGCAGGCGATTAAGTGAATTTCCGGATCTCGTTCTTTGATTTCCCGGTAAAGTTCCACATTCGGACCTTCCAACATTCCGTCTTTGCTGATGTCGGTACAAATCACTTTCAAAATGCCTTGTTTGCGCCAATTTTCGATAAACAAAAAAATGTCTTCTTCCGTATTTTCCGTCCATCCGCATACGGCAATCCGGTTATTTCGACAGTCGGCTCCCAAGATAATGGAATTTCTGCCGAATTTATCAATCCATTGTTGAAAAACTTCCGGATTTTTTACGGCAATGCTTCCTCCGGTTACCATTTCCGCTCCGCTATCGAAAGCAATCTGTACATCGTAATCCGATTTTAATCCGCCGCCGAAATCAATAATTAAAGACGTGCGGGATGCTATTTGTTCCAAGACCCGGTAATTAATAACTCTGTTGGCTTTTACTCCGTCGAGATCAACCAAATGCAGGCGATGCAAACCGTGATCTTCAAATTGTTTGGCTACTTCCAACGGCTCTTCATTATATACCTTTTTTTGGTTGTAGTCGCCTTGTGAAAGTCGGACGCATTTTCCGTCCAAAATATCTATTGCAGGAATAATTTCAATCATTTTAAAAAATCTATGGTGAATGGATATCTCCACTTTTCTCCGTTATTGGCTTTAATTGTGGCGATAATGACAAATATAATCTGTATAATTCCTAATGCTACCAGTAAGGGAATCCCTATCACTAAACAACATAAAACACCCGCGACAGCATAATAGATAAACATGCTTATCATGAAATTGATAATGTGTTTACCGGTTGCATCCACGTTGCTGTTGTTATCTTTATTGATCAACCATAATATAATCGGGGCTGCGAATCCCAAACCCGGCACGATGATTCCCGCAAATTGGGATATGTGCATCAAAGCAAGGTAGGAATTTTCCGTCAAGCCTAAAAGTGGTTTTGAATCACTTTTCGTTTGATCGAAAATTTTTTGCTTTTCTTTCTCGTATTCCTCTTCAGAAATCGCGCCGCTTTTTCTTAATTCGTCTAATCTTTTTAAGTCATCATAATTCATATTGATATTTATTTAGAGTTCAATAAAATTTCTTACTATTCGTTCGCCTGCGTTACCGCTTTTCTCCGGATGAAATTGCGCCGCATAAAAATTATCCTTGTGCATCGAAGCGCAGAACGGCTGTATGTACTCCGATTGCGCAATGGAGTAATCGTTCAAAGGAACGTAATAACTATGCACAAAATACATAAATTCTCCTTCGGAAATACCGTTATACAAAGGGCTTTTCAACCTTGTCAATGTATTCCAACCCATGTGGGGAATTTTATCCGCTTGTTTTTCCGGATGGAATTTCAATACGGGCGCATCAAAAATTCCGAGGCAATGAACGTTTCCTTCTTCGGAAAATTGACATAACAAATGCATTCCTATACAAATTCCCAATACCGGTTGTTTCAGATTGACAATCAATTCATCCAATCGTTGCGCTTTCAGATAACGCATGGTTTGAGTCGCCTCGCCTTGACCCGGAAATATAATCTTATCGGCTTTTTGCAACAACTCTTTGTCGTCGGTAACGACCGGTTCGATGCCCAATCGTTTCAGCGCACATTGAACGGAATAAATATTTCCCGCGTTGTATTTTATAATCGCTACATTCACTTTATTTGGCAAATGCGACTGCTCGGGTTTCACGAATAACCGTAATTTTCACTTGTCCCGGATAAGTCATTTCATCTTGAATTTTTTTGGCGATTTCGTTCGAAAGACTTTCGGCTTCCACATCGTTGATGCGGTCGGCTCCGACAATGACGCGCAATTCGCGACCGGCTTGAATGGCGTAGGTTTTCACTACTCCGGGATACGAAAGCGCTAATTGTTCCAAATCGTTCAACCGTTTGATATAGGCTTCGACAATTTCCCTTCGCGCTCCGGGTCGGGCGCCGGAAATGGCGTCGCAAACTTGAACAATCGGCGCTAAGAGACTTGTCATTTCGGTTTCGTCGTGATGGGCGCCGATAGCGTTCGCTATATCCGGTTTTTCCTTATACTTTTCGGCTAATCGCATTCCTAAGATAGCGTGCGGCAATTCCGGTTCATCATCGGGAACTTTTCCGATGTCGTGAAGCAGTCCGGCCCTTTTGGCTTTTTTGGGATTTAATCCCAATTCGGAAGCCATGATTGCGCACAGATTCGCCGTTTCACGCGAGTGTTGCAAAAGGTTCTGACCGTAAGAAGAACGGTATTTCATTCGCCCGATCATACGAATCAGTTCGGGATGCAGTCCGTGAATCCCTAAATCAATCGTTGTCCGTTTTCCGGTTTCGATAATTTCGTCTTCAACTTGTTTCCGTACTTTGTTTACAATTTCCTCAATACGCGCCGGGTGAATACGTCCGTCCTGCACCAATTGATGCAAAGCCAAACGAGCTACTTCACGTCTTACCGGGTCGAATCCGGAAAGGATGATAGCTTCCGGCGTATCGTCAACAATGATTTCGATTCCGGTTGCCGCTTCCAATGCCCGGATATTTCTTCCTTCCCGGCCGATAATTCTTCCTTTGATTTCGTCCGATTCGATATGGAAAACGGTAATCGCATTTTCAATCGCCGTTTCTGTTGCTAATCGTTGAATGGATTGTACGACAATCTTTTTCGCTTCTTTATTCGCAGTCATTTTCGCTTCTTCCATCACTTCATTGATAAAAGCCGCCGCAGAAGTTTGCGCTTCCTCTTTCAAGGTTTGCGCCAGTCGGTCTTTGGCTTCTTCGGCCGACAAACCGGAAAGCGCTTCCAGCCGTTCGATTTCCATTTTATGAACTTTTCCCAATTCTTGTTTCTTCTTTTCAATGATTTCCAATTGGCTTTCCATGTTTTCCCGGATGGCTTCCACTTCCGCTTTCCTTTTGTGAAGTTCGTCTTGCCTTTGATTCAAAGCCATTTCGCGTTGCTTCAGTTTGGCTTCCTGCGATTGGATTTTTGAATTTCGCATATTCACTTGTTTTTCCAATTCGACTTTCAGCGTAATAAATTTTTCTTTTACTTCCAGCAACTTATCTTTTTTTATGGTTTCCGCCTCTTTTTGGGCGTCTTCAATGATCTGTTTGCCTTTCGAAGCGGCTATCCGGTTCATAATGAACCAAGCGCCTCCTCCTCCGATCAGTAAGCAGACAAATCCCGTAATTATTGTTGTTATCATATCCGTTTATTTATAAATAATGTGTGTTATTGTCAAAAAAAAAACTATCATTGAAGATATTCAAATCACCCGGAAATCCCGCAATGCGGAACGACAGCCGTTTTGAACAGCTTCAAGATAGTGCGAAATTATAAAAGTAAAAACAATTGATTCGTTTAAGCGAACGATTGAATCGCTTGGAGATATTCTTCCAATTCCTTGTCTAACAATTCAATTCTATCCCACAAAGGAGATGTATCTTCTTTTTGTTTCAACAACAGATTTTCTACCGAAATATGAATGGCAGCCATTGTCAATAAATCTTTCAATTCAAGTTTGGTTCCGGAAAACCGTGAACTGTATTGAAGTATTTTATCATTAATGGCTGTTGCGGCTTTTCGGAATAATCCTTCTTCTGAACGTTTACAAAAAATCGGATATACTTTGTCTGCAACTCTCAATTGTATTTTAAATTCGTCGTTATCGGGCATCTTAAATTATTCGTTTAATAAAGCGA
>JGI24699J35502_11133999_pt1 | contig 23632 bp, 15 predicted proteins | sample TergutMp193P4_FD_35502 | JGI IMG/M metagenome (IMG submission 35502)
CAGCCAGTGAGAAGAACCGCATCCGCGGCAAGGAGGCTCTCAAGGCGTCTACTGTCTTGCAGAACATCCAGAAGCTCAAGAAGGAAGCCACGTCAGCCCAGACAGCCCTCGACAATGCTGTCATCAAAGCACGCTCTGAAGGTTACTCATGGGTTGCCATCGCAGCTGGTCTCGGCGTTTCGCCTCAGGGCGCTCGCCAAAAGTACCTCCGCGTCACCGCGTGAGTCCTAAACATCAACAAAGACCCCCGTTCCCTCCAATGTCCGGGGGTCTTTGTTTGTCTCGATCCTAGTCGTCGTCCCTTCCTCCGGCGAACTGGGACTGGTAGAGGTCGTAGTACGCCCCATGGGCGGCCAACAATTCCTCATGGTTTCCTTGTTCGACGATGTCGCCGTGTTCCATGACGAGAATGGTGTCGGCGTCGCGGATGGTGGACAGCCGGTGAGCGATCACGAAGGAGGTGCGCCCCGTTCGAAGGGCGCTCATGGCATGCTGGACCAACACCTCGGTACGGGTGTCGACCGAGCTGGTCGCCTCGTCGAGGACGAGGATCGCGGGATCGGCCAGGAAGGCACGGGCGATGGTCAGCAACTGCTTCTCACCGGCGGAGACGTTGGATCCTTCCTCGTCGATGACAGTGTCGTACCCATCGGGCAGCGAGTGCACGAAGCGGTCCACGTATGTCGCTTTCGCGGCGGCCATGAACTCCTCCTCGGTCGCGCCGGGCCTTCCGTACATAATGTTCTCCCGGATCGTGCCGTAGAAGAGCCAGGTGTCCTGCAGGACCATGCCGACCTCGGAGCGCAATTGGGCGCGCGGCACGGTGACCGTGTCCACATCGTCCAACTGGATCGATCCGGCGCTGATGTCGTAGAAACGCATCAGCAAGTTGACCAGGGTCGTCTTGCCCGCACCCGTGGGTCCGACAATCGCGATGGTCTGGCCCGGGTGGGCGGTCAGTGACAGATCCGTGATGAGCGGCTTGTCGGGCTCGTACGAGAAGGCCACGTCGGAGAACTGGACCTTCCCGGCCAAGGGATCGGGAAGGCTCGCCGTGCCGTCCGGGCTCTGTTCGGGCTCGTCCAGGACCTCGAAGACACGCTCGGCGGAGGCCACACCCGACTGGAGCAGGTTCATCATCGAGGCGATCTGGTTGATCGGCTGGGTGAACTGACGCGAGTACTGGATGAAGGCCTGCACGTCGCCCAGGGAGATGTGCCCGGAGGCCACGCGCAGCCCGCCGACGACGGCGACCACGACATAGCCGAGATTGGAGATGAATCCCATGATCGGCATGATGATATTCGACAAGAACTGTGCGCCGAACGCGGCCTCGAAGAGGTCCTGGTTCTTCTTGGCCAGTTCCGCCTCGACCTCACGGTGACGCCCGAAGACCTTGACCAGGGCCTGCCCGGTGTACGCCTCCTCGATTTGGCCGTTGAGTTCGCCGGTGTTGGCCCACATCGCGGCGAACCGCTTCTGGGAACGCTTGGCGATCTGCATCACGGCGATGATCGAGATGGGGATCGTGAGCACGGCGACGAGGGTCAGCAGGGGCGAGATGGTCAGCATCATCGCCAGTACGCCGATCACCATCAGCACCGACTGCACCACCTGCTGCAGGGTCTGTTGCAAGGATTGTGAGATGTTGTCAATGTCGTTGGTCACACGGCTCAGCAGTTCGCCGCGCGGCTGATGGTCGAAGTACGACAATGGAAGCTTGTCGAGCTTGCTCGCGATCTGTTCCCTCATGGAGTACACGACGCGCTGGATGATGCCGTTCAGGATCCATCCGGTGGACATCATCACACCGGCTGAGACGACGTACAATCCGATGGCGAAGAAGATGATCACGGCCAGATGGCCGAAATCCACTCCCACACCGGGTGTGAAATTGATGGCGTTCAGCATGTCCATCATCTGCGAGGGGATCGGGGACTGCCCGGACTGGATCATCATGTTCATCAGATTCATGACGTCGGCCTTGGTGAGGTTGTTCGGGTCGCAGCCCATTTGGAGGCACATCGCGGGCAGGGCTCCGGCGAGTTGGGGATCCTTCAGCGCGTTGCCGACGAGGGATCCGACCACTCCGGAGAAGATCGTGTCGGTCGCCTTGCCCAACAGCTTCGGCGCGTACACGTTGAGCCCCACCCCGATGGTGCCCATGACCAACACGAGGACCAACCTGAACGCCTCAGGTTTGAGGTACGTGACGATGACCCTCTTCAGGCTGGGGAAGAAATTGACTGCTTTCTCCACCGGCGCCCTGCCCATGCCGCCGGGGCCGTGGCCTCCGCCGCGACGTTGTGGCCCGTACGCCGGGCGCGCGTTGGCGACCTTCTTTTTGCCATGGCCATGCGCATGGGACGGAGCCGCCTGCGCGGAGGCCGGTGTTTCGGCAGGTTCTGGAATCTCGGCGACTGAAGTTGCTTTCTCGCTCATGCCATGGCCTCCTCTGCGGTCATCTGGGATTCGACGATCTCCTGGTACGTGGGACAGGCGGCCAGCAACTCCTCGTGAGTGCCGTTGCCCACGATCCCACCGTTGTCGAGGACGACGATCCGGTCGGCGTGGCGGATGGTGGAGACCCTCTGGGCGACGATCATCACCACCGCGTCCTCGGTCTCGGGGATGAGGGCCTCCCTCAGTTTGGCGTCGGTGGTGACGTCCAGGGCCGAGAAGGAGTCGTCGAAGACGTAAATCTCGGGTTTCTTGACCAGTGCCCTGGCGATGGACAGGCGTTGACGCTGCCCGCCGGAGACGTTCGTGCCCCCCTGAGAAATGGGTTCGTCCAGCTTGCCCGGCATCTCGGAGACGAAGTCCGCAGCCTGGGCGACCTCGAGCGCGTGCCACAGTTCCTCATCGGTGGCGTCGGGATTGCCGTACCTCAGGTTGGTCGCGACCGTGCCGGAGAAAAGGTACGGGTTCTGCGGCACCAAACCGATCTTGGACCACAACAGGTCCTCGTCGATCTGACGCACATCGACCCCGTCGAGGCCGACCGTGCCCTGTGTGGCGTCGTACAGCCGGGGCACCAGGTTGACCAGGGTGGTCTTACCGGCACCGGTCGCGCCGATGATGGCCGTGGTCTGGCCGGGCTCCATCGTGAAGGTGATCCCGGAGATGACCGGCTCGGCGGCCCCGGAGTACCGGAAGGCGACGTCGTCGAAACTGACCGCCCCGTGGCCGGTGAGTTCGGTGACTGGATTCTCGGGCGGCACCACGGTGGACTCCTGGTCGAGGACGGCCATCACCCTCGTCGCACAGACGAGGGCGCGCGGCACCATGACGATCATCATGGCGGCCATCATCACCGACATCAGGATCTGCATCAGATAGGTGATGAACGCTGTCAACGAGCCGATCTCCATGGTCCCGGCCTCGATCTGATGGGCGCCGAACCACATCACGCCGACCGAGGAGAGGTTGAGGATGATCATCACCAGCGGGAACATCGTCATCATCAGGCGCCCGACCTTGACACCGACCTCTTTGAGGTCCGAGTTGGCCTTGGCGAAACGTTTGGCTTCATAGGGTTCGCGGACGAAGGCCCGTACGACCCTGATGCCGGAGATGTGCTCGCGCAGGACGCGGTTGATCGCGTCGATGCGGGTCTGCATCTTGGAGAACAGCGGGCTCATCTTGGAGATGACCACGCCTGCGACGATGCCCAGGGCGATCACGGCGGCCAGGATGATCCAGGAGAGCCGCCAGGAGGTACGCAGGGCCATCACGACCCCGCCGATCATGGTGATGGGGGCTCCGAAGAGGATGATGCCGGTCATCAGGACCAGCATCTGTACCTGCTGGACGTCGTTGGTGTTTCGCGTGATGAGCGTCGGGGCGCCGAACTTGTTCATTTCGCGCGACGAGAAGCTCAGGACCTGCTTGAACAGGGCCCCTCTGGCGTCACGACCGAAGGACATGGCCATTTTGGCCCCGAAATACACGGAGAGCATCAGGAAAATCGCCTGTCCTGCGGAGACGAGCAGCATGTACCCGCCGTGGACCCAAATGTAGTTGGTGTCGCCCTTGGTCACACCATTGTTGATGATGTCGGCGTTGAGCGTGGGCAGTTCGAGTCCGGCGATTGTCGCCCCGAACTGCAGAATGATAATGATGAGAAGCCACCACCCGTATGGCTTCAAGAACCGGAGAATCATCCGGCTCAGTGGATTTTTCACTTTTGATCCTTCCTGTGATCAGTGAGGGCACGAAGCGTCAGAGTTTTGAGGGACGCCGCACCCATGGTTGGAAAAGCTGTTGAGACAATGAGCGAGGTGAGCCCAGTCGTCACAATGTACGTGGCTGCCGTCGGCAGATCGACGACAAAGTCGGATTCGTTCACCGTCAGGACCCGTTCGATGGCGGCCATGAAGGCCTCCGCCTGCTCGGTGAACACATGATGGGGATCCGGCAGTCCGTGCTCGCACAGATTGTCATCGGAGCGGTCATGCCCGGGACGTCCCCTCAGCCCCAGGCCGTTCCAGAAGGTCGAACCCGGGCGCATGCGGTCGTCGATCGGGGAATGCTCGGCCTGAATCCTGCGTCCCCTCATGGCGAGCATGAAGGTACGGACTCTCGTCGCCGACTCCTGGACGATATCGATGATCTCGGAGATCTTCTCCTCGAGCGGCCGGGCAGAGTCGATGGCGCCGACCTTGTCGATGAGATCAGTCAGATCCATGTACGAGGTCATGGCGGCCCGCAAGAGATCTTCTTTGGTGGGGAACACCCGGAAAACGGTGCCCTCCGCTATCCCCGCCGCATCAGCGATTTTCTTTGTCGAGACGGAGAACCCCTCTGTTTCGATCAATGGTAAAGTAGCCGCGATGATATCGCGTCTGCGTTCTTCCACCGATCGAGGCCGTGCTCGTGTCACGAGATACCATTGTAGTGAGTGAGTACTCACTCATGCAAATGGGAGGACGAAATCACTGTTCTATTTTGAAGTATCGCCGTTGGCCGTCTCCCGAAGTTCCAGGGCGTGAAACACCGTCATGACGACAGGTATTCCCGCCCGGAAGTTCGTGGGGAACCCGCCACAACTACCCAGTGGCACGCGTCAACTTGGGAGCTAATGAATGTTGAGTGAGCTCGAGGACATCCAGCAGGTGTTCGTGCTCGTTGAGGAGTGCGGAGAGTTTGGACTCCACCTCGGCGATGAGGGTCTCCTCACCGTTCTGACGGGCTTCCATGAGTCTGTAGCCGTACCCGAAATAGTTCAGATAGGAATCATGGACCGATGTCAGCAGTTCGTAGTCCGCCTCGCTCAACTGGGGCCTCGTACCTTTGATGCAGGAGGTTTCGATCAGGAATCTGAGCCTCTCGATCGCAGCGGGTTCGCCCCCGTGGACGATGTGCTTCAGCTTGGACCCGTCCGTGGCCAGTGATCCTCTGAAGGGGATCAGAGTGAAGAACATGTGGACCATGGGCTGGATCAGCAGGACGGTGACGATCCAGCTCTGGAGGACCCACGCGGTGGCCGCGACCGCCACCACGATGGCGCCGCTGGCGATCAAACCGCCGAAGAGATAGGCAGGATAATGCCATTTCTTGTCGTTTTCCGGGTCCTTGGGAAAAGCCACCGCGATCCCGGTGACGTACGTCATGGACCATCGTGGGAAAGGCGTTTTGATGTCGACCTTCCTGTCCCAGGGGATGAACAGGCCCATGACCCCGATCCCGACACACTGCCAGCCACAGATCTTCGCGACCACCGCGTGTCCGAGTTCGTGCACGACGATCACCACCATGGCTTGAACGATGATCAAACCAACAAAAAGTAAAACTTGGTCCGAAGTCATGCGATCTCCAATCCTTCTCTTGTTTCAAGAGTCCCAGCAAGGATACCCAGCGCCTCAACCCCGTACACACTGGAGGACACCTCGTTGAATCCTCATCCACTCAACAACCGAAGTGCCGCCCTCTATTCCCATTGTCAAAGAACATATGTTCATAGTGGTGAACCGATGTTCAGGGCTGGGTGGGGACAGTGAGAATCGGTAGGGTTGACCCATGTCTGTGAGATCCCTCGACTCCTCCCGTTCCATCGCCGCCGTGGTCGTGCTGTTCGCGTACAACGGGCTCGTCGTCGGGGTGTACTCCGCCTCGATCCCGATTCTGCGGGAGAAGATCGGGTTTGGCGACATTCGCATGGCCATCTTGTTCGTTGTCACTGGAATGGCTGCTGTGTGCGCGATGCAAGTCTCCGGCAGGGTTGCCGACGCGTACGGGGCACGACGGGTGTGCCTCACGATGATCCTCCCCCTGATCGTCGCGGCGACGGGGTACGCCCTCGTGCCGACCTATCCGCTCCTGCTTGTCACAGGTGTTTTCCTGGGAATGGGCAATGGCGGCATCGACGTGGCCATGAATGCCCTGGCGGTCCAGGTCGAGGCCCACCGTCTGGGTCGGGGCAAGGGACCGATCATGAGTTTCTTCCACGGGATGTGGGCCGTCGGATGTTTCGCGGGCAGTCTGGCGATCTCCGTCGTGGGGACGGGGATCGGCCTCACGTCGCGGACCACTCTGGCCGTGTGCGCGCTGACGGCGGCCGGGTTGGGCCTCGCGGCATGGGGGGCCGCGTACGCCCTCACCCCCGACACTGAGCGGATCGTCCACACCACCGAGACCGGGAAGAAGACCCCGATCCCCCGTGCAGCGTACCTCATGGGGCTGATGGCCATCGCTTTCGGCCTGGGAGAGGGGACGGCCTCCGACTGGTCGGGCACCGAAGTCCACCTCGTCGCCGGAGTCGACCCCCGTACCGCCGCCTGGGCGGTGACCGCCATGACCGCGTGCATGGTCGTGATCAGGCTGAGCGGGGATTTCCTGGTCGTGAGGCTCGGACGCAAGAACCTGGTACGGGTGGGCGGAGCCGTCGCCGCCGTGGGGTATCTCACTGCCGCCATTGCCACTGCTTTTCCGATTCTGCTTGTCGGATGGGCATTGGTGGGCCTGGGGATCGGAGTGGTCGCCCCCCAGGTCTACGCCAGTGCGGGCCATCTGGCCGGCGGACGCGGCCTCGCCGTCGTCGTCACCTTCGGCTATACCACTTTCCTTGTGGGCCCGGCCGTCATCGGTGCCCTGGTGAAGGCGATCGGGATCCACCACACCATGGCCCTCCCCGGAGTCCTGCTCCTGGGACTGGTGGGGATCGCCGGAACAGCCATGAAAGACTCCCGCTGACTGACGAGAAACGGTCGTCCCATTTCTCTGCCCCGTGGATGCAAAAATGAACAAGACCGGGGGTTGAAAGGATTGTGCTTTCATGGTGGAAGTAGTAGACTTTCCACTATGGAAAGTAATTTTGAGGCCCACATCGACGACGCAGCCGGCCAATCCGGCGGGGAAACCGTCGCTGACCGGGTGCCTGAGACAGGGGTCATCGCCGACGATCAGGCGACTGAGACAGGGGTCATCGCCGATTCCCGGCCCGCTGGGGCGCCGGCCGTACCCTCTCGGCACAGTCCCCTGTGGAAGGACATGTTGCGGCTCATGCTCGTTCTGGCCGGCTGCTTCGTCCTGGTGCAGGTCGTCTTGTCGGCGGTCCTGGTGCTCCTCGTCATCTCCTTCGATCCGGCGAGCCAGAACTACCTTTCCGAGCGGACGAACATGGGGGCGAATCTGACCGCGGTGCTGAACGATCCGGCGACCACGCAATTCCTTTCGCAACGAGTCTCAGCGTACTCGCTGTGGATGACGCTGGTCGGCGACCTCGCGACCGTCGCCCTCTTCCTCATCGTTCGGAAGAAGAAGCTGTTCACCACCGACCTCACAACGACCCAGCCCGTGAACCACCGTTGGTTCGAACTGACTGCGGCCCTTGTCCTCATCTTTGGCGTCCAGATGCTTCTTTCCTTTGTCAACGGGTTGATTTCTTTGTCAGGGTACGATCCGTCCTCCGTACAGTCTCATCTCCTCGGATCAGACATGAGCACCGTGGCCGGGGTGATCATCATCGTGCTCGTCGCACCTTTCCTCGAAGAGTGGATCTTCCGCGGCGCTATTTTGCGCCAGTTGGCGCCGTACGGGGCGAACTTCGCCATCATCACTCAAGCAACATTGTTCGGCTTGTGGCACGGCAACCTCTACCAGGGGATTTTCGCTTTCCTGCTGGGCCTCATCCTGGGGTACGTGGCCCTTCATTTCTCACTGAAATGGTCGTACGCCCTGCATGCGATCAACAATGGGTTCGGTGTCTTGTCGAGTGCCTCGTGGATGCCCAATTGGGTCGTCCTCGTCATTTTGGTGATCGCTGTCGTCCTCTCATTTGTCATCGTTGTCCGTTTCCAGCAATTGATCCCCGTCATCGTGGGCGAGGGTGGACCCCGGGTCGAGCATCCTTTCAAAGAAGGGTGGAGGAATCCAGTCTTCATCATTGTCGCTGCGGTTCTGTTCGTGATTTCCTGCGTAATGATGGTGACCGCGGGCAGTTGACCCCTGCTGTGACACGGATCCGCCGATCTGGGCTTAGAGTAGTGTCAACGATTGCGATCCTGGACGACGGGAGGTTTCATGGATCCGGATATTTTGGTGATCGGGGAGTCGCTCATCGACATCGTCCGCCGCCGGACCGAGGAGACACAGTACTTCCCCGGCGGAAGCCCGCTCAATGTGGCTGTGGGACTGGGGCGTCTGGGACGTCGTCCCAGGCTCGCGACCTGGTTCGGTCCCGACGAGCTGGGTGAACTCATCGCAGCCCACTGTGAGGAATCTCATGTGACGCTGACGCCGGGATGCGACAAGGCGCCGCGCACCTCCACCGCCGAGGCGACCATCGACGACGAGGGACATGCGTGCTATGTTTTCGACATCGACTGGCAGATGCCGCCCATCGACAACACGGACGCCGTCCTCGTCCACACCGGTTCCATCGGGGCTCTGGTCGAACCCGGCGCGTCCCAGGTCCTCGAGACGATCGAGGCGACACACGCCTTCGTCACTTTCGACCCCAACTGCCGTCCGGGCATCATGGGCGACCCCGCCGCCCTCAGAGCCACAGTCGAGCGGTACGTCGCAATATCCGGCCTGGTGAAGGTCTCCGACGAGGATCTGACATGGCTCTACCCCGAGATCGCCGACGATCGCGGCATGGTGGACAAGCTTGAACAGTGGTTGGGCATGGGTCCGCGCGCGGTCGTCCTCACCCAGGGAAGCAAGGGAGCAATGGCCCTGACCCGATCGGGTACGGCACGCGTCCCGGCCGACACCTCCCGTACCCTCGTGGACACTGTCGGCGCCGGCGACGCCTTCATGGCGGGACTCATCGACGGCGTCCTGAGCTGGGGCTCCCCGCAAAACGGGACTTTCGCGAATCCGGACGCCCTCACAGAGATCCTGGCCGAATCCACCCTGATCTCCGCCGCGACAGTGGCGCGTGCGGGGGCAAACCCGCCCTGGCTTTCTGAGATCGAGGATGATCTGATAGCATGTCAAGAGTTCAGTAGAAGAACACGCGGGCAGTGAAGGATCCTTCTCACGCCCAGCGACATACTTACGGGACGTCAACCGGAGCCATTCCCCTCCTCACTCTCCGATTGGCGTACCGAAAACCAGCGGGGGTTCAAACATGAATGACACTTGGTTCTATGCTCAGGCTTCTGGGTTGCTCGATTTCGCCCTCAACGCCGTCGCCGAAGAGGGCGGCTTCGGCTGGCTCGACGACGAGGGAAAGATCGACCGTTCACAAGGCCGTCCGCTGTGGCTCACCTGCCGCATGACGCATGTCGCTGCCATCGGCACTCTGCTCGGACACCCCGGATGCCGCGAGGCTCTCGACCACGGGGTCATCGCTTTGTCCACTGTCTTCCACGATGACGAGTACGGCGGGTGGTACACGTCTATCGACTGGGATGGCGATCCGGCCGACGACACCAAAGCCGCGTACCCCCATGCCTTCGTGATCCTGGCTGCGTCCAGCGCGGTGGCGGCAGGAGTCGTCGAGGCGCTTCCGCTCTTCCAGGAGGCCCTGCGCGTCTCGACTGCCCATTTCTGGGACGAGAACGATCATATGGTCGTCGAGGAGTGGGATCGCACCTTCGACCATCTGGATCCCTATCGTGGTGTGAACGCCAACATGCACACCGTGGAGGCCTACCTGGCGGCCGCCGACATCCTCGACCGGCTGGGCGATCCTTCCGCCGGCGACTGGCGGGACCGGGCCCTCGATATCACCGTACGGGTGGTGGGCGAGGCCCAGGCCAACGACTGGCGGATCCCGGAACACTTCGACGCCCGGTGGCTCCCCCGCCTGGACTACCATCGCGACCAGCCCACCGACCGCTTCCGCCCGTACGGAGCGACTCCCGGGCACAATCTGGAATGGGCACGGCTGTGTCTCCAGCTCTGGGCCGGCATTCCCGACGCACCCGCGTGGATGCCCGACGTGGCCGTGTCTTTGTACGACCGGGCGTTGACAGACGCGTGGGCCGTGGACGGGCATGACGGTTTCGTCTACACCACCGACTGGAACGGCGTCCCGATCGTCCACGAACGCATGCACTGGGTCGTGGCCGAGGCGATCGGGGCGAGCTGGGCCCTGGGACGAGCCGGCATCGCGGACACATCCGCCGATCTGGATCGCTGGTGGGCGTACGCCGACGCGTACTTGATCGATCGCGACCATGGATCGTGGCATCACGAACTGGACCGTTTCAACCATCCGTCGTCGACTGTGTGGACGGGCAAGCCCGATGTGTACCACGCTTTGCAGGCGACCCTGCTCCAATCCCTCCCCCTGACTCCGTCAATCGTTCCGGCCCTGGCCCGGGAGGCGGTAGTCGATCCAGGCGTAGCTGTGTGATTGCCGGGCCGTGGTGCGCATGAAATCCAGCACCCGGTCACGCAGGTAGGTTTTGGGGTCCAGGAGACCTTGCCAACAACTGGGTGGAATCGGTTCGTCGATGGTGACGGTCATGCGCGGGGGGTACCAGGAGAAGAAACGTTTGGTGTAGGTCACGACGTAGGCAACGACGGGGGCGCAGGAACGGACCGGATAGGTGAAACTGTACGGGGGGAAGTCGCGGATGCCGTTGTAATAGGGCCACTCGTGGGCTTCCGGGAAGATCGCGACAGGACCGCCTTGTTTCACGGCGCGGTCCAGGGCCTCACGGAATGCGGCTTTGCCCGCTTCTGTGGAATTGAGCGGGATCCCGCCCAGCATGGAGACCAGATGGCGGATGAGGGGCATGGAGACCGCAGTCGGGCCGGTGACGATGGAGGCCCTCACCGGAAAGGAGATGAGGTACGGGATGAGGTCGTCGACCCAATGGGTGTGATTGCCGTAGATGTAACATCCGCCCAGAGACCGGATCGCCCGGCGATTGCGGATGCGCAACCCGTAGACCTTCGACAACAGCCACACAGGGACCGGCGCGACGACGTAGTACAGAAAAGCGGAGACGCATCGCCAGAGGAGACCATGGGAGTACGGATACCTCTCGTCGACGACACGGGCATCGACCAGTTTGCTAGCCGTGCCGAAATCCTCGTCGTCGGCGACGACTGTGCGTACTCGCCGGCTCATACGTGGGCCTTGATCTGGGCCACGATGTGTTCGGCGCCGTCGGCGATCATGGCCTCATGCTGGTGGGCGCGCATCGCGTCCAGCTTGTCCTGGTCGGCCAGCAGCCAATGGACCAGCCGGGCCGCCTCGGAGGGTTTCTGGTTGTAGAGGGACATCCCGTGATCGGCAAAGAAATGTGCGTTCTTGACTTCTCCTCCGGGGATGGCGGCTGTGTGGATCAGCGGCAGCCCCATCACAGCGGCCTCCGTGCTGGAGACCGCCCCGGGCTTGGTCAGCAGGATGTCCGCGGCAGCCATGTAGTCGGCCACACGGTTGGTGAAGGGGACGACCGTCACCCGCTTGTCGGCTTCGTACCTCTTCGAGACCGATGCGAACAGGTCTTGCCTCCTGCCTGTGAGGATGACGAGGTGGACGTCCTCTCCGGAATCGGTCAGGAGCCGGTCGCAGGCCTCAGCGGTGTACAGGCTGCCGACCCCGCCGGACATCAACATGAAAACAGGCAGGTCGGACGGTAGATTCAACATCCGCCGAGCGTCGGGTTTCGATGGGGCCGTCCGGAAAGCCTGGTTCACCGGTAGTCCGACAGGGTACGTGATCTGGGCGGGCAACCCGTGTTTGAGACAGTCGTCCAGCATGTCCGGATGGGGGACGAAGTATCCGTCCAGGGCCGGCTCGGAGAAGAAAGGGGTGCAGGAATAGTCGGTCAACACGCTGAAATACCGCACCCGCCCCGGATGGCTGCGGCGCACCGCCGACAGAGTCTCCTGAGGAAAAAGGTGAGTTGCCACTGCCACGTCGAACTCCCCGCCGCGGATGTGGTCGTAGGTGACGCCGGCGTACTGCGAATTCTGGAAGTGAATGGGCGAGGGCGCCTTGGTCCTGGAGTACAGATCGCCCAGGTTGTACACGGCCCCGAACACGGAGGGCATCTTCAGCGCCGCCCACCCGTACATCTGGGAGAGCAGATCAGCCCTGTGTTTGCCAGAATCGCGGTCACCCCCATTCACCAGACACAGCGCGTCCGTGACCTCGCAGTCATCTCCTTGCGACGTGAACACCTGCGCCACAGCTTGAGCGACTCGATTATGCCCCTCACCTGTGTTGCGGGTCAATATCAATACCCTCACAACGTCAGCCTAGCATCCTGATATGCGTTTTCGGCGGCATTCTCATCTTCTCTGCCTTGTCATCCCGGTGAAGGCAGGATCGCCATTCAGAGATCCCGCCCACGCCAGGATCGCTGTCCACGCACGCACCGGCGGGATGACACACCGCAGACGGGATAACCCGATAGGCTGGTCGCATGGGTGAACCAACCACTGAAGCCCTGATCAGCCTGCACGACATCCACCTGTCCTATGGGCGTACGGAGGTTCTGCACGGCATCGACATCGAGGTGCCCGCCGGAGCCATCACCGGGCTGCTGGGCCCGTCGGGCCATGGCAAAACGACCCTGGTCAACCTCGTCGTGGGCGCTCTGGCGGCCACCTCCGGGACGATCTGTGTCCTCGGCGAAAAGGCGCCTCCCCGCAAAGTCAAAACCTCGATCGGCTTCATGCCGCAGTCCGACGCGTTGTACGAGGATCTGACCGCGGTACAAAACCTGCGTTTCTTCGGGTCCTTGTACGGGATGAGCCGACACTCACTGGACGAGGCCATCCCGAGGGTCCTGGATGTGGTGAGCTTGCCCGTGGAGAATGAACGCAAGACCGTTTCCGCTTTCTCCGGGGGAATGAAAAGACGCCTGTCGCTGGCCGTCGCCCTGCTCCACTCCCCCCGCCTGCTGGTCCTGGACGAACCGACGGTGGGTCTGGACCCCCTGCACCGGGTACGGCTGTGGAAAGCCTTCCGGGAGTTGGCCGAGGGGGGACGCACCCTGCTCATCACCACCCACGTAATGGACGAAGCGGTCAACTGCGACGATCTCGTCATGCTCCATGAGGGAAGAGTGATCGCCCGGGGCACGCCGGCTGACCTCGTGGAAAGGTCGGGAAAGGCCAACTTGGAGGAGGCCTTCCTGGATTTCGAGGCGCGGGAGACCGACAGGTCCGACGAGTTGGGCGCCGGCACCATCCACCGCGCCAGCAGGGAGGGCGATCATGCGTAACACCTTCGCCCAGGCCAGACGCATCTGGCAGCAGTTCTCCCACGACCCCCGTACTGTGGTCATGTTCATTGTCGCACCCGTCCTGGTGTTGTGGCTTTTCAGCGCCCTCTTGGGCACCACGCCTTCCGATCCCAGATTGGGGCTGGTCGATATTCCCGCACCGGTCCAGACCGCTTTGGACGAGACGGCAGAGGTTTCGCCGCTGACGCGGACCGAGGCCGACGCCCGGTTGGCCGACCAGACCATCGACGCCATCGTGTGGATGGACGGCGCCACGATGAAGGTCGAAGTCGAGGGCACCGACGCGTCGGTCACCGCCCGTACTCTCGCCGCCATCCAGTCGGGGCTCAAATCGATGGCCTCCACCGGCGCGCAGGCCCTGCCCGACCTGGACGTGTCCTATCTGCACGGCTCCGCCGACTGGGACAATTTCGACTTCCTCGGGCCGGTGTTCATCGGGATCTTCATCTTCGTGTTCGTCTTCATCACAGCCGGGATGTCTCTGGTGACCGAGCGGACGGGCGGCACGATGGAACGCCTCCTGGTCACTCCGATCAAGGCATGGCAGTTGGTTGCGGGATATTGTCTGGGTTTCGGGGCGGTCTCGGTCATCCAGGCGGGGATCGTCCTGTGGGCCTCGATCACCCTCATCGGCTTCCCCAACGAAGGAAACATCGCCCTGGTCATCTTGACGACCTTCTCCATGGCGATGGTCTCCATGACGCTGGGGCTGTTGGTCTCGGGCCTGGCCCGTACGGCCTTCCAGGTGATCCAACTGATGATTATCCTTGTCGTACCGCAAATCCTCCTGTCGGGGATCTTCGATCTGACCAACGCGCCCACCTGGATGAAGGTCTTGAGCCTCTGCTTCCCGATCCGGCACGGCGCCGACGCGCTGCGCGGAATCATGCTGCGCGGCGACGGGTTGGCGACGGTCGGCACGAGCCTGGGAATACTGTGGGCATTTATTGTTGCTTTCTTCATCCTGGCGTGTGTGAGTTTCCGCGCTCGAAGGACTCATTAGTTGCTGTTTCCGGCGGGTGGTACACTTCTTCTCTACAGGAGCGGGAAGAACGAGTGTACCCGGAATGAGGTGGTGTCATGGCTGACGCCTTGGACGCACTCTCGTCCGTGCATGCCAAAGATCCCGTCGTCACCGACAGTTACCTGCTCACCCTGTCCCGGTTCGGAGACACCACCGCCATCGTCGAATTGTGGAACCGCTACTACACGACCGCTTACCTGGCGGCTGAGGACCATGCGACGAAGAAGACCCCGGCATCGGCGATCGTCACCGCCAGTTTCGACCGATGGTTGGCCCGTACGGAGAAGCGGACCTATCCCGACACATTCATGGCGGATTGGTTCGCCGACATCCCAGCCGATCCTCCGACACCGCTCCACAGAGCCGTGCTGTGGGCCTTTTATGCCATGTCGGAGGAGAATCGTACGATCGTGTGGCGATCTGCCGTGGATCAGTGGACCCCGGATCAGATCGATGCCGTCGTGAAGACGTCCCCCGGGGACACCGCTCCCAGGGAAACCGCTTCCAGGGACACCTCTCCCAGGGAAACCTCTCCCAGGGACACCTCTCCCAGGGAAACCTCTCCCGAGGAAACCGCCACCGCTCCCGGGGAAACTGCCACTGCAGACACCACCACCGCGGACACCACCACCGCGGACACCACCCACTTCGCCACCCTGCCCAAGGACACCACTCCCGCGGACACCGCTCCCAGGGACACCGGCCCCGTGGCCCAGGCCGACGAACAGTTCGGACACTACCTCACCCTGGCGGCGACCGCACTCGGCCTTCCCGCCGATCTCCCCGACTTCGTGCCCGGCAACCGGCGCAGCCTCCTCATCTCATCCATGCTGGGTTCCAGCACAGAGGTGTTCGATGAACTGGGCGCTCGCATCGACTCCGCCGATGTCATCGCCCCTCCCGGCTCCCCGCAACCTCTGTTCACACCGACCCCGAGAGAGGTTCCGCTCAGCACGGTGCTGCGGATCGTCTCCATCGTCGTCGTCGCCGTCGCGCTCGCCGTGATCGGCATTGTGGGTTTGACGAGGTGGAACGGCACGGCCGCAGACGAGCCTCAGGAAGTCATCTCACCGACCGCCGCCTCTCGTACGCCCGTGCGCACTCCGACGCCGACCCCCACTCCCAGCCCGACCCCTCAGGAAACCTCTCAAGAGTCCGCTGAACCCGAACCCGAACCCCAGGCCAATCCGGCGCCCAACCCCCAGACTCGTACCACGACCACGACCCGTACCTCCACCACCCGTACCACGGCCACCACCCAAACCGGCACGAACACCGGTTCCCAGCCCAATCCGCCGCAACAACCGCCCGCCACCTCCGCACCGGCCGGGGGCGGGGATGACAACGGCAACGGCGGAAATGGCGCCGACAGCGGAGATAACGACAATGGAGGCGGCAGCGACGGCGGAGACAACAGCACCGACAGCGGTACGAACGGATACTCGGAACTCCCCAGCGACGACACGAACGGATACTCGGAATCCCCCGGTGACGACACGAACGGGTATCCGGAATCCCCCAGTCTCTGATTCCCAGGCGGGAAAACATGCCGGAATGACGGGATTACCCGCCCATTACGGGGATCGGGGGATGGATCAGTACCAGTTGGTGGCCTCGGAGTGGGCCCAGGCACCGCAGGGGGTGCCGTAGCGCGATGAGATGTAACTCAAGCCCCACCGCATCTGGGTGACGGCGTTGGTACGATAGTCGGCGCCGGCGGTGGCCATCTTGGATGCGGGCAGGGATTGGGGGATCCCGTAGGCTCCCGACGAGGGGTTCTCGGCCCACCAGCGCCAGCCGGATTCACGGGTCCACAATTTGACGAGGCACTGGAATTGCGAGTCGCCCCAGCCGTACCCCTGGATCATTCCGTACGCCGCAGCCTGGGCCTCGGCCGGTGACAGGCTCCCACCCCCGCTTCCCCCGCCGGAGGTTCCGCCCGTGCTCGGCTTGGCCGCCTCGGCTTTACGGGCCTCCTCAGCCTTGCGTGCCTCCTCGGCTTTGCGGTTCGCCTCGGCGATCTGGTTGTTGATGGCGGTCTGGTTGGCCTGCGCCTGGGCCAGTTGGGCTTGTCCGTTCGACAGTGTCTGGGCGGCCGCGGTCTGGGCGTCCTGCTCCTCGGTCAGGGCGGCGGCGACTTCCTCCTGGGCCTTCTCGGCCGCCTCCTGAGCAGCCTGGGCGATCGCACACTGTTCTTCGGCTTCTTGTCGTGCCTTATCGGCGGCCTCTTGCGCTTGCTGAGCCTGGTTCTGGGCATCGACAAGCTCGGCTTGGATCACCCGCAACTGGTCGAGGTCGACCTGATTCGTCGTCAGTACGGTGTCGCTCCACTGCACACGGTTCGCCAGGGTTGCCGTGGTGTTCGTGTTGATGAGGACGGCGACATTGATCATGGGCATATTTTCCTGCACGATGGCACGCGCATAGGCATTGATCGCATCTTTCTGGGCGTCGATCTTCGCCTGCCCGTCGGCGACCTTCTGCTGGGCCGCCGCCAACGTCTGCTGAGCCTGGTACAGTTCGATCGCCTTGGCCGCCTCCACCTCCTGGGCCCGGTTCCACACGTCCTGGGCAGCCGCCAGCTGATCCTGGGCAGCCGCCAATCTAGCTTGCGCGTCCCGTACTCTGGTGTTGGCGGCGTTCAGATTGGCCTGCGCGGCGCTGACGTTCGCCTGCGCCTGGTTCACCCCCGCGTCAGCCTGGGCCTTCTGGTCGGCCAAACCGTCCGCCTGAGCCGAGGACACGACCATCGTGAAAGCCATGGCGGCAGCGCACGCCACAGTGACCAGCCTGAACAATGTCGACTTGCTTGTCACGGCATCCTCCTTTACGACGGTCGTTTGGGGCGACCACCGGCGAGACTGAGACGACGATAGTGCGACAAATCGGAGGTGACCAGAAATCCATGGCCAGCCCCGATGCCTCACGCGGGAAGACTCAATGAGTAGTTGAGCCTTGCAAAGAACTCTGGCCTCTCGCCGGCGCGGCCACAGAACTGACGAAGTAGACTGAAGACATGACTGTACCCGCTCTCGACTATTCACGATTCGACATGGATGTTTCCCCGGCTGATGACTTGTTCCGGCATGTGAATGGGGGGTGGCTGGCGACCGAGACGATTCCGGACGACAAGCCGTCCATCGGGGCATTCGAGGAACTGCGGGACGAGTCGGAGAAGGCGATCCGTGCCATTTGCGAAGAGCTGGCCGGACGCAGCGACCTGGACCCCCACTGCGAGGAGGGGAAGATCGCCGGTCTTTATCGATCGTTCATGGATGAGGAGGGGATCGAGGCCAGGGGCGCCGCTCCCCTGAGCCCCCTGTTGGAGCGCGTCGACGCCATCGCAACCGTCGAAGATCTGCGGGACTGGTTCGGGTGGTGCCTTCGCCACGGTTTCACCACAGTGGCCGATTTCGATGTGGATTCCGATCCTGGGGACCCCACGCGGTACCTGCTGTTCGTGGGTCAGGACGGGCTCGGGCTGCCTGACGAGTCCTACTATCACGAGCCCCAACATGAGGAAGTACGAGCGCAGTACCGCGAGTATCTGGCCCGAAGCCTCGCCCTGGCGTCCGGGCGTGCGGAACCCGATGAGGAGGATCGTGCCCAGGCTGAGGAGGTGTTCGGTCTGGAGACGGCCATCGCCGCCGCCCATTGGGACATCGTACGTGTACGGGACATGGTGGCCATGTACAACCTTCGTACCCTCGAACAACTCAATGACGAGGCTCCCGACTTCGGGTGGGACTCGATCTTGGGGGCTGGTGAGATCTCTGTCGGGGAGGTCGTGGATTGTCAGCCCAGCTTCTTCACCGACGTGTCCGCCCTTCTGGTCCCGGACAGATTGGACGCCTGGAAGGCCTGGGCGAGATTCCATGTTGTCTCGGACCTTTCCCCGTACCTCTCGGATGCGTTCGTCCAGACCCGGTTCGATTTTTACGGGCGGGTCCTCACCGGGCAGAAGACCATCAGGCCGCGCTGGAAGAGGGCTGTGTCCTTCACCGAGGACGCCGTGGGTGAGGCGCTCGGCAAGATCTATGTGCGCGACCACTATCCGGCTGAGGCGGCCCGGCGGATGACTGAGCTTGTGGACAACCTGCTCGCGGCGTACCGGGAATCCATTTCGAACCTCACGTGGATGGGGCCCGAGACCAAGACTGAGGCCCTCGTCAAGCTCGATCATTTCCGGACGAAGATCGGCTGCCCCACCAAATGGCGCGACTATTCTGCTTTGCACGTGGGTGACGACTTGGTGGAGAATGTCCTTGCCGAAGGGGAATTTTCAACCCAGTACGAACTGAGCAAGCTTGGCGGACCCATCAATCCCGACGAATGGCTGATGTATCCGCAAACGGTGAATGCCTATTATCATCCGCTGCGCAATGAGATCGTCTTCCCCGCGGCGATCCTCCAACCGCCCTTCTTCAATGTGGACGCCGACGACGCGGTCAACTACGGCGGGATCGGCGCGGTGATCGGCCATGAGATCGGACACGGATTCGACGACCAGGGATCCACCTGCGACGGCGATGGCCGGCTTCGGGACTGGTGGACCGACCAGGACCGCGAGGCATTCGAGGCCGCGACCACGGCGCTCATCGAACAGTACGACGCCCTCGTACCCGCTCAAACCCCTGGGCTGCACGTCAATGGGGCGCTCACCATCGGGGAAAATATCGGCGATCTGGGCGGGCTGAACATCGCCATCAAGGCATGGAGGATCGCCACCGGCGGCGAGGTCGAGCCCATAGACGGGTACTCCGGTTTGCAACGGCTCTTCTTCTCATGGGCCGCGTCATGGAGTTACCATTCTCGCGATGAATTGGTGGCACAGCGATTGGCCACTGATCCCCATTCGCCGCCCGAGTTCCGCTGCAACCAGATTGTACGCAACATTGACGAGTTCTACGAGGCGTTCGACGTGGTACCCGGCGATGGGGAGTGGATGGATCCTTCCGAACGGGTCACCATCTGGTGAATGTCATCCCCCCAGTACGGTCATCCCCCCGGTACGGCCATCCCCCCGGTACGGTCATCCCCCCGGTACGGCCATCCCGCCGCGCCGCCGCGCTGTCATCCCGCCGAAGGTAGGATCTCAGAACTCGCCTTCGGGGTGATCAGCCTGCCTCAGCGGGTCCCACGAGGCCACCTGAAGTTCCCGGGCGGGGAAAGATGCCATCATCACAGGAAAACACGCCCACAACCCCACGAGAGCCGCGAGAACCGTCCCCGCGGCCCGATAAGGGGCCACCTGAGGGTCCTACGGCGGAAAAAGATGTCATCATCACAGGAAAACACGCCGACTGTCGGGGTCACCTCCCCCTGGAGTTTTTGGCTGGGCGGCTGTAGAGGATGCAGGCCAATCCGGCTAGGACGAGTAGGAACACGACGATCGGGAACAACGGGAGATACGGGTCCGCTGAACCGCCTGTTGGGGTGATCGCTCCGGATCCGGCACCTGGTGATGAGTTCCCGGTCGCGGTGACAATCGAGTTCGGCGTGGGCATCGCAGTCGATGTCACAGTCGGAGTCGGTGCCGACGTCGCTGTCGTGAATTGCGTCGGAGTCGCACTCGAACCCGGGGACGACGTCAGACTCGGCGTCGATGTCGGCGACGTCGCTGTTACGGTAGATGTCGGCGTGGAACCCTGACTCGAAGTCGACGTCACAGTCTGACTCGGGGTCGACGTCACGGTCCGAGTCGGGGTCGATGTCACGGTCTGAGTCGGAGTCGACGTGGGACTCTGACTCGGAACTGATGTCACAGTCTGACTCGGAGTCGACGTCACGGTTTGCGTCGGGGTCGACGTCACAGTCCGGCTCGGGGTCGACGTCACAGTCTGAGTCGGGGTCGACGTCACAGTCTGAGTCGGGGTCGACGTCACAGTCCGGCTCGGGGTCGACGTCACAGTCTGAGTCGGCGTCGACGTGGGACTCTGACTCGGGGTCGACGTCACAGTCCGACTCGGGGTCGACGTCACAGTCCGACTCGGGGTCGACGTGGGACTCTGGCTCGGAGTCGACGTCACAGTCTGACTCGGACTCGTACTCGACGTGGGACTCGGAGTCGACGTCACAGTCCGACTCGGACTCGTACTTGACGTGGGACTCGGAGTCGACGTCACAGTCCGACTCGGAGTCGACGTGGGACTCTGGCTCGAAGTCGACGTCACAGTCTGACTCGGACTCGTACTCGACGTGGGACTCGGAGTCGACGTCACAGTCCGGCTCGGCGTCGACGTGGGGCTCTGGCTCGGGGCCGGAGCGAAGACGATCACAGTATCAGCCGGATCGATGAAATCCCCTGAGATGTCCACGGTCACCGATTGAGCGGTCGTACTGGTCACATTGATGCTCACCCGGCCGTTGTCATCGGTCAGTACCGAAATAGGAGACAGTTGACCGGCCATCGTGAAGTTCACCTCGGTGTTCTTGATGGCGACGTCGCACATGTCGTACGCCTGGACATCGATGGCCCATGCCGACACGCCATCAGCCACAACCGGGGTTGTCCCCGAAGCGGGAGTGGCGCTCACGACGAAATGTCCGGGCACAGGATGCGGCATCGCCTGTGCTATCACCACGGACAACGGTGAATTGGAAATCTCGGCACCGCCGACACTGACCCGGATCTGGGGGTACATGACGAGCGTCTGGGACAGATCCAAACTGACCCTCACTCTTGCGACGCCTTCCTCATCGGACACTGCCTGAGCAGCGTCGAGGTGAAGCGGGGCGTCGGCAGAGAAGTCCACGCTCGCGCCCGGGACGACAACCCCGGAGGCGTCGCGCACGACCACTGAAACCGTCACGGATGTGGGGGAAACGATGGGGGCATCGCCGCAGAGGCGATAGAAGACATTCATCCCAGACTCGGACAAGGCGGCGGTCGAGTTTGCCGGATCCGGGGTCGGGACGACCGGCGGCACCGCTTCGAACTGGACCGTGACCGGGGTGTTGACCACCTGCATGCCGCTTATCGCCGTCGCACTGACGTCGACCTCACCTGGTACGGTCGACGTCACCGAGGTGACTGCCCTCCCGTCCGCGCCGGTGGTGACCGTGGCGTCAGACAATGTGGCCCCGCCAGTCACCGAGAACTGGATCTCCAGGCCTTCCACAGGCGCGCCGCACAAATCGAGAGACGTCACTGTGGCCGTCCACGCACTCACTCCGTCCGCCCACACGGGTACGGATGCGGCTTCCACGCTCAACTGAGGAGCCGGCGGAGGCAGAACGGTGACAAGGTTGGCCACCTGCAACGGCGCCGGGGATCCCATCTCGACACCCGACACCGCGGCATGGACATATCCATTGACCATTCCGACTGATGGCATCGTCTCGAGATCGACTGTCACACTCACCTGAGCGACCCCGTCAGCACCTGTTTCCTCACTGGCCGAACCGGAGATCACCAGTGGGGAATCGACGGTGAAGTCGACTGTCACCCCCGACAACGGATGCCCTTCGCTGTCGCGAATGACAGCTGTCGCCGTCACGAATTCAGGATGGAGTGTGGTGGGCGCGCCGCAAGCAGCGAACTGGACGCCGATGCTCTCAGCGGAAACCGACACAGTCGATTGCGCCGGATCGGGTTCGGAGACCAATGTGATCGACAGCATGGCCGTACGCGGAATAGAAACATTGCCTGCCATATCCGTGGCGGTCACAGTGATTTCTCCCGGCACGGCGTGGTCGGGGGTCGGCACCAACCAATGGCCCTCGCCGTCAGCGGTGACGGAGCCGAGGGACTCCCCTGTGGCGTCCATGACCTGGATCCAGGCGTCCGCCTCGGAGGTGCCCGAGATCTCAGAGTCATTCGCCATCGACACGATCGGCTGTCCGGGCGCCGTCACATCCAGTACGGCAGGAGCCGACACCGACAAGCGTCCCAGGCTGTCGCGTGCCGCGACGGTCAATGGGCCGTCCTGCGCGTCGACCGGAGTGGGCAGTGTCCATGCCCCTGAAGCACTCACATCCGCCTCAGCCTGACTTGTGCCCCCGTCGACCGGATAGGTCACGACGACGGTGGTGCCGGCTTGAGCCGACCCGGAGATCTGAGTCGCGTTCGCCTTCGACACAGTCGGCGACGGTGGACCCTGGGGATCGACGAATGTCAGGCTCGCCGGAGAGCCGTTCGCAAGCGTGCTGTGACCGCCCTCCATGGTCGAGGCAGACAGCTCCACCTGCTCAGCGCCGGTGTCAGTGACGACAATGGTGAAGACGCCATTCTCGTCCGTGAGGCCGGAGGCCGCCGACAGGTGAGCCTGGCCGGTCACGTCGAATCGGACCTCCACCCCGGACACCGCCACATTGCACCCGTCGAGGTACGTCACTGTGGCCGTGTACGAAGATTCGCCGTCGGCCCACACCGGGGAGGAGACGGTGGGAGCCACCGTCAATGAGGGGAGCCGCATCGGAGGTTGGGACTCGACGACTGCCACGAGCAGCGAAGCCGTGCCGATTCGCACCCCGCCCACACTGGCGAGGACGCTCGCACTTTCACCCGCGGCCGGATCGAGGGCCACAGCGGTCGTCGCGATTCCATCGGCATTGGTTCGTACGGATGACGCTCCTGTCAGATCCAAACCAGGACTGACGGAGAAGTCGACCATCGCCCCACTCATCGGAGCGCCGGTCGTGTCCTTGACCGTGGCGGTCACCGTGACCGAAGCGGGATCGATGGCCGGATCACCCCCGCACGCCGGGTACGTCAGGGTCACCGTGTCAGTCGACGTCGTGAGGCTTGACTGGTCCGGATCGGGTATGGGCGTGGTGTCCTGGAAGCTGATCGTCACAGGAACGTTGGCCAGTGTCTCGCTCCAGCCCGAAGCCGAGCCGTACGCTGTGATTTCGTACCTACCCGGTGTGGTTGACGTGAAGCCGACCGTGTAGGTGCCATCGCCATTGTTCGTGATGTCGGACACTGAGACCTCATCGGGCACGATGA
>JGI24699J35502_11133998_pt1 | contig 23626 bp, 18 predicted proteins | sample TergutMp193P4_FD_35502 | JGI IMG/M metagenome (IMG submission 35502)
GTTGGTCTCCGGAGGAATTTTCCTTTCTACCAATATGTTGTCCCTGACGGGACAAGGGGTGAAGGGATGGTGTTTTTCTACCGATATAATGTCCCCGCCGGGACAAAAAAGAACGAATATTTTTTTGAAGCATCGATACATTTTTACACCCTACCTGCGGGGATAGCCGGGTACAACATCCGATAATCATTTAGAGTTTTCAATTTCTTCTTTTAAAATCGGCAAATGCTTTTTGAGAATAACCCAAACAATCGAACTGTCAATATTGTCATAAGAATGGATCAGGCGATTTCTAAAATCTATCATTTGTTTAGCATGGGCTAAAGTATAACTCGAATCTTCCTGTCTTAATTTGTTTACAACTTCTCCTATGATAGCCAATTGGCGTTCCACCGCACTTTGAGTTTTCAAATCATTTTGGTAATCATCGAATGTGTCAATATCTTTCAAAAAAGATTCTATTAGAGAGATAGACGACTGAATATCAAATAAATATTTGCTTATTTTGTCCATCGTAGATTAATTTTCGGGTTCGCTTGATTTCTTGAATTAAGAAAGGATTACGTAGAGAATTTTCAGTAAGTAAATCAACCTTGCGGGCAAAAAGTTTTTCCAGTTCCTCCCATAAAATCATTAATTGTTCGCCCTTTTCTTCCGGCGGAATATTTTCTGTTTCAACCAAAACGTCTATATCGCTTGCTGTAATATCAAAATGAGGGGTAAGTACTGAACCAAACAGATAAAATCGTTTTATCGCACTGTTTTTTTGCAGCACATTTTTCAAACCGATTTTATATTTTTCCAACTCTTCCATAGATATTCTCTTACAAAAATATGAATTAATTTTGAAACGGTAAAAATTATGCCCTTCTTGTTTGCGCCGATTCCGGTCAATCGGCATAAACATCGGATTCGGACAACATGTCCTTTAGAATAAAATAGCGGACGGACAACATGTCCGCCGGGGCGGGAGATATTGTATTTAAATATTTTTAACGCTAAGGCGCCAAGTTTCCAAGACGCTAAGTTTTATTCTTCTTCGTGGCTTCGTGACTTTGTGCCTTTGCGTTCAAAAAAAGCGGAATAAACATCGGATTCGGACAACATGTCCTTCCGAATAAAATAGCGGACGGACAACATGTTCGCCGGGGCGGGAAATATTGTATTTAAATATTTTTAACGCTAAGGCGCCAAGTTTTCAAGACGCTAAGTTTTATTCTTCTTCGTGGCTTCGTGACTTTGTGCCTTTGCGTTCAAAAAAAGCGGAATAAATAGCGGATTCGGACAACATGTCCGCCGGGGCGGGGTTCTGAAAATAAGGGAATAAGGGTGAGGTTAGTTCGAGTCGCATCGGCTACTAAGGGAACTTTAAAAAATAAGGGTTCGTCTGATATTACGGCGTGTTCCCGGTCTTGTTCCCATGTGTAAGGTCGGGATATAAAAGCTTGATAATCCTGTTCCGCCACCCGGCTCATAACTCATAACTCATAACTCATAACTCTTATAAGGGAACATTAAAAAATAAGGGTTCGTCTGATATTACGGCGTGTTCCCGGTCTTGTTCCCATGTGTAAGGTCGGGATATAAAAGCTTGATAATCCGGTTCCGCCGCCCGGCTCCTAACTCCTAACTCTTATAAGGGAACTTTAAATAGTAAGGGTTCGTCCGATATTACGGCGTGTTCCCGGTCTTGTTCCCATGTGTAAGGTCGGGATATAAAAGCTTGATAATCCTGTTCCGCCACCCGGCTCATAACTCTTAACTCTTAACTCATAACTCTTATAAGGGAACATTAAAAAATAAGGGTTCGTCCGATATTACGGCGTGTTCCCGGTCTTGTTCCCATGTGTAAGGTCGGGATATAAAAGCTTGGTAATCCTGTTCCGCCGCCCGGCCCATAACTCATAACTCATAACTCTCAACTCCTAACTCTTAACTCTTATAAGGGAACATTAAAAAATAAGGGTTCATCCGATATTACGGCGTGTTCCCGGTCTTGTTCCCATGTGTAAGGTCGGGATATAAAAGCTTGATAATCCTGTTCCGCCGCCCGGCCCATAACTCTTAACTCTTAACTCTCAACTCCTAACTCTTAACTCCTAACTCTCAATTCTTAACTCTCAACTCCTAACTCTTAACTCCTAACTCTCAACTCCTAACTCTTAACTCCTAACTCTTAACTCCTGATTTTTGCCTTTTAACTTTTGCCATTTTGTTGTATTTTTTAAAATTAACATAAAATATATGTACATTTAAAAACAACTTCATAAAAAAACAACCGTTCAAAATTTTCCTTTCCGTATATTTTTTGATTGATTTTTTATTCCCGGATATTTCCGGAAGCGCGACTGTCACGTGTTTACGTGAACTCTTCGAGAGTCGCGTGAAACCCGGGAACCGGTTCTCTTTCGGGCCGATAAACGCCCTCCGGAGAGTCTTAACATTTATTATCATTATTTATTTTTTATTTAGAGTTAAACGTTCTATTTTTGCGCCCGAATGCCAATGCTCTGATTTTTAAGAGAAAAGGCATTCACACTTTATCCGGGAGGATGTCCTGCGCCGGATACCGATGCAAGTTTTGCCCTTGATCATTTTTGTCGCGACGACCAAAAATAATGCAAGGCCGGTGCAGGAGGCATCAAGCCCCCGCCCCCGAAGGGGGAGTGGAAGCGGGCCGGCGGATGTAAGTGCAAGGTAACTGTTGAATGTGAGTGTTTTTGTTAAGATACAGCCCCATTGATATTCCCCTTTCGGGGATCAGGGGGCCGGCCCTTCGGGAGCTTCGGGCTGCCCGAATGTGAGTGTAAAAGTGAATGTGAGTGCAAGGTCTTGAGTGTGAGTGTTTTTGCCAAGATACAACCCCGCCGCTAACCCCCCCTCGGGGGTTAGCGGGCTTTTTCGGGGGTTTTACAATGAATGAATAACAAAATGAATGAATCAAATGAAAAGAAAACTATCCTTTATCCGGGGGAAGGACTCGGTATGCACGTTGGTGTATATCGCGGTTTTTCTCTTTTTTGTGTTGCCGGCCGGCGCACAAACACGTGTTCCTCTGAAAGCCAACATCGATAATGTTTATGTGACGCCCGGCGGCTATGCCATTCTGGATGTCCTGAGAAACGACGAGTTCGGCGATTGTAACCGCAACACCATTAAATTATCCATCGTACAGTATCCTTCGCACGGGACGGTGATTCCGATTCCGGCCACCGGCAATATTTATTATATTCCGAATGCCGGGTTTACGGGGCAGGACCGGTTCAGGTATCAAATCGAGTGCGCGGCGGGATCGATACGCGAAGTATCCGACACCATCGTGAACGTGAGTGTTTTTAATCAGCCGTCGAACATGATCACGGACGTCTGTTACGTTCCGCGACCGCCCATGACGTGGGACATCGAAATGAAAGCCATCAGCGACGTGCCTGTTCATCCGCTGGCTACGCCGTTTGTCGGCGATTTGGACGGCGACGGAAACCTTGAAGTGGTGGTGCCGGGCAGTCATGGATACTCCAACTATAGCGATTCCATTATCGTATTGGATCATGAGTTGAAGTTGAAAAATAAGTTCAAGGTGCCGCAGATGCCGACGTATCCCACCATGCCGCTGCTGATTGCCGATGTCGATAACGACGGACAGGGAGAGATCGTGATATTTACGAACTACAACAACGGCGAGGAAGATACGTACCGCCTGCAATGCTATACCGGCGACGGGGTGTTGAAATGGACTTCGAGCGTGCCGGTATTTACCGCCAGCCAATTAACAAATCCTACAGCTCCTAATTCGGATATCAGTCTTTCACTGATCATCGCCGATATCGACGGAGACGGCAAGTCCGAAATTTTGGCCTGGGACAAAATCTTTGCGGCGGAAAACGGCCGGTTACTGGCCACGCTGCCGGACGGAGGCCGGGCATGGAGAGGAATTAACGGTGCTACTCGTTTTCCTAACCCACCTATACAGGCCGCCATGCCTGCCTTTGCCGATATCGACAACGACGGCAAATTGGAAGTATTGGCGGGAAACACCACCTACCGCGTAACGATTACCGACCGGAACAGCGATGCGAATGAAGCAACGGTGATTGCAAGCGTTCCGCAGGAAGACGGTTTTGTTTCGGTGGCCGATATCGACGGCGACGGCTATCTGGACGTGGTCGTCACGACACACGATTATTTCAATCTTTCCAACCGATCCAAGTTTTATGTATATAGCGGATTAACGGGGGCAATGATCGGTTCTCCCGTATTTGTCGATGGCGGAATCTCCCGTGCCTTTGTGGGGGATATCGACGGAGACGGCTCTCCCGACATCGCATTCACCTGTGGCTACAGCATGTATGCCTTCAGGTATGACAAAGCGGCGGATTCGTTTGTCATGATGTGGCAGGGTACAACTTCAGACGCTTCGGGATGTACCACCATGTCGATGTTCGATTTCGACCAGAACGGGGAAGCAGAATTAGTGTACCGGGACGAGACCAAGTTGCGCATCCTGAATAAAAACGGGATAGATGTATTGCCGAACGGCGGCATCGATTGTTTGTCGGCTACGCATACGGAGTATCCGATTGTGGTGGATTTCGATAAAGACGGACATGCCGATATTTTGGTGTCGGGGGCGATGCCGGGTGCTAACCGCAATACCGATACCAGAATCATGTGGTTCGGCAGCCAAACTCCCGGCCAGTGGGCGCCTTGCCGGAGCGTATGGAACCAGCACGGATTCAATCCCGCTTATATTGATGAAAATCTGCTTCCGGTGCGGTATCCGGTCAATCCGGCCGCGGCATTTTACGAAAACGGAACCGGAATAATCAATCATCCGTTCAACAACTTCCTGCAACAAACCACCACGTTGAACGAGGCCGGAACGCCGCTGTTTATGGGGCCCGATTTGTACTTCGACAGCGGCATCGAGAAAAAGATTTTCATCGACAACGTAAACAACAAACTGATCATCACCATCGGCATCAACAATGCGGGGAACGCAAGCTATACGGGAAATCTGCACATCAGCACTTATGTATACAATTCGAGTCCCGGCGCGACGACGGAATATCACATCGGTTCCAATGATATGGACGTCGATATTCCGGTGAATACGCCGACGACGATCGTTTACGAGATTTCCGGCTACCCCGGCATCATGCCGCCCAAATACGATTATTGGGAAATCCGCCTGAACTGGGAAGGAAACACGTATCCCATGGACATGGCCGAGTGTGTTTATTACAACAACATCGCCAATAACCTCTCTCTGACGCAGGGGGAACATGTGATGTGTCAAAGCAATCCGGCCGATCCGTCGGATACCGAACGGGTATATATTTATCCGGCCAATACGTATTGGTACAAATGGTACAACGATCCGGTATCGTCCGCTTCGTCGAATCTGGTGGGAGAAGGCGATTACTACGACGTGCATAAAGATGCCTCGCCCGTACAAAAATATTACGTCGAAATCTGGGATCTGGCCACCAAAAGCGAGCAGGTCGGCACCATGAGGGATACGGTATTTGTTTATCTGGCGCCCGATTCGTTGATTTGGACGGGTTTCGCGAAAAATCAGGATTGGCATGATTATGAAAACTGGCTGAATCCCGCCGATTTGTCGGGCAATCTTTCCCGGTCGAATGTTCCGCGTAAATGTACGGATGTGTTGATTCCCGACATGATTTCGAATTATCCGGATCTGACGCCGGAAACCCTTGGCGGACATACCGTGTACGACCAATACAAGCGGAGCGAATGCGCAAACATCTGGTTCGAACACGGCGGGGAAGTGATGCGTACCGACAGTCTGGATTACGATGCGGCGTATGTTTGGCTGACCTTGAACAGCAACCGCTGGTATATGGTGTCCGCGCCGCTCCAAAGTCTGTTTCCCGGCGATTATTACATCAGCGACCCGCGGCCGTGCGAAGACGATGTGTTTATGTACACCCGGTTGTGGAACAAGGAAAATCCGCAAACCGGCGATTATGTGGCCGGCAACTGGACGGGCGTATTCAACAATCCCGATTATCCGATGCCTGCCGGATCGGGCTTCTCGGTCTGGGTCGACGACAAACAGCCTGATGCAACCGTTCATACCCCCAAAAGTTTTCTGTTTCCCAAACACGAAGATTCTTACGGCATGTATGCCTATTTCGGCGGTTCCAACTGCATATATCAGTATTCCGTGCCGTTGCCGCGCGTGAACGAAAACCGCTTTGTTTACGAGCCGGGAAGGAATGTGTCGACGGGATCGGTACGTCTGGATGTTTCGGCCGATGCCGCGGGTACGCAGGTGATTGTCGGGAATCCGTTTATGGCGCACTGGGATTTCAATCAGTTCCAAGCCTTGAATGACGGACTGATCGAGCCGTTTTATCAGGTGTTGGACGAAAACGGAACGTTTATTTCGTATGACGTGGCGGGCGGCTCGACCACCGGCGAATTGCAGCAATACATCGCGCCCATGCAGTCGGTGCTGGTGACTTCTAAAACGCCGTTTTCGGCGCTGTACACCAATGCGGTGATGACGACGACGGTTCCGGGCGATAAACTCCGTTCGGGCGGTGAAATGCCGGCGCCGGAGGTGTTGTCGGTCAAGGTGTCGAATGCCGGAATTTCCAACAAGACTTTGCTGTATTATCATCCGGAGGGGCTTCCCGAAGGTTATACGGATGTTCCCAAAACGTTTTTGAACGATGTTACCGGGCCGGTGACGGTTTATACGGTGTCCGAAAGCGGAAAGTTGTCGGACATGCTCCATGTGGATGACTTGTCCGAACCGCTCTTTTTGGGTATCCGGACGTCGGACACCGGCGAATTTGAATTCAGGATGGACGGTATCCGGCTGTTTGCCCCCGATTACGATATTTTCCTGACGGATTTGGGCTTGCCCGTTCCGACTCAGATCAACTTGAGGGTTTTTCCGTATTACACGTTTAATAAAACAACCTCCGATTTGTTTGTCAACGACCGGTTTTATCTCTCGTTCGTGAAATCGTCGACCGATATCCGCACCCGGGAAGCGGAACCCACCACGGGAATCGAAATCCTGAACTTAGACGGCGGCATCCGTGTCTTGAGCGTCGACGGCAGTTTGTTGAAAGACGTCGGGATTTACGATTTGCAGGGGAAACCCGTTCATATCGGGAAAAACATACAGGCGGTACAGACCGGCTATCAAGTGTCGCAACCGGGCATATACATCGTGCGGGCAACCAACGGGAATATCTCGAAAGCAGTGAAAATTTATTGCAGGTAGATGGCTCGCAAGGCTCGCTGTCTCTCACAGATTTCACGGATTTCACAGATTTTTTTAATTAATGTCTGTATAAATCTGTGCGAGAATAATAAGATCTGTGAAATCTGTGGAATCTGTGAGAGAATAATAAAATCTGTGCGAGAATAATAAAATCTGTGCGAGAATAAAAAAATAATAAAATCTGTGTAATCTGTGAAATCTGTGCGAAATTAACGAGTTTCACAAAAAATAAACAATTTCTAAAATTAATAAACATTATGAAAAAATATATGATCAAATTAATGGCGGGTATATGCTGTTGTTTCCCGCTTGTTTTAAACGCTCAAGACATAACCGACGACGCCGACATCAAAATTGAAGGAATATCCGCAGCTGACGCTTCACCAACGGGTGTGGTTAAGGGCGAGGGCATCAATAATTCCGTTAAACTGATTATACCCGATTATTCCGGCATATCCGGCGCACGGGCCGTTGAATTCGGGTCTGTGAATTGTCAATGTTTCGGAGAGACCAGCGGAACGAGCAATCATAATGCAGCCCTTTTCGCCAATGAAGACGACGGTTATCAAAGCCAATATTATCCGTATATTCAAATTGAACCGGCCGACGGAACCGAAATCACTTATGTAGCCTTTAAAGCCTACAACAATAATCCCGAGGCTAATAATCCCCCGAGATACATCAGTTACGGATTTTCGTCAGGCACGGGAACTTCTCTGACCGATGCGGATTTCACCGCCATTCCGTATGCGACGATTCCTTTTCCTCCGTATACGCTTTACGACGGAATGTATTTTGCCCGGAGTGGGAATACCTGTGTTTTGACCGGGCTTTCATCGGGACCCCAAATGATTGAAGTTCCTTCGGATCAACAAACCATTCGGATAGCGGCGAGCAAATTGTTCCCCGCGGACGCTCCATTGACGGGAGATGTGGTCAAACCCTGGTATCTGCTCGGGATTTATATTTGGACTAACGGAACGGATACGGGTATTTCTTCAAGCGAAGCAGATACATTCCGGGCCGAGGTGTCCGGGCGGGAACTGACCCTCAGCGAAACGGGTTCGGTATGTTTTTACTCTGTTTCGGGGGTGAAGGTGAAGACTGCGGAAAATATCCGGCAATTATCGTTGAATGATTTGCCCGCAGGGTTGTATGTGATGAAAGCGACGAGTGAAACGGGAAAGACGCTGACAAAGAAAGTGGCGCTGTAAGAGTTGACCAAGTACCCGGCAGAATTTATATTATTTTAAACGCGAAGAGGCAAAGACACAAAGTCACAACGGATTTAAACTTCGCGTCTTTCCGCCTTTGTGACTTGGCGTTTAAAACATAAACCGGTTTTTACGACAGATTTAAATGAAAATAAAATAAACAAAATGAATGAATTATGAAACGAATCGGATTATTGATAGGCATTATCTTATTGTTTTCTCCCGAAGGACGGTGTTTTTCGTCCTTTTCGGATAAAACATCGGATGACGACGAAAAGGCGTCTGTGACGCTGTCGGAAAAAAAATCGATATTTGATGAATCGGCTGTGTGGGAAAAATCCGATAAATTATCGGAAAGTAAACAATCTTCGGAAAATATGTTTTCGGACGACGATAACAAGTTGTATGCCCCGCCTCCGGGCGAAAACGGCAATCCGCAAAAGATTGTCGTCCCGTTGGGAAGCGCCGATGTGACGGTGTTTTTGCTGATGTCCTTTATTATGGCAGGCTATTATTGCACAAAACGCAACAAACAGCATGGACATGGAGGTAATAAGTAGTAGACAAGTAAACGAGTAAACAAGTAGACGGGTTTGCGGCATTCGCAGCCCGTCTGTTTGTTTTTTGTATGGTTAATCTGATATAGATTTAAAATAAAAACCTTATTTTCTAAAAGCCCCTTTAGTAGCTTGGCAGCCGATACAATGCAACCGATCCCGCCCTTATTTCCCTTATTTATAAATACAATAAATGTCAATAAAATTTCCCGGAATAAGCGGATAAGGGCCGGAGACCGGATATATTCCCGGGCTGCTAAGAGAATTGCAAAAATAAGGGTTATCTATACCTGTTTAACAATGCCATAAATTTTATGAACAAAATTACGCTTTTGCTATTGCGTGAACCGGAAGAATAGGGCGTAATCGTAATATTATCAATTGACTACGCTCCTTCAGGGTTTCTTGTTTTTTGCCTTCCCCGTCTCAACACGATGCCCTGCGCTATTGATTTTGACCTTTCAGAGCATTTCGATAATGTCAAATATACCCCCCCTCCAACTCTTAACTCTTAACTCTTAACTTTTAACTCTTCATCCCGCCCCGCACCTGCGGCATGTTGCCGACTTTAAAAATATATCCTTATCTTTATAGGGTATTTCATTGCTGACCGATCAGAAGGATAGTAGCCGGAATATTATTCACAATTAAAAAAAACAAAAAATGAAAACACATGGTAAACGAATCGGTATTGCAACATTATTCATCGTATTGTTTTCGGGCATGATGAATTTGTTTGCCCAAAACGATGAAAGCTATTTCACAATCAGCGGGGTGGTGAAAGATCAATCGACCAAAAAGAAATTGGAACAGGTCAACATATCCGTACCGGGAAGTAATTTGAGCGGCATCACGAACGAAGAAGGTGCATTTACGCTTAAAATCAGAAAATCTGTCGGAGCAAAAGAAATCGAATTTTCCCGAATCGGTTATTTCAGCACCCGTATTTCCATCGATGAAAAAGATTTTTTAAACCAGACATTTTATCTGGCACCGAACAGAAAACAATTGCAAGAGGTGGTTGTCGAAAGTTGGAAGAACCCGGAAGATTTAGTCAGAGAAGCGCTTAAGCGGGTCGCATCCAACTACAGCGATAAGCCTGATTTGCTTACCGGATTTTATCGGGAGACCGTACAAAAAGGAAAAAAATTCATCAATATCTCCGAAGCGGTCATCAATATCTATAAAAATTCTTATGCGGAAAACAACGCGAATGCCGACCGGGTACAAATTTTTAAGGGGCGGAAATTGCTGACCACAAAAGCGAGCGACACATTGGCCGTGAAATTGCTGGGAGGCCCGAACTTGTCTGTTTACGCCGACATCGTCAAAAATCCGGATATTTTGTTTGATGAAAATTCTTTAGGCAACTTCAACTTCAAAATGGAGAATCCGGAATTTTTAGACAACCGGCAACAATATGTGCTTTCTTTTACGCCGGCAATCATTCTTCCTTATCCGTTGTGTTACGGGAAACTATATATTGACAAGGAAACCTTGGCTTTCATCCGGGCTGAATTTTATTTGGATATGAAAGACCGGAATAAGGCTACGGAAGCAATTTTGCGTAAAAAGCCGGCAGGACTGCGATTCAAGCCTGACGAAGTCTTTTTTGTCGTTTCTTATAAACAACGGGACGGGAAAAGTTATCTGAATTACATCCGTAATGAGGTGAAATTCAAATGCGACTGGCAACGCAGGCTGTTTGCAACAAATTATGCGGTAGTGAGTGAAATGATCGTGACCGAAAGTAAAGAAGATAATGTAAGCAATATTTCCCGAAAAGAATCGTTCAACAAAAACGAATCACTGAGCGACAAGGTCATGAATTTTTACGATGATAATTTCTGGGGAGCGTACAATATTATTGAACCGACCGAATCGTTGGAATCGGCCGTCAATAAATTGAAAAAGGAACATTTATAAATAATCTTCTATTTACAGCTTAATGCCTTTCGACTTATTGATTTTCAAGAAAATAAAAGACGGAAATATCCGGGCGTTCGAAACCCTTTTCCGGGCATACTACGAACCGTTGTGTCGTTACGCATACCGGTTTGTTGAAAATATGGAAACCGCCGAGGAAATCGTACAAGATATGTTTTATGTTCTTTGGAAAGAGAGGGAAACCCTGCAAATTATCACTTCGGTCAACGGATATTTGTATCGTTCCGTCAAAAACAAATCGCTTCAGCAGGTTGAAAAGTTGAAGGTGCGGGAAAATTACCGGAACAGGTATGCCGAAAATCCGGATATGGAAACGTTTACGCCGCAGGAAGAGTTGGAATATAAGGAGTTGGAACAACAAATAGCGGAAACGCTGTATCGTTTGCCCGAACGCCGGCAAAAAATATTCCGCATGAATCGGATGGAAGGGAAAAAATACCTTGAAATCGCACAAGAACTTCATATATCCGTAAAAACAGTGGAAGCCGAAATCAGTAAAGCGCTTCGGGAATTGCGGGATAAATACAATTCAATTTATGATTAAAAGAGCATGGAACAAAACAAAGATAACATATACCGCATTGATACGGATAAAGCATGGAATATTCTCCGGGAACGACTTGAAAAAGATCATTTATTGACCGGTAAAATAAAAGATTCTCCTTATCGGAAACGGAAAATGCAACTCACCCGGATCGCTGTCGCAGCCGCTGTTTGTATCGGGGTTATTTTTACCGGTCTTTATTTTCGGCAAAGCAAGGATGATTCACCGGCAGTCCTGCAAAATAAGGAAAATTCAGGCACATTGGTCTTTACGCTTGACGACGGTTCAATGGTTTATTTGGCGCCCCGGGCATCCATATCCTATCCGGCTGTTTTCGCCGGGAATCAGCGGAAAGTGAAACTGAGCGGAAATGCTTTATTCAGTGTGGCAAAAGATGAAAAGCGTCCCTTTGTGGTCGAGACGGACGAGAAAATAACGATTGAAGTGACAGGAACTGTTTTCGCGGTTCAATCTTCTTCCGGCAATCCGTTTGAACTATCCGTAAAGCAGGGAAAAGTAAACGTCCGTTCCCGCAATGATCGGGTGACCGTTCCCGTGGAAGCCGGAGAAACCGTTCGATTCAACACAGGCGGCTTAAGCAAATCGAAAACGGTGAACGTTCAAGTGTTCAGCCGTTTTACGGATACGATGTGTTTTAAAGATGAAAAATTGAACAATATTGTTCATGCCATCAATACAATCTATGATTCTCCGACCATAATCATGGAAGAATCATTGAATAACCGGACGTTGACGGTTACTTTTGACAATAATTCCGTTGAATCCATGGCGAAATTAATTTGTTTGGCTTTAAATCTTGAACAAGTCAATAAACAGGATACGATTTATATCCGGCGTCCGGCAAAATAAAGATGATGAGAAGTTGTTTGATCATAATGATCTGTCTCTTTGGATATTGCTCTCCGGCAAGAGCCGCGGATATCCTCGACCGGGAAATACAACTGCCCGAAACCAAAGAATCGACTTACGAACTGCTCAATCGGATTTCCGGCCTTACCGGGTTCTTTTTTATTTACGACAGCGATATTATCCATAGTGAGAAGAAAGTAAAATTTCCCGGAGGAGAACATACCGTCAGACAATCCATCTGCCTGATCACTCAAGACCCGAATATACAAATCAAGGTGATCAACCGGCATATCCTTTTGTATAAAAGCGGGATACCACCTGCCGTCGACATTAAATCCCCGCCGATAAAAAAGGACAGTTTGAATTTTATTGTCGCAAAAGCGGTGGTAAAAGATGCCCAAACCAAAGAACCTGTTCCTTACGTTTCGGCAAGCATCACAGAAACCGGCATCGGAACCATTACCAATCAATCGGGCGAATTTATACTCAAAATACCGATTTCCGATTCTATCCGAAACATTTGGATTTCTCATGTCGGTTATAATCAACAGATTATCCCTGTGGAATTATTTTTGAAAAATCCGGTGGATATTTACCTGCAAACCAAAATTGTTCCTCTGCAGGAGATTATCGTCGGAATAGTCAATCCGCAAAAAATCATACGGGAAATACTTAACCACCGGATTGTCAACTACCCGGGTGATCCGGTTTATTTCACATGCTTTTACCGGGAAGGAATAGAGAAAAAAAATACGGTCGTCAGTTTGACCGAAGCCGTGCTTCAAATCTATAAAACCGGGTTCGAATCATCGGCTGAAGAGCAGGTCAAATTATTAAAAATGAGAAAAATAAGCAATGAAAACGAAAAAGATTCCATTGTCTTAAAAATGAGAGCCGTCATTGATGCGTCTTTGCACTTGGACATTATCAAGTATATTCCCGATTTTTTGGATTTGAACAATGATAATCCCTTTAATTATACCAAAATAGATATGACGGTCGCCGATTCCGGTTTGGCACATGTAATCGCCTTTGAGCAAAAACCCGGAATTACGGAGCCGCTTTATAAAGGAGAACTCTATATTGATGCGGATAACAGCGCATTATCGGCAGCCCGTTTTGAAATCAATCCGAAGTATATCGAAAAAGCGGCCGACCTGCTTATCCTCAAAAAACCGAAAGGCGTTGACATCAAACCGGAAAAAGCCGGGTATTATGTTTATTATAAACAATGGAACGGGAAATATTATTTGAACCATATCAGAGGCGATATTACATTCAAAATTAAAAATAAAAATGCTTTTTTTCAACCCGCCAAAACCATTCACTCTTTTTTTGAGATGGTTGTTTGCAAAATAGATACAACCGGTGTGAAAAGATTTCCACACAAAGAAAGCATTCCTGTTCGCAATGTATTTTCAGAAACAAAATTTAAATATGATGACAGTTTCTGGAATAATTTCAATGTCATTTTGCCGGAGAAAAAATTGAATGAGGCCATCAGTCGCATTTCTTCCAAAATTGAAGAAATGGAGTAATTTGCGGATTATTTCCTGCGGCTCCGGACACTATTGTTTAATCGCATGTATTCCGGCACTTGCCGTACCATTTTCCATCAACCCGAAATGTAACTGCCTGCGACGAATGGCGACGGATTAATTTTTTAGACATACATAGTTAAATATTTGACGATGAATATATTATGCGTATTAAAGAGCATCCGATGGCTTGTTTGGATGGTAAAGGCATCTATAATGGAAAAAATTCCGAGAATCATGGATTATAATGGAAAAAATTCCTAATTTCGCGCTCGGATAAATTTTATAATAGAAAAAATTCTGATGGCGGATTCAATAGATTTCAGACAAGAAATTATATTTGCTTCTTCTGATAAGAATGCTTCTTACCAAATCAGCAAAGCGGAAAAAGAAGGCAAAATAAAAAAAATTGCCCCCAGAATTTATACAACTAATTTGCGGGATTCGGAAGAGTATATCATTAAACGCCATTTTTTTGATATACTCAAATGGCGGTTTCCCGAGGCGGTAATCAGTCATCGAAGCGCATCGGAATTGAGACCGACCGAATCGGGTAATTTTTTCCTGACAAGTAATTATACTAGAAAAATCACTGATTTAAAAGGAATTACGCTTAATGTAATGGCAGGAAAACCGGCATTGGAATCAGATGTGAATTTAGGCGGTATTTATGCCTCGTCGGAATGGCGATGGATACTCGAAAATATGCAGATTTCGAGAAAGAAAGGCAGCAAATCAAAGATTTTTCCTATTGAATATATTGAAGATAAATTGGAAAAAATCATCATTCGGGAAAAAGAAGAAGGCATTAATAAGTTTAGGGATAAAGCAAGAGAAATTGCAACACAGTTAGATTTTGATGATGAATTTAAAAAATTGGATACTATTATTTCTGCTTTATTGAACACTCATAATGCGAATGTTTTAAGTTCTGATTCTGCCAAAGCGCGGGCAATCGGAATACCTTACGATGCAAGACGAATTGAATTGTTTGAAATTCTTTACGATAAATTAAAGGATTATTATTTCCCTGAACGGCCTGATAAAAATATATCGGAAGATTCATTCAGATTATTTTCTTTCTTTGAAGCCTATTTTTCAAACTACATCGAAGGGACAAAATTTATTGTTGAAGATGCAAAAAAAATTGTTGATACCGGCATTGTTATTCCTAAGAGAATAAAGGATTCGCATGACATTTTAGGTACATTCCAAATTGTGTCAAACAGGTACGAAATGGCGATTACACCTGTTACCGGTGAAAATTTGATTGATATTCTAAAACACCGGCATCTGACAATGATGTCAGGCAGAGCGGAAGAAGTCAATGCCGGAGAGTTTAAAAATCAAAATAACCGGGCCGGAAATACTGAATTTGTGGATTTTACCTTGGTTGAAGGTACATTAAAACAAGGTTTTAAATATTATGCGGCCTTAAACGATCCGATGGCAAAAGCTATTTTTATGATGTTTATGATTTCGGAAGTTCATCCGTTTATAGACGGAAACGGAAGAATTTCGCGGATTATGGGTAATGCTGAACTGTTCAAAAGCGGATTATCGCGAATTATTGTCCCGACTGTGTTTCGAGAAGATTACATCCTGTCGTTAAAAAAATTTACCAACCGAAAAGAACCGGCTGCTTTTATTCGTGTTATGGATAAATTACAATATTTCTCCAACAACATTTTTGGTGATAATTTTGATGAACTAAATAATTATTTCAATGTGACGAATGCCTATAAAGAACCTTCGGAAGGGAAATTGAAGATAATAGACCGGTCTGTTCCGAATGTTCGTTTGAATGAATTAAAATAAAAATTTTAGAAACTGTTTGAGTTATTTGGGCATGCGATGAAATTCCTATTTATATTCAAAAATAAAAAAAATATTCAAAACAAAGATTTTATATATCCAAGAAACCCCTTATTTCCTAAAATACCCTTAGTAACCTTGGATGTCTCTTTTCAGTCCTCTCGCTTATTTCCTTATTTTCAGTCTTTTAATAAGGGGAATTTTAGTAGTGGATAAGCATTTAAAATTTTAGCATGCAACATAATTCAAACAGCCTCTTAAATAAATATGGATACTTTCATTCCCACTCGATCGTAGCGGGCGGTTTCGAAGAAATATCGTACACGACACGATTCACGCCGCGGACTTTATTGATGATTTCGTTGGAAACCCGTCCCATAAACTCATACGGCAAATGAGCCCAATCGGCGGTCATGGCGTCGGTGGAAGTCACGGCACGCAAAGCCACCGCATTTTCATACGAGCGTTCGTCACCCATTACGCCTACCGACCGAACCGGCAACAAAATGGCTCCCGCCTGCCAAACTTTGTCATACAACCCTTCGTTTTTCAATCCACGAATAAAAATATCGTCGGCATCCTGTAAAATCCGGACTTTTTCGGGAGTGATATCGCCCAAAATACGCACGCCCAATCCGGGCCCGGGAAACGGATGACGATTGATCAGATGAGGCATCATGCCTAATTCACGTCCGACAATCCGGACTTCATCTTTAAACAATAATCGAAGCGGTTCCACCAATTTCAAGTTCATTTTTTCGGGAAGTCCGCCCACATTATGATGCGATTTGATCACGGTACCCGTAATCGACAACGATTCGATGATATCGGGATAAATGGTTCCTTGTCCCAGCCATTTTACATCTTTCAATTTGCGTGCTTCTTCGTCAAAAACGTCGATAAACCCTTTGCCGATGATTTTTCGTTTCTTTTCGGGATCTTCCACGCCCGCAAGTTCCTTATAAAAACGATCTTTCGCATTTACTCCGATTACGTTCAACTCGAGATGCTCATAATCTTTCAACACATTTTCGAACTCGTTTTTGCGGAGCAATCCGTGATCGACAAAAATACAGGTCAGATTTTTACCGATGGCTTTGTTCAATAAAACAGCCGTAACGGAAGAATCTACGCCGCCCGACAAAGCCAAAATAACTTTATCGTCGCCCAATTTATTTTTCAGGTCTTTCACGGTTTCTTCGATGAAAGAAGCCGGCGACCAGTCTTTTTTACACCCGCAAATAGTCAAAAAATTATCCAACAACAAAGAACCGCATTGAGTATGAAACACTTCCGGATGAAACTGTACGCCCCAGGTTTGTTCGTCTTCGATTTGATAAGCCGCTATTTTCACTTCTTTGGTCGATGCGATCGACCGGAAGCCGGCCGGAACATCCGTAATGGTATCGCCGTGCGACATCCATACCTGAGAACCTGTTTGTACGCCTTTCAGCAAAGGATTTTGAGAATCGATTCCCGATAAATTGGCGCGACCATATTCGCGGGTGTTGCCGGGTTGCACTTTTCCGCCCGATGTGTAAACCAGATATTGGGCCCCGTAACAAATTCCCAATACCGGATATTTCCGCCGGATATTTTTCAGATCGGCATGAAAAGCATTTTTATCATATACCGAAAACGGACTTCCCGATAGAATAACGCCTTTAATGTTATTATCGTTTTCCGGAAATTTGTTGTAAGGAATAATTTCGCAGTAAGTATTCAACTCTCTGATTCTTCGTCCGATCAATTGAGTTGTTTGAGAACCGAAATCAAGAATGATTATTTTTTCGTGCATTATTTATAAAAGTTTGACATCATCATACGGAATACGGATTTGTAGATTTATTTGCTTTTTCCGTTATATGCCCACTTCAAATACAAGGCGCCCCATGTGAATCCGCCTCCGAATGCGGTCAGAATAAGATTATCCCCTTTTTTGAGTTTATCTTCCCATTCCCACAAACACAACGGAATGGTTCCGGCGCTTGTGTTTCCGAATTTTTGGATATTGACCATCACTTTGTTTCTGTCAAAGTCCATCCGATTGGCAACAGCATCAATGATTCGGATGTTTGCCTGATGAGGAACCATCCAATCGATGTCGTCTTTGGTCAACCCGTTGCGCTTCATAACCAATTCCGAAGCATCGGACATGTTGGTCACGGCAAATTTAAAAACCGCTTTTCCTTCCTGATAAATGGTAGTGCCGTTGGATTTGATCGATTCTTCGGTTGCGGGATATGCAGATCCCCCATATTTGATGTGTAAGTAAGGAAATCCGCCGGCATCGGTATATAACCGGCTGTCCAACACTCCGAGTTTTTCGGAAGTCGGTTCAACCAGCACAGCACCCGCGCCATCGCCGAAAATGGGGCAGGTCGCACGATCAGAGTAATTGGTTACCGAAGAAAGTTTATCTCCGCTCACCAGAATAATTTTTTTGTATCGCCCCGATTTGATGTAAGAAGAAGCCGTTTCGAGTCCGAATAAAAACCCCGAACACGCCGCTTCCATATCAAACGCAAAAGCATTTTTCATTCCCGTATTGGTCGCAATAAGCGCAGCGGTGGAAGGAAAAAAATAATCGGGAGTGGTGGTCGTGCAAATAACAAGCTCAATATCTTCCGGTTTGGTGTCGGTTTTTTTGAATAAATCTTCAACCGCTTTGGTACCCATGACAGAAGTGCCCGAATTTTTTTCTTTCAGTATTCGTCGTTCTTTAATGCCTATCCGTGTCATAATCCATTCGTCGGTGGTATCAACTATTTCGGATAATTCCCCGTTTGTCAATACATAATCGGGAACATACCCGCCGACACACGTAATCACTGCATTTACTTCTTCATTCATACCGGATTGTTCAAATTTTTACAAAAAGAGGCCTAAAAAATAAAATAATTGGAAGATGCATAAGCATCTTCCCTCTACTAGATATTATATTGATTAAATGATAATTACTCTGATTATCAATTTGTTTAATATCTAAAAATTGCTTGTTCCATATAAACTCTAATGAGTTAATAATCGGAATGAATCACGGACGATCATTCCCTTTCCGGTAAAATCAAACCGCAACTTCTTTTTTGACAGCCACTTGTCCGCGATAATGCCCGCATTCTCCGCAAACTCTATGGTAGATATGCCAAGCGCCGCAGTTCGGGCAGACAGCCATTGTCGGCACTACAGCTTTGTGATGCGTTCTTCTTTTAGCGGTTCTTGTTTTGGATTGTCTTCTCTTAGGATGTGCCATATTCTTGCAACTTTAATAATTATTCAATATTTAAATCTTTTAATTTGCCCCATCTCGGATCTATTTCTTTTTCATCAGGGCTGATGTCGAAATCGACATCCGAAATATCGTTGAAATCCGGTTCGAAGTCATCGCTATCCTCATCCGGGTCGCCGGCGGCATGTTTTTTCAATTTTCCGGAAACGGTTTTGTTACATTTACCCGGAGGATGAACACGTTTCATCGGAAGACTCAATACTGCAAATTCATAGAAAAACCATGCAATATTTATTTCATCCTCTTCCGGAATGATGATAACGTCTTCACTTTCTTCCGAATATGATTTTCCGAATTTGACAAATAATTTGCCGTTATAGTCGACCGGAATTTCTACATCATCCAAACAACGATCACACGGAACTTTTACAATACCGTCCATTTCAAAAACCAACTCAAAAGAGCCTACAAGTTTTTTTACGGTAACTTTGGCATTGATATTCCCTTTTTTAAATTCTTCACCGTCGATATCTTTAAAGAATTTGTCGTTCAGCGTAAATGTAAATTCATGTTTTCCCGGACTTAAGCTTTTCAGCGGGATCTTATATGCATCAAATTTACCCATAGGATACAGCTTTTCAAAAAAGCCCTGCAAAGATACAAAAAATTATTTGGATGCAAATTTATTGTCTGATTTTTGCCGGCGATTCGGGGGGTATTTTTGTACCTTAAAAGATTTGTTTATTTTTGTCAATCCGCAATGCTATTTTAAATTGTAAATAATGCGAATCACGGGTTGAAATTCAGTATTTTGCTCAAATGAAAGGTTAAAATGTGCCGTCAGGCACTGAATATTGGTAGAAAAATGTTGTTATTACCTGCCTGCGTGCCGTCAGGTACGCAATATTGTCGAAAAACCGTTCATTTACATTACGTTCCTGCGGGAATTTGTGTGTATTTTCAATGTTTCTGTCAACATTTTATCCCTAATGGAACAAAAAGTTCCAATTTCAACCTGTGATTCGCATAAATAGTAAATTGTTTAATTGTTAATCATATTGTCGTCGATAAAATAACATGAATCGGATCATTCATATCATCTTCCTTGTCATTTGTTTTTTGACGATAACCGGTTCCATGTCGGCTCAACGGGTCGGGTTGGTGCTTAGCGGAGGAGGAGCAAAGGGGATCGCTCATATCGGTCTGATCAAAGCATTGGAGGAAAATAACATTCCGATCGATTATATCACCGGAACATCCATCGGTGCGATTGTGGGCGGCATGTACGCCATGGGATATTCTCCCGAAGAAATGATGGATTTGGTTTCCTCCAAAGAGTTTTTGATGTGGCAAAGCGGACAGGTCGAGGAAGATTATGTATATTACTTCAAGAAGTTGGATCCGACTCCGGAATTTGTCCGGTTCAAAATAAGCGTAAAAGATACTGCAAGCGCGTTACCGTTGGTCTTGCCGAAAAGTCTGATCAATCCCGTTCAATTGAACTTTGCCTTCATGAAATTGTTTGCACCGTCGACCGCTTTGTGCCAAGGCGATTTCGACAAACTTTTCGTTCCGTTCAGATGCGTTGCTTCCGACGTGTACAATAAAAAGGAGGTTGTTTTCAAATCGGGGGATTTAGGCGATGCCGTCCGCTCTTCCATGACGTTTCCGTTTGTGTACAACCCGATCAAAATCGACAGCATTTTATTGTATGACGGAGGAATTTATGATAATTTCCCCATTCAACCGATGAAAAAGGATTTTGCGCCCGATTTTATCATCGGGAGCGTTGTGGCAAGCGATCGGAGTGCCACAAAAATAAAAGACAACGATTTGATGAGGCAGCTTGAAAACATGGTCATGCAAAAAACAAATTATCAAGTGCCCAAACGTGACGGCATTTTGATCCGATTTGCAATGAAAGATGTCAATCTGCTCGATTTTCAAAAGGCCGGTGAATTATATGAAATCGGTTACGAAAAAGGATTGCAATACGTCGATTCCATCAGGCGGCGGGTCAGCCGGTCAGTTCCGGAAGAAGATGTCGAGGTCAGACGGACAATCTATAAAAGTGAGATGCCGGAGCTTACGTTCAAAAACATCCGGGTGGAAGGAGTAACGAAAGCGCAGAAAGAATATATTGAAAATGCCATCCATAAAAATGATCGTGAATTTTCGCTGCAAGATTTTAAAACAGCATATTTTAAATTGCTGTCCGATTCCAAAATTTCCGAGATCATTCCTCATGCCGTTTATAATTATGCCGATAATTGTTTTGACTTGGATTTGAAGGTGATCATGGATGAAAACGTTGTCGTTGCCTTTGGCGGGAACATTTCGTCCACCAACTCCGGTCAGGCCTATTTGGGAATCGGCTACCAAAGTTTGAGTAAATATGCCGTTAATTATAATCTGGACGGCTATTTCGGATTTTCTTATAATGCCGCTTTGTTGTCCGGACGAATTGATCTGCCAACCATGAAAATGCCCATGTATTTGCAAATGAGAGGCGTATTTTCGAGCCGGAAATATTATAACAGCGAAAATTTGTTTTATACCGGCGATGTTTTGGCGTTTATCCGTCAAAATGAAACGTATGCGAATTTGAAGATCGGATTTCCGTTTTTGATGAAAGGAAAAGCCGAAATATCTTTGGGATACGGAGAATTACGGGATTGGTATTATCAGTCGAACAACGTCGATTTTGCGAAAACCGATTTCGACCGGAGTAAATATAATTTTGCGGTCGGAGCTTTTCGGATAGAGCATAATTCACTGAATGCCAAGCAATATGCGATAGATGGATCCAATCAATACCTGCTGGCTCAGCTTATTGTCGGAACAGAGGATTATATTTCGGCTTCCGTTCCCGGTCTTGACGGAAAAATGCTTGTTGTCCGGGAATCCAAAAGTCATTCTTGGATGCAGATCAAGGGATATTTAAGACATTATTATACGATAACGCCGCGTTTTAATTACGGCATTCACATAGAAGGCGTCATTTCGGGAAAAAACCTTTTCAACAATTATACGTCCACCATTATTCAGGCTCCGGCTTTTACGCCGACACCGCACAGCAAGACCGTGATGAACGAGCGGTTGAGGGCCAATCAGTATGCTGCGGGCGGGTTTATCCCCATTTGGAAACTAAACAAGATGTTTCATTTGCGCACCGAACTGTACGGCTTTATTCCGTTTAACGAAATTATGCGGGATGAAAACAATAAGGCGTATCCGGGTGATTTTTTCAGAGATTTTGAATACTTGGGCGAGATGTCATTGATTTGCCAGTTGCCGTTTATGTCGATTGCTATTTTCGGAAACAAATACAGTTACCCGAAAGATAATTGGAATTTCGGATTGAATATCGGATTTTTGCTTTTTGCATCAAAGCTGATAGAATGACCTTAATTTACGATTTACAATTTAAAAACGAAAGAATTGCAGAGGTAATATTTTATTCCCGTTATAATTCGCACAGATTTCACGGATTCCACAGATTTTGAAAATATCCATTAAAAAAATCTGTGGAATCCGTGAAATCTGTGCGAATATAACGTTTGTTGTGCTATCACGTCTGCGGATTGTACGATAGCGGGTATGTCGGAAGAAGTATGTTTTATTTTCCGACAATTTTTGAAGATGTCGGAAACGCTGAATACGGATTCTTGCAACCGGTTGCTTTTTTCAATTGGGCTTTGAGTGAACCGATTTTCAGTTTGGTTTCAATTTGCACGGGAATGCGGTTGCCGTCGTTGCTTAACCAAAGGAACAGGGATTCTTTTTTGTTTTCGAATGCTTTGCCGTTGATCGAGAAAGAATATTTCACGGTGTTGATTTTCTCGTCATTCACTTCGATGATTTCCGTTCCGCGATATGTCACTTTCACGTCAAAAGATTCGTCGGTAAACAATATCGGCACCGATACCGATTGATTGACGGTCATGCCCGACGGATTCAGCGACCGCATGAAATAGATCAGCGATACGGGATCATAAAAGCATTTTTTTGAAGACAACAGCGTATCTCCGCGAAATTTTCCGTTGCGCCAATGTTTCAACTGTGCTTTCACCCGGTCTTTTCCCGGATATTCGTAATCAATTTCTTCATAGGAATGGGTTTTTCCTTCATGAGCGGCTTTGACATAAAACAACGGCGAAAAATCCGAATTTGAAACTTGGCCGGTCAGCGTATCGCCGATGCTCATCAATTTTTTGGCGACGCCGGTCGATCTTGCTGTCAGTTGCGTTTTATACACTCCGATTCCTTTACAGGTTCCGGATTGAGAAATCAATGCGGCTTCTCCGGCTTTAATCCAAACAAATTTCCAATTATAATGCAAATTAAAATCCAGCCGCTCGTCAACGGAAAAAAAGCCGGTATCCAACTTACATTGTCCTTCTGTTTTTCCCGGATACAGCAGACACATTCCGATCAATATCCATGTCATGCGACATATTCCGGATACATGCGACAACTCCCGCCGCTTTTCCGGATGATGCCTACTCTTATATTTCTGATTCGAAAAATATGTCATAATAAATACCCGGCAAAATTTAATTTAAATTATTTTAAACGCGAAGATGCAAAGACACAAAGCCGCAAAGATTTTAAACTTCGCGTCTTTTCGCCTTTGTGACTTGGCGTT
>JGI24699J35502_11133997_pt1 | contig 23451 bp, 19 predicted proteins | sample TergutMp193P4_FD_35502 | JGI IMG/M metagenome (IMG submission 35502)
ACTTGGCGACGGAGGCCAAGACTTCGTCCAGGAGTTCCTCCGCCCGCGCCTCATCAACACGCTCAGCCAGGGCCAACTCAGACACCAGATTCTGGCGTGCTTTCGCCAGCATCCTCTTCTCTCCGGCGGACAATCCGCGGTCGCGTTCGCGGCGCCACAGATCCCGGACGACCTCGGCGACCTTCACGACATTGCCGGAGTGGATTTTTTCGAGATTGGCCTTGAAACGCCGCGACCAGTTGGTCGGCTCCTCCACATCGGAGGCTTTGAGCACAGTGAACACCCTTTCCAGGTCCTCACCGCCCACAACGTCGCGTACACCGACTAAATCGAGGTTGCATGCCGGGACTCTGACGACAAGATCTGATTGGCCCACGATCCGCAAGACGAGGTAGAGCTTGTCCTCCCCTTTGATGGTTCGTGTTTCTATATCTTCTATGACAGCGGCTCCATGATTCGGATACACAACTGTTTCACCAATAGTGAATGACATTAGCTGACTGACCCTTTCTGCCAGCATCAATTCTATCACGAGATCATGACGTCCTCGACCCGAGGGGGACGAGGACGTCATGTCACAAAATTAGACTACTTTTTTCCCTGGTTCTTCACCGCTTCGATGGATTCGGCCGCCGCCTCGGGGTCGAGGTAGCGTCCGCCGATGGCGACCGGGCGCATGTCGTCGTCCAATTCGTAGAGAAGCGGGATGCCTGTGGGGATGTTGAGCCCGGAGATCGCCTCGTCAGAAATTTTGTCCAAATGTTTGACCAGGGCGCGCAGGCTGTTCCCATGGGCGGCCACAAGGACGGTCTTATTGTCGCGCAGATCGGGTACGATCGCATCGTACCAATAGGGCAGCATGCGACCGACGACGTCTTTCAGGCACTCTGTCCGCGGACGGGCCTCGGAGGGGAGGGACGCATAGCGGGGATCGTGGAATTGGGAGAATTCAGAGTCGATATCCAACTCCGGCGGCGGGGTGTCATACGAACGCCTCCAAATCATGAACTGCTCGTCGCCGAACTCCTCCCGGATCTGAGCCTTGTTCTTGCCCTGAAGGGCTCCATAGTGGCGTTCGTTGAGCCTCCACGAGCGTCGTACCGGGATCCAGTGACGGTCGCAATTGTCCAGAGTGAGGTACGCGGTGTGGATCGCCCTCCTCAACACTGAGGTGTGGACCACATCGGGCAGCAGGTTCTCATTCTTGAGCAGTTCGGCCCCCCGGATGGCTTCGGCGGCGCCCTTCTCGGTGATGTCCACGTCCACCCAACCGGTGAACAGATCTTTAGCATTCCATTCGGATTCGCCATGGCGAAGAAGAATAAGTGTGTACGTCATATTTTCATCTTAGTACGACGCGGGTCGGGGGCGGAATGAACGTGTTCACCAGATTCGGCGTACATCCGGGAGTTGGTCGAAGATGGCGTCGGCGCTGACGATGGGCAACCCTTCGATGATTGCCGTGGCTGCGAGCAAACGATCAAAGGGATCTCGGTGAGACCATTCCAAGAGACCGGCATGAAGAGTATGAGTATGCGTGACAGGTGAAGACGATGCCCCGAGCCGTATCAGGACAGCAGCGTAATCGGTAATGATGGGGGCTGCCTGGGGAAGTTTGCCCGATTGGTATTTGATGGCAAGTTCCCACGGTACGACAGCCGAGACAATGAGTTCATTGTCCCTCGTGCACAGCACTTCCTCCGCTGCTCTGGACAACTTGTCCGGCTGTCTCACAGCCCATAAAAAAGCATTGGTGTCGAGAAGTACGCGCATCCTCACTCCCACAAAGCCAATTCGTCTTCGCTGAGCGGGCGCATCACTTCATCGGGCACGTCGCCGGGGATGAACCCCAATTCGCGCTTGTCGCTTCTGGGAATAGGGGTGAGCTGAGCCACCGGACGGCCATTACGGGCGATGACAACTTGATTCCCGCTCTCCGCAGACACGAGGAGACGGGATAGACTCGCCTTCGCGTCTTGGACATTGACTTGTTCGTACATAGTCCTAGTTTACCAGACCAGACCAGGCGATGTTATCCCAGATTCGCTCTCCACATAGCTGAGGGGAATATGCTGAGCACATGACTGGTATTGCTGTTGTCACGGGAGCGTCCTCCGGGATCGGGGCAGCCACCGCCCGTGCGCTGTCGAAAGAATACACCGTTTACTGCGTGGCCCGCCGTGCCGAGAGAATCGAGGCCCTCGCTGAGGAGATCGGCGGGGCTGCGATCCCCTGCGATGTGACCGACCCCGTCCAGGTGACGGCGCTGGCTGCTGTACTCGGCGATCGGGTGGACTTGTTGGTCAACGACGCCGGAGGCGCACTGGGCCAGGACCCGCTGGCGATCGACGATTTGACGCGATGGGAGAGGATGTACGAAATCAACGTCATGGGTTCCGCGCGGATGACGCAGGCCCTCCTGCCCGCGATCCGTGCTAGCAAAGGGACTATCATCTTTGTGACATCGACGGCTGCGGAAGCTGCGTACGAGGGCGGCGGCGGCTATTGCGGTGTGAAGTCCGCCGAGAGGTCCATGGCCCAGGCATTGAGACTGGAACTGGTGGGCGAGCCGGTCAGGGTATGCGAGATCTCCCCCGGAATGGTTCACACCGAGGAGTTTTCCCTTGTCAGATTCGGAGGCGACCAAGCCAGGGCGGACGCCGTGTACGCCGGGGTGCCCGAGCCCCTGGTCGCTGAGGACATCGCCGAGGCGATCGCCTGGATCGCCTCCCGCCCCGCCCACGTCAACATCGACCGCATGGTCGTACGCCCGGTGGCACAGGCCGCCAACCACAAAGTCTTCCGTACAAACTCCTGATTCGTGCGCCCATCGGGGAATGATAGAAGGGCGGGAGGGGTTAGGATAGCGGGTATGGATAATTTGGTCGCATTGGTCACTGGAGCTTCGTCGGGGATGGGACGCGAGACGGCTCTCTCCCTTGATGCGAAGGGGGTGACAGTGTACGCGGCTGCGCGCCATCCGATGCCGGAGTTGGAGGATCGGGGGATCCACACCCTGCACATGGATGTCACCGATGAGGACTCGGCACAAGCCGGGGTGGCAGCGATCATGGACAGTGAGGGGTACATCGACATCCTCGTCAACAATGCCGGATACGGCTCGTACGGCACCATCGAGGAGGTGCCGCTGTCCGAGGCGCGGCACCAATTCGACGTGAACGTCTTCGGCGCCATGAGGCTCACCCAACTCGTTCTGCCGCAGATGATCGACCGCGGACGAGGGCGCATCGTCAACATCTCATCCATGGGCGGGAAATTCGCCATGGCTCTGGGTGGGTGGTACCACGCGACGAAGTACGCCCTGGAAGCCCTGTCGGACGCCCTGCGTCAGGAGGTACGCCCACTCGGCGTCGACGTGGTGCTCATCGAGCCCGGACTGATCCACACCAACTGGCCTGTGATCGCCGCCCAGAACCTGAGGGCCACCTCCGGTCTGGGCAAGTACGCTGTGATCGCACAGAACTTCGCGGCGGCCCTCGACTTCGCCGGCCAGGGACTCGCCACAGACCCCGCGGTGTTGGGCCGTCTCATCGCCCGCGCAGCCACGACGAAACGGCCCCGGACGAGGTACCGCAAGGGAATGGGGGCACTCACGATGACGACCCTGTTGCCGCTGATTCCGGACCGGGTGTTCGACTTGGGCGTCCGCCTCTTCCTCACACACCTGGACACTTTGTTGGGCCTGGTGGAAAAGAAGCATTAACGAAGTGGAGGAAAGACACTTTGTGGGGCGATCTCGGGCCACAGGGTGGGAGGCAGGGGGGGTTGCCCCCCACCCTGTGGTCGCCCCTCACAAAAAGGGACGATTGATCGGCCCCTCACGATGAGGGGCGGGAGGAGGAGAGTGAGTGGTCTCTCCTGTGGATTGATGACATGGAGGAGCTATACCCGCCCGCAGAGGACTCGGATCAACTGACGCATTCGTCCCCGTTCTCAGAAGATCCTCTAGCACTGCTGCTCCCACCACTGGCTCGAGTGTGCGAGTGCACTCCCCAAAAATAAGCCCCATGTCCGAAGCTCCTCCATCTTCCCCGGCAGCACCCATTGACGCCGCACCCATTCGGTTGGTTTTGTGAGTTGCTCGTTATGCCGTTCCCCGTCGTCTCCCTTTCTAGGAGATGGCCATCAGCCTACTGTCGCCGATATCGACGGTCAAGGAATGAGGATATACTTGTACAAAATTTTACGTACTAGAAGCAGTGTTTCCCCATATTGAGTATTAATTGTGGAAGAACTCATACGCACAAGAATTATTGATCTGGGCCCAGGGATGGGGTGCGTGAGGGGGGCTTGCCCCATCCCTGGACCGCCATTGTGGATTGGCGAGGGCCCAGATGGCCGCTGGGAGAAAGCGGCAGTAGGAGATGAGTGGTTCCCCTACAGAGGCGGCCCTCGCGAGGAGGACCGCCACGTTTGTCCCGGCTGGAGTTATCTCTCCCCAACCTTGTATTGCCTGGTTCCGATCCACACTCCGGCGGTGCCCATGGACAACGCCATGAGCAGTCCGTACGGCATCATGGACCCGTCAGCATTGCCGCCGGTCTTCACGACGACCTGTGCCGGAGGTGCGGTCACGTTGTAGCTGGCCGACTGGGCGCCGGACACCTTCCCTGTGACGGTCACCGTGTAGGAACCGGGTGCGGAATCAGTGGGAACTGTGAACGAGAAGGTCACTGTCCCATCCTCACCGACGATGGTGCAATTGGGGCTCAGCGAACCCGGAACCACCGTGAGGCAGGCTTGCTCACCACGATTGTAGTTATACCCTGTGACAACCTGGGTTTCACCAGGATTGATGTTCATTTTCTGCTCTCTCATGGTAGTGCAGACATGCTCGACTAAAGATCCCCGGGTACTCCCCCCGGCTTTAGGCAAACATGCCCTCAGCCTTCACACTCCCCCATATGGACATAGAACAATCAACAGGCCCCGCCCATAGCTGGAACCTCTGACTAACCCTCATACGCCCCCCGCATGATCAGATTAATACTCACTTTATCCCCAATAGTGGCCCACATCAACCCCACTCTCAGAATATGAGAATGTATTAACTATTTATCATAATATCTTTTCGACTTCGCATTTTAGAATTCGGGATGCCTCATGCACACTTTTCCCAGCCCCTCGGGCACACATGGTTCTGGGGAGTACGGACCTGCCGTACTCCCCAGATCTAGTAGTGGAGAATCCCCGTTTCTCATCCGCGGATTCGGGCCGGGGAGACCCTCATCCGCGACCGCCATTGAGGGCGGCGGCCCCTGTTACCCCGAAGGGTGAGGGAGTAGGAAGACCTCCCTCTAGCACAGGCCGAGGATGAACCTCGCCGCGGAGAGGACCAGACTCGCAACACTCGTGGGAGGATGAAGGACCGTACCGTCGGTCTTCACCTCGATGATCGTGTCGAAAGTGGTCCAGACCGAGCCCGAGAGTTCACCGGTCAGGGTGACCGTGTGGGCACCCGTCCCGGTCGGCGCGGGGAAGCTGAAGCTCACCGTGCCGTCGAGACCCGCCGGCCTGCACTCCATCTCGGAAGCGCTGTCCAGGATGAGGCAGACTTTCTCATCGTTGATCCCGAAGCTCACCAGAGCATCCGGCACCGCATTGTAGTTGGCATCCTTGACGGTCGCCGTCGCCGTGTAGGTGTTGATCGCATCCTCGCCCACAGTCAGGGGCCCCTGGGAGGCGATCACCCAACTGGAGGTCGCCGTGCTGCCAGAACCGTTGCCGAAACTCATCGTGACAGGCGACCCTTGAGGGGTCAGTTCCGTGATCCACACGTCCGCTTTGTGGGGACCTTTCATCGTCGAGGTGTACCAGATCGTCGTCCGCCCGTCCTTGTCGAGCCGGGCGACGTCCGATTGCACCGTCAACGAGGTCTCTCCAGCGGCTGGAACTGACTGGACAACCGCGCCGGTGACAGGATTACCGTAGTAATCGAATCCGTACGCGGTGGCCACGTCACGCTGAACACCGTCAGCCTCACGCCCATCCAGGGTCACCTCTACGCGTGTCACATTGGCCCCATCCACCGGGTCGCAGTCCCTCACACACACCGGACCTACTGTGAACTCCGCGTCTACAGTGTTCGCCAACGGTTGGGCGCCAATTCTCCCGCTGATTGTGTACGTGCCTACCAGTTTGGAGGACACCATCACGTGACAGATCCCATCCGGATCTGAGATACACGATGTACCGTTGACGAACGACATTCCGGACACTTCTGGGAAGGTGACAACCGCACCTTCCACAGCATTGTCATTCACGTCATGGACATGGGCTGTGACCGTGAAGGTCGAGCCCACGACCTGGGACGCCCTCGGCTCGATCGACAAGGTCGAATGAGCCGCATCGGCTGTCCCGGATGCAAAATTCAAGGTGATGGAACCATCTGTCGCCGTGGTTCCGTCCATGCTGGCCGCCGTTGCCGGCGTCTTGCCTGCGATCCGCACCTGAGCCGGGTGAGCCCCCGCTTTCGTCGAGCGGTACTCGATGAGCGTGGTGCCGTCCTTGGCTGTCGGGTTGACGGTCCCGATGGTCATGTTCTGGCCGGTCGAGGTCACGATCGCATCCTTGACCGGGTTGCCGAACCGGTCATAGGCGTAGGCCAGAGCCACGTCCAGCGCCTCTCCGTTGGCCTCGGCGCCGTCGGCGACGACCTCCACCCGGGTGACGTGAGTGAAATCCACAGGTGTGCAATCCACGACGCAGACCGTGTCGGCGGTGAACTCCACCGGCTGGGGGCTGGCCTTGCGGGGATCGTTGTTCCCGCGCAATTCCGCCTGCTTGTCGCCTGAGGCGATAGAAGCATGGACGTTGGCCCTGGTCACCAGTTTCGAGGTGATCTGGACCGAGCATCTTCCCTGCGAATCGGGGGTGATCGTCAACTCCGAGGTGCCGGGGTCGGCCTTGCCTGTCACGAAGTTGATCTGGTTCATCACCCGACCGTCGGGATCCTTCATGGGCGATCCGTCGATGATGAGGTAGAACGCCAGTTGCGGCGAGTACTTCGGGATCGGGTAAGCGGTGCAGCTCGCCGCAGCAAAATACACGGAAACGGAGTAGAAGTGCTTCGCGGAAGCGACAGCGACATTGTTTTCAGGCTTGATCAGGATGCCGGCGCTTTGCCTGTTCTCCCTGTTCGTGTACTCGCTCAGAGCGTAGTTGTTGGAGACGTCCTCCCCTGCTTTCCCTTGTGCCACGGCGAGCCCTTCGGCCAAGCCCCTGAGGCTTCCCCATGCTCCCCTGTCGGCGCATCCCGGATCCTCAGCGGAGGTGGGTTGGGTAGATTTGGCGTTCAGCAGCCACCCGTTGCAGCCTCCCTGAGCCGTGGTCCAGGGCCCATCCGTGGAGTATGTTTGGTTGCCGTAGACCGCGCTGCCCACGTACTTCTCCAACGGAATACGGGATCCTGTGTTCTCGAAGTCCTCTTGGAACAGGATCGTTCCCGATTTGGGCACACCGGGGGACCCCGGAGCCGCGTGAGAATGTGTCGGCGCCACGCCAGTGTCGAAAACGGAGACCACAGCGATGGCCATCACGACCGACATGACCCCCGCCGCACAGCGGACGATTAAATTCTTGGATGTGGATTTGCGATTCAGCACATAGTTGTTCGTGTACGCATATTTCGCAGTCGATGCCTTGTGTATGTTCCCAGCCCAGAGCACGTGCATGAAAGCCATTTCTCCCAGATTTTGGAATCGGCCAGTACGACGACGAGCGATTCCCCGTTTGTTCTTGCGTACGACAGGTGCCTTCAAACAACCCCACCTGTGATCCGGGTGGTACCCGGTCAGTTCCCCACGCTTGACGCGAACTGCCTTGTCCTCACATACCCCTCGTATGCTTGGTCCAGTGCGTGGACCCTGCCCGATCGCTTCCCCTTCGAGTTGCGCAAACATCCATTATCTGTGTAACCCACAATATCCCCCGAGATATTGTGGTTGACGTGAGAGCTTACCCGCAAAAAATGCCAGAGTCAAAACAACGACCTTCCCCGAAACGTATATGATTAGGGAAAATAGTCGTACTTGTCACATTGTGGACAAATCTCTCTGTTCTCTTGACTATTTCATCCCTTGCCACCGCCTTGTCGGGCCTTTCCCGCTCTCTCGGGTTCGTCCCCGGAAAAAGTTTGCCCGTGTGTGCTAAATGTCAGATCCGGAAAAGGGAGGCGGCGATGCCGAACTGGGCGGCATAGTAGAAGACGTAGCACAGGACGTGTTCCCAACCCTTGTCTTTTCCGGGACCGAAATAGGTCCATGCCAGGACCAGGTCGGAAACCAGGAAACACAGTCCCGCGACAGCAATGATGGCAGGTTGGGAAACGCTCCCCTGCTGGAGGATTGCCCGGCTGGGGCCAACACCGGCCACAGAAGTGAAGAAGCCCATGGCCGGAAGCATCAGGACCAGAAAAGAGTACACACCCACGATCCAGGCCATCGTGCCGAAATCCAACTTCAACTGTTTGCTGAATAGGACGTATGCGGCTGCAAGAATCGCACAGACGAAGACCGGCACCCAGGGAAACGGCGTGCCCCATCCTGTTCCCAAGGCGACGATGTACGCCACATGCCCAAGGGCGAAGAATCCGAATCCCGCCAGGAACAAGCCATTGTAACTGTCTTTGACAAGGTCTTTCAATGCCAGCGACAGATCTCCGAGCAACCCCAGGATCAACCCGGTGAGGATCAGCGCCCCCAGTTCCCGGACTCGGATCGATCCACCCCAGACGTGGATCACCCCTGCGGTCCCCAGCGCACAGAAGCACACTCCGCACAGAGTCTTGAGCCCCACGGCCAACCGCGACGGGCCCCGCGCCCGTACCGCCATATTGGCAAGTAGCAACGCCGCCACTATCACGGCGAACGCAAGACCCACGTTCCTCACCTCCAGGGGACAAGTCTACCGGTGAGGACTCCGGGCTTCATGCGTCGATGACCTGTGCGAAGACCTCATCAACCAGCCCGAGTCCCCCAATTTCGGCAATGAATCTAGCAAACCGATGACACAACCCAGCCGAACCGTACTCCAAACAACCACTTGGGGCACGGTTGCTATCTTATGACCCGGATTTTGCCCGAATCAGTGTCATAACATCGCAATCCTAGAAGAAAAGGTTGTCAGAAAGTCGAGTTTGCGCAGTCGTGTACGCCGGTAACGGTTTCGCAGCCCGCTCGGCCTTCCTCCCGGTCGAGCCGCGGTCGATGAGGTGGACGGGAAGGACGAGGGAGGTTTTCCGTGCAGGTTTGCCGGATAGCTCGTCCAGAAGGATCTTCGCACCCTCCACTCCCTGGTCGAAGGGGCGTTGGGCCAGGGTGGTCAGGCCGAAGGGGGCGGCCATCTCGTGGTCGTCTATGCCGATGACCGACATGTCCCCAGGCACACTCATGCCGTGATGGTAGAGGGAGAGGATGGCCCCGAAAGCCATCTCGTCCGAGGCGGCGAAGATCGCGGTGGGCAGCGGCTCCCCGGATTCGATCAACTCGTCCACAGCAGATCTGGATGCTGACATGGAGAAACGCCCCTTGAGAACCCGCGCGGGATCGGGTGTGATTCCCGCCGCACGCAGGGCTTGTTGATAGCCTTTCAGCCGCCCCTGGGGTACGCGGGAACTCAGACCGCCCTCCTCTTCGGCGCCGCCGGTGAGGTGGAGGATGTCTCGATGCCCGAGGTCGATCAGGTGTTGGGTGGCCTGGGCCCCGGCGGAAACCTCGTTGATGCCGACGAATCTCAGCCCGCGCACAGGGGTGCCGACGACGATGACCGGCAACCCGGTCTGGCGCAGTTCCTCCCGCTCCCCCGCAGAGAAATCCAGGCACAGAGCCAGGACGGCGTCTCCCCGGTGTCTCAGCAGGGAGCGTTGGAAGCTTCGCTGGCGCACGGGACCGACACCGCCCAGATTGACCAAAGCCATGTCGTAATCGGCCTGGCGCAGAACGGAGTCGACCCCTTCGATGACCTGGGAATAGAACCACAGGCTGACCGATGGGACGACAACGCTGATAGCCATCGTACGTCCGGTGACGAGCCCCGACGCCATGGCGGAGCGTACGTATCCCAGCTTGTCAGCGGCGGCGCGTACCCTCTCTTTCGTGGCAGCTGAGACCAAGGGCATGTCGCGCAGGGCCCGCGAGACTGTGGACGCGGAAAGGCCTACTTCCCTGGCGACATCCTCGATACCGACCACGACACCTCCCTAAACATTGTTTGAAGTTTACCCCTTCGTCGCCCCGGCCAACAGGCCGCGGACGAAGAAACGCTGCAAAGCGAAGAAGACGATCAAAGGTACGATAATGGCCAGGAACGTCCCCGCCGTCAGCAAATACCATTGCTGCCCGTATTTCCCCGACAGGTCGGCGAGGATCTTCGTGATGGGGGCGTTGCGTCCCGAGGTGAAGATGGTGGCGATCAGCAGGTCGTTCCACACCCACAGGAACTGGAAGATCGCGTAACTGGCGATAGTCGGCATCGCGAGCGGCAAGGCGAGCCTCAGAAAGATCTGTCCGTGACCGGCTCCGTCGATCTGGGCGGCCTCCATCACCTCGGCGGGGATCGTGGCCAACGCGTTGTGCAATATGAAGGTCGCCAGCGGCAGGGCCGACATGGTGTGGGTGATCCACACCTGCGCGAATCCCGAGCCGAGAGAATTCGCGGCGAAACCGGGGAAGATCTGGGTGCCGCCGATGCTCACCCCGCCGGTGTAGAGCTTGAGCAGGGGGACGAGCAGCATCTGCAACGGGACGATCTGGAGGGCGAAGACCGCAACAAAGACCACGTGACGGCCGCGGAAATCGATCCAGGCCAGGGCGTACGCGATGAGCAGGGCAAGGACGATGGGGAAGATGGCGGCGGGGATCGTGATCGTGAGCGAATTGAGCAGGGCCCTCAGGATCGTGATCCCGGAGGAGACGAAATCCAGTGTTTCACTGTAATTGTCCAGTGTCACATCCGGGTGGGTGAAGAAGGTCCACCACCCCGAGGTCGTGATCTCGTTGGCCGGTCGAAAAGAGGAGACGAACAGTCCGAACGTCGGAAGGGTCCAGATGGCGGCCAGCACGATGGCGCCGACGGTCGCCCAGGGACTCGACAAACTGCGATGCGTCTTCTGGATGTGCCGGGTGGAATCGGAGATTGACACGATGCTCATCAGTTCCCCTTTCCAAGAGAACGGGCGTTGTACGCGATGAAGGGGATGACCAGGATGAAGATGAGCATCGCCAGTGCGGCCGAGTGGCCCGTCTGCGGCGGGAAGAGGGAGAACTGGCGTACCATCTCGTACCCCAGGACAGACGTGTCATTGTACCCACCGGTCGTGACCGCGATAATGTCGTACACCTTCAGCGAGGTGATGGAAATCGTGATCCACACCACGACGATGGTGGGCCGGATGGTGGGGACGATGATGTTGACGAAGCGTTTGAACGAGGAGGCGCCGTCGATCTCGCCGGCTTCGATCAGCTCGGCCGGCACGGATTTGATGGCCGCGGAGAGGATCACCATGGCGAAGCCGGTCTGCGACCAGATCAGGATCGCGATGAGCAGGAACATGTTCAGCGGATAGCTCTGGAGCCAGTTGACAGGGTGGCCGCCGAGGGAAACGAGTATTTGGTTGAGCAGACCGATCTGGGTGCCCTGGCGATAGTCGTAGAAGAATTTGAAGATGATCGACGCGCCCACGAAGGAGATGGCCATCGGCATGAAGATGAGGACTTTGAACAGTTTCTCCGCGCGCGACCGGTCCACCCACAGGGCGTACACCAGGCCGATCGCCGTCGCGAACACCGGTGCGACGAGGACCCAGATGATCGTGTTGATGAGAGACGTCAGCCCTCCCGAACCTCCTGCGGAGAAGACCCAGGCGAAGTTGTCCAGGCCGACGAAGCGTGTGCCCGATTTGTCCATGAAGGCTGAGACCATGGTTCTCAGGGTTGGGAAGACCAGGCCAACGACGAGGAGCAGTAAAGCAGGTGAGACGAACAGGGCCAATTGGATGAGCCGGCCGCGGCCTTTGGCTGACCGTGAGTCCAGCCAGAAGAGTCCCCCACCGAGGACGGCGCCCAGAACAAACACCCACGCGGCTCCACGCTCCAGGCCGAGAAGGGCGAGGACGAGAATCGGGATTCCGACTGCGATTCCCAGCCTGACAAGGGTGTACGTACGCCCGGGGCGGGGTGCGACCTCGATGAGGACAATGATCGCTCCGACGACGAGGAGGAAGGCGAGAATCACCACAAGGACTTGAGCCATGTCTGGCAGAGTGGCCAGCCAGGAGAAGAATGCCTGCATGATATCGCCTTCCTCGTCGTCGTTCAGATCACGCGTCGGCCCATGAAGCCTGGATCTGGCTCAGGACCGTCGCCTGATCGGTGCCGTTGATCCAGTCAACCGTACCCTTCCACCAGGCCTGCTGGACCACGGACGGCATCGAGTCACCCGCGCCGAAGCGGAAGGCCGTGGAGGGATCTTTGAGTGTCGTGATGGCCTGGGCCAGCAAAGGATCGGCTTCCTTGGTCTCATCGACGCCCTGGTTGGCGGTGATGAAGGTGGCGCCTTCGACTGTGATGAGGCTGTTGGCGTAGTCACCCGAGGCGAGGTATGCCATGACCTTCTGGACAGCCGGGCTGTCGGTGAAAGCCATCGCGAAGTCACCGCCGCCGACCACGGAGGGCTTGCCCGCCACAGGGGGCATCATGAAGGCCCAGACATCACCGTCGGGGGCGACCTTCGGGGTCGCGCCGGAGGCGGTCTTGGCGGTCAGGAACGAGGCCTCGAGGAAGGTCGCCTGGTTGGTCATGGCGCACTGTCCGGCAGCCAGGGGGTTGGCCACATCGCCGAAGGCGGTCGAATTGATGGAGGCCACGTCACCGAAACCGGCGTTGACGTACTTCGGGTCCAACAGGATTTTGCCGAGGGCGGCGAACGCGTCGGCGACGGGGGCGTCGGTGAACTTCACCGTGCCGTCGACCCACTGGTCGTACACCGCTCCGCCCGAAGCGGACAGGACGTACTCAGCCAACTGATCCGTGCCCGGCCATCCGGAGGCGTCCCCGGAGTTGAAGCCCGCACACCACACCGGCTGGCCCGTCTTCTGCTGGATGGTGTCCGTCAGTGTCATCAGATCGTTCCAGCTCGTCGGCACTGTGACGCCCCATGAGGCGAAAGCCGCCGGGGAGTACCAGATGTATCCCTTGGCCGAGGCGTCCAGAGGCACGGCGTACTGTTGGCTGTCGACTGTCCCGTAGGACTGCCAGTCGGCTGAGAAGTTCTTTTTCACCGTTGCCAGCGTGTCGGCGTCGAGTGGTTGGACCTTGCCCGTCTCGATCACCGACTTCATCAGCCCGGGCTGGGGGAAGACGGCGATGTCAGGCAGGGAATTGCCCTGGATCTTCGTGGAAATGTTGGTGGTGAAATTCTGGTCGCCTGTGTACTGGATGGTGATGTTGTTGTCTGCGGCCCATTTGCTCCAGCTCGCCTCCCACTGGGATCCCTCATTGCCAGTCGGCGTGCCGTAGATGGTGACGACTGTCGGGGCACTTCCGCCGCTGTCCGTCGTGGAGGGGGAGGGTGTCGAAGAACATCCGACCAACGCCATTGTCGTGGCGGCAGCCACCACGCCGAAAGTTAGATAGCGTCTTGCCATTGATAACTCCTTTGTTTCTGTGTGTGGACCATCGAGACCTCTGGTCCTTGGAGCCAACAGTAGACTACCCGTCATGCGATTGCAAACGTTGGCGGCAAACGTTACCATTTCTATATAAACAGGTTCGGACGCATGGACCGGGTTAGACAGGAGGAGCCATGGATCGCTTCGCTCTCAACGGGATCGACGCCTGTCTGTTCGATCTCGACGGGGTCCTGACCCCGACCGCCGACATCCATCGACAAGCCTGGTCAGAACTGTTCGAGAGGGCTTTCGCGCGACATGACGGCGTACGACCCTATGATGACACCGACTATTACACTTTGGTGGACGGGCGCCCACGCTACGACGGGGTACGATCGGTCCTGGCCTCGCGGGGGATCCGCATCCCCGAAGGGGAGCCGTGCGATCCGGGATCCCTGGAGACGGTCTGCGCCATGGGCAACCTCAAGGACTCCCTCTTCCTGGAGCGCGTCTCACGCGATGGGGTGGAAGCCTACCCCGGATCCCTGTCGTTCTTGAGTACGGCCGCCGGCGCCGGGTGGAAACTCGGGGTGGTCTCCGCATCCCAGAATGCCCGGACCATCTTGCAGGCCGCCGGGATCCTCACCCAATTCGAAGTCCTCGTGGACGGCCGTGTCACGGCCGACCTGGGACTCACGGGAAAACCTTCTCCCGACACCTACCTGGAGGCAGCCCACCGGCTCGGCGTCGACCCGGGCCGTACGATCGTCGTCGAAGACGCCCTGGGAGGGGTGGAAGCCGGCCGCGCCGGAGGGTTCTCCCCCGTGATCGGCGTGAACCGGGGGGTCGGAGAGGAAGCGCTGCGGGCCCACGGGGCGACCGTCGTCGTGGACGACCTCGGCCAACTCGCCGTGGACGACCTCGGCCAACTCGTCGTGGACGACCTCGGCCAACTCGTCGTGGGCTTCCCCCCTGTCCATCTCGGCGACGATCGGATCCCCACCTCTTCACGCCCACTGTCATCCCCGACCGCCTCGCCATCCTGCTGCGGACAGAACCCCATCAAGGAGGAATCGTGACACTCCACCTCAACCACTGGTCCCTCTTCGACGACGGGGTTGATTCCTCCCCGCACGCCCGTACGCTTTTCGCCCTCGGCAACGGCCATCTCGGGCTGCGCGGGTCCCTCGAGGAGGACGCCGACATCGCCGATCAGGCGTTCGTCAACGGTTTTTACGAAACCTGGCCCATCACCTATCCCGAGGGCGCCTATGGTTTGGCCCACAACGGACAGACCATCCAACCGGTGCCCAATCCCACGAGATTCACCCTGCGTGTCAACGGGCAATCCTTCGATCCCCACCATGCGGCGGTTCGAGACTACTCACGTACCCTCGACCTGCGGACCGGCCACCTGCGCCGACGGCTTATCTGGGAGACTCCCGATGGAATCCCGGTCACGATCGACTCGACCCGCCTGGTCTCGGCCACCCATCCAGGACTGGCCTGGATGTCCTACCGCGTACACCCCGCGCGGGACGCCGATGTGGAGATCACCCATTGGCTGACCCTCCCCCACGCCGGTTCCATCGGGGATGGTGACGATCCCCGCTGCTCGACCCGCCTTGACGACGTCCTTCATGTCGTACGAACCGGAGACCCCTGGGATCCCGCTGTGGAGGTTGTGGTACGGACCGCCGACTCGGGCATCGGGGTGGCATGCGCGGTCACCCACCAGGTGGAGTGCGAAACCCCCGTACGCGCGGCGGGCGTGGAGGACGTGAGCGGGATCGGCCACAGGGTCACCGCTCGATTGAGGACTGGGGATGGGATGACGCTCACGGCACTGGCGAGCTACAGCACGGATGGTCCCCTGCTGACCGATGAATCTGTGCCGTTGTCCGATGAGGAGCTGATCGGCTCCGCCCGCGCCGGCCTGGCGAATGACGGCCTGTCTGAAGCTCAAAAGCAGGCAATGGCTGCATGGTGGGACAGGGCCGACATCGAAGTCGACGTCGATGGACGCTCCCAGGGGGCCATCCGATGGAACCTGTTCCAAACCTTCCAGGCGACAGCCCTCCTCGACGGGGCCGGCATGCCCGCCAAGGGCGTCACAGGCAATGGATACGACGGACACACCTTCTGGGACGCCGAGGCCATGGTTCTGCCCATGGTCGTGTACACCCAGTCTCATTTGGCTCGTTCCATGCTGTCGTACCGCTTTGCCACCCTTCCCCGCGCCCGGCAGCGGGCGGCGGAACTCCATCACGAGGGAGCCTTGTATCCCTGGCGCACCATCGACGGACGCGAAGCCTCGGCCTTCTTCGAAGCGGGCACGGCGCAGTACCACATCGACGCCGACATCGCGTATGCCGTCAACCGGTACGTCCGGGCGACCTCAGACATGGACTATCTCCGGACTGAAGGGATCGACATCCTCGTCGAGACAGCCCGTCTGTGGGCCTGTTTGGGGTTCTTCGATTCCGCCGGGAAATTCCACATCCATGGTGTGACGGGTCCGGACGAGTACTCCGCCCTCGCGGACGACAACACGTACACCAATGTCATGGCGGCGGCCAACTTCGATGCCGCCGTCCACTGGCTCGACCAGATACGGGGTTCGGACGAGCAGTCCTGGGCACAGACGTGCGAACGTCTGGGGGTGTCGGATGAGGAGACGGCCCTGTGGATGAGGGCATCGGAATCTATGACCATCGTGTACGACGAGTCCCTGGGCGTTCACGGTCAGGACGCTGGGTTCCTCACCCACAAGGTCTGGGATTTCACCTCGACTCCCGCTGAGATGTACCCGCTGTTGTTGCACTACCACCCCCTGACGATCTACCGCCATCAAGTTCTGAAGCAAGCCGACCTCGTACTTGCCCTGATCAATCGCCCGGACCTCTTCTCCTCTGAGGAAATGCGGGTTGACTTCGATTATTACGATCCGCTCACCACTGGCGACTCCACTTTGTCCGCCTCCTCCCAGGCGATCATGGCGGCCCGGGTCGGCCATCTCGACCTGGCCGGTACCTACTTCCGCACAAGCCTTTTCATCGATCTCGACGACATCCACGGCAATGCGAAAGACGGGGTCCACGTCGCCAATTCCGCCAGCGTGTGGACCACCCTCGTCATGGGCTTCGCCGGTTTCAGCGACTACGATGGTTTTCGTCTCGACCCGCACCTGCCGCCGGCATGGAGGCGTCTGTCGTTCCATATCAACCTGGCCGATTCATTTCTTCATGTCGTCGTCACTCCAGATGACACCACGATCACTCTTGTTTCGGGTCCCCCCGTCCAACTGACGGTGTGCGGCCGAGAACTCACCGTCACCTCCCAGATGACAGTGATGAACAACTGAGACCTCCGCATGTGCGCCATCAATCAGCTCGCACCCGAAACAACTACCTCTCCCAAGGTTGCCATCTCATGTCACAAAATTCCTCGTTTTCAGCGACACAAGATCGCAAACGTGGGAGAGGTAGTTGTTTCGTGGAGTGACAACGCCCGTCGATCCTCAGGCGAGCGGGGCTTGGGTCAGGGTGAGAGTCGCGGTGTGGGATGCGCCAGATGAGTCGGTCCACGAAACGCCGACATGATCCCCGGGCCGATGAGAGGCAAGAATCGTACTCAGGTCCGCGACATTGGACAGGGAGTGGCCGTCGACCGAGGTGAGTGTGGAACCACGGGTGATTCCGGCCAGATCTGCCGGTCCGCCCGAAATGACTCCCACGATGGACACCCCACCTTGCGGGTCGGCCCCAGTCCCCTGCCGCCAAGAACCCGTCGCCTGGGTGGAGACCTGGACGCCGATGGCAGCCGTACGCCCCAAAGAAACAGTGTCGGTGGCCGTACCGGCCAAGACCTTTTCAGCCACCTGAAGAACCGACGAGATCGGGATCGCGTACCCCACCGCGGACTGGGCGCACCGCCACTGAGAGGCGCCGGATGCCGGGCAGTCCATGGAGAACTGCGAACTGGCAGACCCGGCGACGTTCATGCCGACAACCTCGGAATCGGCATCCAACAGGGCGCCGCCCGAATCGCCCGGGACCAGAGACGCGGTGATGGCGATCAGATCGGTGAGGTCCGCCGGGGTTCCGTCGTCCTCGGTCACCGTGATGTCCTGGCTTGTCGCAGTAATCTGACCGGTGGACGAAACCAGCTGTCCCCCACCCTGTGCATTGCCGATTGCTGTGACGCTCTGGCCCACAGTCACAGGATTCGTGTCGGCGGTGATCGTCGCGAGACCGCTCGCGCCGCCCAGTTGGAGGACAGCAACGTCGGTTGTGGCGTCGTACCCCAGGACCTCAGCTGCGTACGTACGACCCGTGGCGGGGTCGGTGACCGTGACCGCAGTGGATCCGGCGACGACGTGATGATTGGTGACGACGATGCCGTCGGAGCCGATGACCAGTCCCGTGCCCGCAGCCCGCGCAGTGCCGAAGTCGACCTCGGTGTCGACCAGCACCACGCCGGCGGTATCCCCGGAAGCGGTTGACGAGGAGGTGGGAGCAGTGGGGGAAGCTCCCGATCTCCCCGTCGAACCGCTCCGCCAGGGATCGAACCCCGGCCAGTACGGCGCCTGTTGCCGCAAACTGAGCGAGGCGGTCTCGGTTGCGGGCGAGTCCGGCGCCACGGGAACCGAGAAAGCGAAGAGGGCGGCCATGACCGCTGTGACCAGTGAGAGGAAAACTGTGAATTTGATCGGCATGGATCCAGTCTCACCCCGGGACTCTCAGAATTCACTCAGGCTGATGGGCTTGTCCGGCGTGAAAAACCGTCATCACCGCAGGAAAGTACGCCCGGTGAAGCTGCCCTAACTCGGTGGGTACTTACCGGTGGAAAAACATGTCATGATCGGAGGAAAGCACGCCCACTAAGGGAATGGACCATCCTGGGAGGACTCACATGGACGAGGGGCGGGAATCGGCCAGGTCGCAGCCGGTCAACTGGAAGCTCAGGCCACGGGGACTGAAGAGGACCCAGATCAGGGCGAGGAGTATCCAACCGGTGGCGAGTCCGGTGTTGGAGGAGAACAACAGGCCCAACCCGATCCCCTGGGTGACCATCGCCCGCAGGAAGAGCCAGAGCCGGGGGTGCGAGCGGGTCGGCTGGGGCTTGAGGTACACCAGCCGTTGGCCGATGGAGGCGCCCGAACCGGTGAGGGAGAAGACGAGGACCAATCCGGAACAGCAGATGTCGGAGACCGGGGTGATGATGTGATTGAGGGTGGAGGACACCTGTGTGCTGTTCGCACCTGTGCCGAGGACGTACACCGCGTACACGACCAGGATCGTCACGTCGACGCTGATCAGCAACAGGAATTGGGCGGCCAGGTCGAAGAGCATCCCGGCGTACCTGCGTCCCCGCGTCACAGGTTTGGCGAGTCCTCGAGTGGCTTCCAGCGAATCGGCGTCGGCTGCCAGGCGCGGTGTCAGCAGCCCCAACAACCCGCCCAGGAAGGCGCCGAGAGTGTTGGTCACCAGATCGTTGGTGTCGGCGAGGCGGTAGGGACAGGGTGCGATGAACCAGTTCCCGGTGTACTGGGTGGACTCGATGAGCAGGGAGAGACAAAACCCGGTCAGCGTGATGCGAACTATGCCGGCCTTCCACATGTGCCGCATGATGATGCCCAGCGGAATGAAGAGCAGGACGTTGAGCACCTGCTGGATCGAGGTCCAACTGGTCAGGACGGAGGTGATCGCCTCGCCGCCCCGCCAGGAGGCCCACATCTGGCGGACGTAGATGGTCGGATCGAGGACCAGCCGCTCATGGGGAACAGTGCACCAATCGGCACCTGGCAAGGGGAAAAGGGTGTACGCGACAATTCCGGTCAGGTACAGGAGCATGACCGTCATCCACACCATTCGGGACGCCGAAAAGCGTCCGTACCGGCGGTACTGGAAGACGAGGTACGGGATGAAACAGACGACGGCGATCACCGCGCCGACGATCAGGGATTGGCCAGCCTTGACCCACATGGCCCCTCAGTTTACACGGAGGAAGATCGAGCGCAGAATGAGCTTGCTCATTATGCCGAGACCGACGAACGTGTTGAGGCACGAAGCGCCGAACACACGGCGATGACATAGAGTTCCGCAGGTAGTTACCACACGTATGACCATAACGTGTGGTAACATCATTCAATGGCACACTTTATGGCGGTTGATGACGAGGAATTGCCCTGGACCTCGCACATTCCAATTGATCAGACGTCGCGCCGCCAGGCAAGCAATGTACCCCGTACCTACCAGGCGGCCATCCCCGTGTCGATCGCTTCAGCCGACTTTGACATCGGCGCCGACCTGGCGGCACTGGCCGAAGACGCCACCCACGCCATCATTCGCCTTGATGAGTATGTTACGCACCTTTTCGACCAGCATCCTATCGCCCCCCTTGCTTCGGTCCTTCTGAGAACGGAATCGGCGGCTTCCTCCCAGATTGAACACCTGACGGTGGGAGCTCGCCAACTTGCCTTGGCGGAAATCGGATTGGCGGCCAGTGCGAACGCTGAACTGGTCGCCGGCAATGTGGCGACCATGCGAGCAGCCATCCGTCTGGCCGACGAACTGAACACCGATGCGATCCTTGCGATGCATGCGGCTCTGATGGCCGGAGCGCCACATGCGTCGCCTGGACGATGGCGGGACACGCAGGTGTGGATAGGCTTGTCTGGATTGAGTCCTGCTGGCGCCTCCTTCGTGCCTCCGGCTCCCTACCGTCTGCCAGCGGCGATGGACGACCTGACGCAATTCATTCACAGGTACGATCTGCCTGTGCTGATCCACACAGCAATAGCGCACGCCCAGTTCGAAACGATCCATCCATTCGTTGACGGCAACGGACGTACGGGACGAGCCTTGGTTCACGCCATGCTGCGAGCAACGGGAGTGATGCGCAATGTCACGGTACCTGTGTCAGCCGGGCTACTCAGTCGAATCGAGGAGTACGTTGCAGCCCTGACGGCCTATCGGCAAGGAGACGTACGCCCAATCGTGGTCACGCTGGCGACAGCGACCGAACGTGCAGCCTTCTTAGGACATTGGTTGGTCGATCAACTCGCTGACCTGCTTGTGACCTGGCAAAACTCGGTACGGCCTCGGGCTGGCTCCGCACTTGAATCATTGCTGTACCTGGCCATAGGTCAACCCGCCCTGACCGTCGCCGTGGTCATGTCCTCCCTCTCTGTGAGTGAGACAGCCGCCCGACGCGCTATCAACCAAGCGGTCCAGGCCGATATCCTCCGTCCAACCACTGACAAGAAACGCAACCGCGTGTGGCTGGCGATGTCAGTGGTGAACATCCTTGACGACTTCGCTGAAAGAGCCAGCAGGCGAGTGTGACCACGGAACGCGGGGAGGAGCAAAGCGCCGGACGCGTGGATACGATCATTGTCGATCTCATGCTCACCGGGTTTGGTCGACGCGACCCTCACCGTGGCTCGACCCTCCGTGGACTGCACGCTGGGTGTCAGAATATACAGAGATTCTGGATGACAAAGGTGCCGGGGTGTATGTCTCAACCCTGGGCGAGATAGTTCCCCGATTGCAGAATGACGGAGGCCACACAGTCGCGGACCTGGGCGGTCACCTCGTCTTTGGGGTCGCGGCTGTTGACCACGAGGTACCTTCCGGGACCGGTGGACGCCAAGTCGAGGAAGTAGTCGCGTACCCTCTCATGGAACTCCAGGCCCGCGGACTCGATCCGGTCCAGCGTGTCACGTTGGTCCTCTTTGCGCTCCAGGCCCTCTTTGACGGGCACATCCATGAGCACCGTCAGGTCGGGGACGAGGTCTGCGACCGCCCACCAGGCGATGTGGCTCACCTCCTCGAGGTGGAGGGCGCGGCCGGCTCCCTGATAGGCGATGGTGGAGTCGACATAGCGGTCACAGACGACGACCATGCCCTCCTCCAATGCCGGTCTCACAACTTCGGCGACATGTTGTGCCTTGTCAACGGCATAAAGAAGAGTCTCGGCCCGAGGCGAGATGGGTACATGGGAATGAAGGACGAGTTCGCGTACCTGAGCACCGAGATCGGTGTCCCCCGGCTCGAATGTGGTGCGCACATGGTATCCCTGGGCAACCAGCCATTCGGCGAGACGAGCGGTTTGGGTGGACTTCCCAGCACCGTCGCCGCCCTCGAAGACGATGAACATCCCGTTCTTCTTGCTGTTCATGAGTCCTTCCTATCGAGATTTCGTGGTCCTGCGGCCCCTCTTGGGAGCAGGGGGTTTGGCTCTCTTCTCAGCGAGCAATTCATAGGCTCTCTCCGGGGTGATGTCGTCCACGGAGTCGCCGCGGCGCAGCGTGGCATTTGTTTCTCCGTCGGTGACATACGGCCCGAAACGCCCATCCTTGACAGTGACCGGTTTTCCGTTGGTCGGGTCGGCGCCCAGTTCACGCAACGGTCCCGCCGCTCTGCGCGTTCCTCTCACCGGCGCCGCGTCGAACAATTCCTTGGCTTCGTCGAGTGTGACGGTGAAGATGGATTCCTGGGTGGGCAGAGGCCGGGAGACCGTGCCCTTTTTGAGGTACGGGCCGTACTTGCCGTTCTGCGCTGTGACCGAGGCGCCGTCCAGTTCCCCGAGCGTGCGGGGCAGGCTCAGCAGTTTCTCGGCCTCCTCAAGGGTGACCGTGTCCAGGCTCATCGAGGAAAACAGGCTTCCCGTGCGGGGTTTCGCCGACTTCGGGGCGCCTTCGGGCAAGACCTCGGTGACGTAGGGGCCGTACCGCCCGTCCTTGGCCACCACCCGATACCCGGTGTCGGCGGCGACCCCCAGTTCCCGCTCCTGAGCAGCGGGGGCGTTGAGGAGTTCGAGAGCGACCTGTTCGGTCAACTCGTCGGGGGCCATGTCCTGCGAAATGGTCGCTTTCTTGCCGAATCGGTCTTCCACATACGGGCCGTACTTGCCGACGCGGACGCACAGTCCTTCATCGCCCGGGATGTCGAAAGTGGAAAGCTTGCGCGGATCGATCTCGCCCAGATTGGTGACGAGATCGTCCAGGCCCCGTGTGGTCGGCGTACCGAAATAGAAGTTGTTGAGCACGTCGAGCCTCTTGGCGTCGCCCTTGGCGATCTCGTCCAGGTCCTCCTCCATGGTGGCGGTGAAGGTGTAGTCCACGAGTTGGGAGAACTGCTCCTCCAGCAGCCGGGTCACCGCGAAGGCCAGCCAGGTCGGCACCAGGGCCGAACCCTTCTTGAAGACGTAGTCACGGGAGGTGATGGTCCGGATGATCGAGGCGTACGTGCTGGGGCGCCCGATCTCCAACTCCTCCAACTTGGCCACCAGGGATGGCTCGGTGTAACGGGCGGGAGGTTTGGTCTGGTGCCCGGCGGGTGTCAGGTTCACCACGGTGAGGCGTTGACCTTTGTCAAGTCTGGGAAGACGGGCCTGGGCGTCATCTTGGGATTCGTCGTCGTCGCGGGATTCCACATAGGCTTTCAGGAATCCGGGAAAGGTGACCGTACGCCCGCTTGCCACGAAACCGCATGTGTCGATTGTTTTATCCCCGACGGTGACGGGGGCGCAGGCGGCGTCGATGCGGATCGTGACGGACTCCCCCTCCGCGTCAGCCATCTGGGAGGCCAAAGTCCTCATCCAGATCAGTTCGTACAACCTGAGTTGGTCACCCGCCAGCCCGGATTCTTTGGGGGTGCGGAAGCTCTCTCCGGCCGGGCGGATGGCCTCGTGGGCCTCCTGGGCGTTCTTCACTTTCGATGTGTACACCCTGGGCTTGGCCGGGAGGTACTTCGGGCCGTACAACTGGGAGACCTGGGTGCGGGCGGCCTGGATGGCCTGGGAGCTGAGGGTCACCG
>JGI24699J35502_11133996_pt1 | contig 23440 bp, 21 predicted proteins | sample TergutMp193P4_FD_35502 | JGI IMG/M metagenome (IMG submission 35502)
GGGGCACTTGTATTTGTTCAAATAAATGTAAGTGCATTATTATTGTGCATTGACTTTAAGCACGCTGTTAAGTTCTCAAGGTTCAGGTGCGACCCTCACTTTGGCTCTCGCCGCCGCTTGGGGCAACTCGATCAACTCTACCCGTTCGTTTGACTGTTGTCAACTGGGGATTTGTGACCCTTCTTTCATTTTCCCAAACCCCTGAACATTTGTTCTGAGGCCCGATCGAAATCAGAAACCCTTCGTGACTAGCACTTTTATCTACTCGATCTCGGTGCTGGCCTCTCGGGCTAGATAAACTTACCCCAGTCGTCGAACCGCTGTCAAGTCCGGTGATCGACCAATAAACCTTTACGTACTGCGACTACCTGGAACGCCTGTACGAGCCCCTTTCAGGCAGTCTCGCGCATCTGCCGTACTTCCCGACGATAGCCCATGTGGGCTAGAATTATAGGCTGTTATTTTCCGGGAGAGGATGATCATTGGCTAACCAGTCTTCCCAAGAGCTCGAGTTGGCGGCCGAACAATCGTACGTCGATGGCGTGCTCAACCAACTGCGGCGCGCCATGGCCTCGGCCAAGGATTTGGCCCAGGAGTCCAGGGCGCGTTATACATCGGACCGAGAGTCGTGGGTACGGGAGGAGGATGGCACCGCACTGTTCGAACGCGACGCCTTCGCCTTCCTGGCAGCCCGGCGCATGGCCGCACTCGACGGAGAGCATGAGGGATTGGTCTTCGGCCGGTTGGATTTCACCAACCGCGAGAAGATGTACATCGGTCGTCTGGGCATCCGTACCCCGGACTATGAGCCTTTGGTCATCGATTGGCGCGCGCACGCCGCCGAACCCTTTTACCGGGCCACCCCTGTCCAGCCGATGTCGGTGGTACGCCGGCGCGTGCTGAGTTCACGGGACGACCGGGTGACTGGGATCGAGGATGACGTCCTCATCCCCGACGCGGTGCCCGACGACATGGTCGTCATCGGCGACGGCGCCCTCATGAAAGCGCTGGGGAGGGCCAGAGGCGTCAAGATGCAGGACATCGTGGCCACCATCCAGGCGGAGCAGGACGAGGTCATCCGGGCGCCGTACCAGGGATTCACCCTGATCACAGGCGGTCCCGGCACAGGCAAGACCGTGGTCGGGCTGCACCGGGTGGCGTTCCTGCTGTACACCTATCGACGCCGGTTCACCAATGGCGGGGTCCTGGTGGTCGGGCCCTCTTCGATCTTCATGGACTACATCGAACGGGTCCTGCCCTCTCTTGGGGAGGAGGCGGTGACCCTCAAGGCCCTCGGCCATGTGGCCAGCGATGTGCTGGGGTTCTCCTCCACCCTCAGAGACAATGAAGAGGCAATGGTCCTCAAAGGTGGGCTGCACATGGCGGCACTGTTGAAGAGATTGGTGGAACTGCCCCAGAGTGAACCCAGGGATCTGGTTGTGACGGTCAAGGGCGAGCCGCTGACGCTTTCACAGGCGGAATTGGCCAGGGTTCGTCGCAGCGCCCTGAGCCGCGCGCCCTACAACGAGGCCCGCAGCCTGGCAGAAACCGACATGCTGTCTTTGCTGTGGTCGCGGGGTGAGGAGAGGGTGGATGTGGAGACTTACGCTCAATTCGAGGATTTGGTACGAAGTTCATGGGCGTACTCGATGTTCATGGACCAGTGGTGGCCGACCCGCACCCCGACCGAGGTTCTGGCGCGGTTGAGCGACACCGAACTGGTGCTGCGTCTGTCCGATTTGTCGAAGGAACAGGCGAGAACACTCGCCGCCTCGATTGACCCGGACAATTGGACCATGGGAGATATCGCGCTGCTGGACGAGCTTGCCGGGCTGCTGGGCCGAGTTCCCCCAGATGAGGAGGAAGACAATGATGAAATCTTCTTCCCGGATGGCATGGACGAGGTGGTCACAATCACCGAGAAATTGACCGACCATCGCGAACTGGAGTCGGGGACGATGCACACCACGTACGCCCATGTGCTGGTCGACGAGGCCCAGGACATCACGCCCATGCAATGGCGGATGATCAACCGGCGCGGGGCCGGCGCCTCTTGGACGATCGTGGGCGATCCCGGGCAATCCAGTTGGCCCGACAAGGACGAGCCTTCCCGCGCGCTGGATGCCCTCATCGGGTCGAAGCCCCAGCGGTCGTTCAGGCTATCCACCAACTACCGTTCGCCGAAGGAGGCGTACGACCTCGCCACGGCGTACATCCGGCGGATCGAGCCTGACACCGACATCCCACTGGCGGTACGGTCCACAGGGATCGAACCCCGGCTGTTGGTGGCCCCCCGAGCGGATCTCGATGCTGTTCTATCTGACGAGATCGATCGACTGTTGGACGAGGTGGAGGGCACAGTGGGTGTGATCAGTTCCATGAGTCTCGACGTCGTCGACGATCCACGGGTGATCCTGCTCGATCCGTACTCATCCAAGGGACTGGAGTTCGACGCCGTCGTTGTGGTGGATCCCGATGGGATCGCCTCCGGATCCGCCAGCGGTGATCGTACTTTGTACGTCGCTCTCACACGTCCCACACAAATCCTGGTCACCATCGACCTCGACCACGAGGGTACGTGGAGGGCCGGGCTGGATTAACCCGGATCCACCGATTGCTGCCATGCCCGATGTCATCCTGGCAAAAGTCAGGATCTTCGGTCAACTCATTCACTATGTCATCCTGACGCAGTCAGGATCCCTTGGAGAGTCGCTGGGAGATCCTGCCTACGGCAGGATGACATCAGTGACGCAGATCACGCCATATTTCTCGGGTGGCTTTGGAACGGTTCTGGGTGAAGAAGTGGAGGCCGGGGGCTCCGGCGTCGAGGAGTTCCTGGCACAGCTCGGTCGCGATCTGGGTTCCAACACGGCGTACGAAGGAAGGATCGGGGACGGCGTCGAGGCGGGATGTGATGGATTCTGGGATCTCCGCGCCGCTCATCTCGGCGAATTTCCTCACTTGGGAGATCATGGTGATCGGCATGATGCCGGGGATGATGGGGATCTCGCAGCCCAACGATCGTACGCGATCCACCAGGTCGATGTAGGACTGAGTACGGAAGAACAATTGGGTGATGGCGAAACTGGCTCCTGCTTCCCATTTGTCCTTGAGGATCTGGGCGTCCAGCGCAGGGTCGCGCTGGGCCGGATGGGGATCCGGGAAGGCCGCCACACCGACACAGAAATCTCCGTTTTCCCTGATCAATTCGACCAACTGGGTGGCGTTGCCCAGACCGTCGGGGTGTTTCACCCAGTCAACAGTGGGGCCGCCGGGCATGTCGCCGCGAATGGCGAAGATGTGACGGATATCGCCGCTGGCATAGGCGTCGATGACAGACCTCAGATCGGAAATCGACTGGTCCACGCAGGTGAGGTGGCCCATCACCCGAAGCTGGGTCTGGGTCGCCAGGCGCGTGGTCAACTCCACGGTACGGTCGCGCTGGGAACCGTTGGCGCCGTAGGTCACCGAGACGAAATCCGGGTTCAGGGGTGCGAGGTTGGCCACCGTACGCCACAGCTGGTCGGATGCGGCGTCGTCCTTGGGCGGGAAGAACTCGAAGGAGAACAGGGGGGCCTCGCCCGATGCCAACAGATCGGCGATGGTCGAAGATCCTGACTTTGTCGGGATGACGGGGTCGAGTGAGCCAGGATGGGGGGATCCTGCCTGACGCCAGGTTGACAAGGGAGGGTTCGATCTGCTCATGCGGTACGCTCCACTGCGGCGTGGACCAGTGCCATCAGCGCGTACGTGCCCTCGGAGTGGAGGTTGAGGCGATGGATGTACTTCATACCCGCGCTGGCCTCGGTGACGATGGCTTTTTCGGTCGCGTCGACCGCGCCGGAGCCAACCAGGATGTCTTTGGCCTGATTGATGTCGGCCTCGGTGAGGTCGGGATCCCCCAGCATTCCCGACAGGCGCCGGGCAGCTTCGGGGGTCGCATTGTTGAGGGCGTACGCGATCAGCACCGTCTTCTTCCCCTCCCTCAGATCGTCGCCGGCGGGCTTGCCCGTGACAGCCGGGTCGCCGAAGATTCCCAGCAGATCGTCCCTCATCTGGAAAGCGTGGCCCACATGAGCGCCGAACCGGCTCAACCCCTGTTGTGTGTCGTCTCCTGCCAGTCCGAGGGCTGCGCCCACCTGGACGGGACGGGACACTGTGTATTTCGCAGTCTTGAATTCCATGACCAATCCCGCTTCCGCAAGCAGATCCTCCCCCTGGGACGGCTTGTCCTGATGGATGAGGTCGAGGAATTGTCCCGCGACGACTTCGCTTCTCATCGCGTCCAGATACGGCCTGGCCCTCCTCAGCCTGTCCGATGAGATGTGCGCCTGCTCCACCATCGACACAGACCATGCGAACAACAGATCCCCCATGAGGATGGCCGCCCCGCGCCCGAAATGTCCCGGATCGCCCTGCCAGCCCTGAGATCGGTGGTACGCCTCAAAGAAGCGATGAGCCGAGGGCCCGCCCCGGCGAGTGTCCGAATCGTCGATCAGATCGTCATGGACCAGCGCTGACAAGTGCAACAAATCCAGGCTCGCCGCGATGTCCATGATCGCCTGGGGAGGCTCCTTGTCCGCACCGGCGGCAGCGACGTACCCCCAGTAACAAAAAGCAGGGCGCATTCTCTTCCCTGAGTGCGCGAACCGCTGTACCTGGTCCCACACCATGTCCAACCGGTGACCCGTTTGTGCCAACAAGTCACGCTGGGTGTCGATGAAATGGTCCAAGCTGTCCTGGACCGCAGCCAAAAACTCGTCGTTCAAGGGCTGATGGGGATCACATCTCATTGCGACTCCTGGTTGAATTGGTCGAACACGGCGGAAAGGTCAGCGCGGTCCTCGTTCCAGACCTGGCGAAGACGGGCATCAAAGGACGCGACATCATCCTCCGCTCGGATCCACGCTCTTCTTGCTCCTTTTTCGATGGCGCGATTGAGATCGTCCATGGTCTCACATCCGTTCACGAACCATGAGATGCCGAGATCCCCGGCCGCCATCTTCTTCACAAGCTCGCCCATGCGGACATCGACCACGCAGTACGAACACCCGGCGGTCATCGCGGCACGCGCCTGGTCATAGGTCCACACCTGGCACCCCATCAGCACCGAGGGCCATCGATAACAGTGCCCCAGCGACTGGATGTGAACCACGTCGGCCCTCACGTCCCCGCATGGTTCCGCGACCCCTATCAGCCCTTGCCGGCTCACCTGACGCGCCAATGACAACGCCTGGTCGAGGTCGTCGTCGGCCCCGTTGACGATGATCATTTGGGCACCGGCCCGTACCTCCTCGGCGCACCATGCCGTCCACAACGTCTCATCGGCGATGGCGTGGGTTTCGACGCACACCCTCGTACGCTCCAGGCGAACAGCCGGAGACCACATCACAGTCATAGTCACCAGACTAGCAAGAAACACCCCCATCGCACGGTGCGCCTCGTGGAATTCGGATGGTATTCTCCTACACTCGAATATGGAGTATTCGACCCCAAAAGGAGTGTTCTGTGTCCGTGTCTCAAACTGACAGCCTCATCGGTTCTGTCTTGGGCGGACGCTACGAGATTGTCGCACGGATCAATCGCGGGGGCACGGCGGTCGTCTACCGGGGCATCGACCGCCGCCTCGGGCGTACGGTGGCTGTCAAGGTCATTCACTCCGATCTTTCCGGTGATCCGGATTATGTGAAGAGGTTCGACCGTGAAGCCCGCGCCGCGGCCATCCTCTCCCATCCCAACATTGTCGCGGTCTTCGACCAGGGCCATTGGGGCGAGAGGCCCTACATCGTCATGGAGTACATCCGCGGCCAGTCCCTGCGCTCGATCATCGCCTCGTCGGCTCCCCTGCCGCCCGCACTGGCGTTGAGCTACATCGACGAGGTGGCGAAAGCCCTGGAGGCGGCCCACGACGCGGGCATCATCCATCGCGACATCAAGCCCGAGAATGTGCTCATCACCAACGACGGGCAGGTCAAGGTCACCGACTTCGGGCTGGCGAAGTCCATCTCCGCCCAAACGTCGACGGCGTCCCACGGCGTGTTGATGGGGACCATGAGCTACATCGCTCCCGAGATCCCCCAGTCGGGGGCCGCTCTCAAAGCTTCAGACATCTACTCCACCGGGGTCATGCTGTACGAAATGCTCACCGGCAAGAAGCCCCACACCGGCGAGGATCTCTCCCAGGTGCTCTACAAGCATGTCCATGAGGATATCGGCCCACCGTCGCAGGCGTTGGCCGGCCAGGCGAAAACACGGATCCCCGACTATGTGGATTCCCTTGTCATGGCATGTACCTCACGGGACTCATCCCGCCGCCCGGCCGACGGACGGGCTCTGGAAGAGAAGGTCGCCAAGGCCCGCCGCGCCCTTGACGCCGGACTCGCCCATGACGCGGGACTGGTCGCCGAATTCTCCGGTGCGATGTCCGCGCCGGAGAAAACTCCCATAGCCCCGCCGCTGGCCGTCACCCAGTTTGGATCCGAACCTGCCACAGCATCGGCAACAAAGCTTGCCAAAGCATCCAGACGATCCTCTCGTACGAACCCGAACGGGACCAAAAGGAAGATCCCCGTCGGGGCGCTGGTCCTCATCCTCGCCGTCGTGCTCGCCGGGGGGAGCTTCGGGTATTGGGCGGCGGTGGGGCGCTGGACACATGTGCCAACCGTGGCGGGGATGAGCGAGCAGGACGCCACATCGGCGCTCCAAGCAGACTCCCTGGTCGTCGACACCCTCCAGGCGTACTCGGAGACCATCGGCGCGGGTCTTGTGATCCGGGCCGACCCTGACCAGGGCAAACGGGTGACGAAGGGCTCCACTGTCACGTTGTACGTTTCGAAGGGACCTGAGCGGTACGACATGCCGACCGTGGTCGGGTTGAGCGCGGACGATGCGAAAGCTGCCATCCTCGACGCGCACATGGTCGTCGGCACAGTCACCCAGGACTGGAGCGAGACTGTCGCGGAGGGGCTGGTCATCTCGGCTTCCCAGGACGCGGGGGCATCGCTGAAACCCAACACCAGCGTCGACCTCACCATCTCCAAGGGCCGCGAACCCATTCCGATCCCCTCCTATGTGGGCCAGTCGGGCGACGACGCGAACCAGGCGTTGACCACTGCTGGTTTCGTCGTCTCCACGAGTGAGGACAACGACCCGAGTGTGCCCAAGGGCGATGTCATCAGTCAGGACCCGCCAGGGTGCGACACGTGCACAGGACATCGGGGCGACACCATCTCCCTGGTCATCTCCAAGGGGCCGCTGATGATCGAAATCCCCTCTGTGTACGGGATGAGCTTGTCGGATGCCAAATCAGCCCTGTCAGGAAAAGGGTTCCAGGTCAATGTCCACAACACGAACAGTTACGGTCCCACCCTGGGGATCGCGATGAGCACGGACCCGGGTGCCGGGCAACTCGCGGCTCAGGGATCAACCGTCACTCTCAACGTCATCTAGTGTCCCGTACCGTTCATTCGTCACAGAAATCACACTAGCCCGGGATGAGTGCGTGTCCCCTCAGGTCGGTGAAGGCCGTGTCGGTCATCTCCTGCATGCGGGAAAAGGTCAGGTCCCATCCGCGTTCATTGATCAATCCCTCATGGATGAGGAAACCCTGGCTGGCACCCACCGCCCGTACGAAATCAATGGTTTCCTTCATTGCGCACCACGGGCCGTGAGCCGGAGTCGCCAGAACGTCCACACCCTCGGGGATCGTGTCGAGTTCGTCCCCAGGATGGAAAAAGACCTCACCGTCGCCACGAATGACCATGCCCACGTTGCCGATTTGGGGAATGTCACGATGGATGATGGCGTGGCGCCCGCCTACCCCCTCGATTCTCGCGTCGCCGATCATGACGACCGAATCTGCGGGAAAACGCTCAGCTGGTGGCAGGTCGTAGAGGTCGGGAACACTGGGTTCGACGAACCACAGAGCCTTGGGGTTGTTGGAGATCAGGGCAGGAATCCACTCAGGGTCGATGTGGTCGGGGTGGGAATGGGTGACCAGAACAGCGTCCACATCCTCAAGATCGTGCCAGGAGGTGGAGAAGTTGCCTGGGTCGATCAGAATCCTGACCTCGGAGGTTTCCACGAGGACGGCCGCGTGGCCGAGGTGTGTGATTTTCATTGTTCGGCTCCTTCCAGGATGGAGGCGAGAATCTTCCCCGCCTCCACGCATTCTTCCTCGCTCACATCGAGGTGGGCGACCGCGCGTACCTCCCGTACTCCCAGTTTGGACACTTTGAGCCCCTGATCCAGGGCTTGGGCGATGACCTCGTCACTGGAGAGCCTCCCCGTGGAGACAACGACAATGTTCGTGGGGATCTCGGCTGGAACCGCCCAGGGAGCGCGCGCACGTACCTGCGACGCGAACGAGCTCGCCGCCCGGTTGTCGTCGGCCAGTCGGTCGAGGTTGTGGTCGAGTGCGTAGATCCCGGCTGCGGCAAGGATCCCCGCCTGGCGCCATCCTCCGCCCAGCCTCTTGCGCTGGATCCTGGCTTTGGCGATGTTTTCCCTGCTCGACGCCAACAAGGTGCCGACGGGCGCCCCCAGGCCTTTGGATAGGCACAATGTCACGGTGGTGGCCAGGCTCCCATAGTCTTTGAGCGAGGCGCCGGTCGCCACACAAGCGTTCCCGAGGCGGGCGCCGTCCAGGTGCAATCCAAACCCGTACTCACGGCAGAAAGACGAGATCTGGCGCACGTTGGCCAGCGGCTGGATGGCACCTGACGCGAAATTGATGGTGTTCTCAACCTCGATGGCGGCGGTCTTCACCAGGTTTCCGCCCTCGTAGGAGACCATCGGTTCGATGTCGTCCAACCTCGCCACTCCCTGGTTCGAGGACCATGTACGGGTGGTGATCCCGTGCAATGCCTGATGGGCCCCCAACTCAGCCCGTACGATGTGGGCTTTCTCGTCACAGAGCACCTCGGTGCCCCGTTCGGCGTTCAGCCACACCCCCAACAGGTTCGCCATCGACCCTGTGACACAGAACAACGCTGCTTCTTGTCCGAGGAGTTCGGCCCCTTTCGCCTCCAATTCGGCGATGGTGGGGTCCTCGCCGTAGACGTCGTCACCGACGTCGGCATGCGCCATCGCTTCGCGCATTTCAGGGGACGGTTTGGTCAATGTGTCACTTCGTAAATCCATGATGATCACACTACTCCGTTGTTCCCTGTCATCCTGACGAAGTCAGGATCACCGGACCTTTTCTATGGACTCAACACCAGGTCTCTACGTCGGCTGCCGGGGATCCTGCCTCCGGCAGGATGACGGTGAAAGGTCACGACGACGCGGGATGCCGGGGTACGTCAGAAGTCCATGGTGACGAAATCCCGGGCGGGGCGTTCGATGGTGGACAGGCGATCGGCGACCATGAAGGCCAATTCGAGGGACTGGGCACGGTTGAGACGGGGGTCGCACACCGTTTCGTACCTGTTCGACAAGTCCTCTTCCCTCAGTTCCGTGGCGCCGCCCACACATTCGGTCACATCCCCGCCGGTCAGTTCCACGTGGATCCCGCCCGGCCAGGTTCCCAGACACGCATGGACGTCGAAGAAGCCGTTGACCTCCTCGGTCACATCAGCGAATGAACGAGTCTTGTACCCATTCGAGGTGGCGAACGTGTTGCCGTGCATGGGATCGCACACCCAACACACCTTGCGCCCGGTTGCTTCGACAGCTTGTACGATCGGCGGGAGCAGATCGCGTACCTTCGTCGCACCCATGCGGGAAATCACCGTCATCCGGCCCGGTTCACGGTCTGGGTCCAGGGTTTCCACCAGTTCCACGACCTCGTCGGGCGTGGCCGAGGGGCCCACTTTGAGTCCCACCGGGTTGCGCAGGCTCTTCAGCAGCGCCACGTGGGCGCCGTCGACCTGGCGGGTACGATCGCCGATCCACAACAAGTGGCCTCCCACGTTGTACGGAGTGGACGTACGGGAATCGATCCTTGTCAGGGCATGCTCATAATCGATCAGCAAGGCTTCATGGCTAGCGTAGAAATCCACCGTACGGAAAGAGTCGTCGTTGACCCCGCACGCCATCATAAAGGCCAGTGCGCGGTCGATCTCAGCGGTGAGTTGTTCGTACCTGGCTGAGACATGAGCCGTGCGTACGAAATCAGCATTCCATGTGTGCATGGATCTCAGATCCGCGAAACCGCCCTTGGTGAAAGCACGGACCAGATTCAGCGTGGCCGCCGAAGCGTTGTACACCTGGAGCAGACGCCTGGGATCGGGGCGGCGCGCTTGTGCGGTGAAGTCGAACCCGTTGACCGCGTCCCCACGGTAAGCGGGCAGGGTCACCCCGTCCCGCGTCTCGGTGTCACTGGAGCGGGGCTTGGCGAACTGCCCGGCGATCCGACCGATCTTGACCACCGGCACCTCGGCCGCGTACGTCAGCACGACGGCCATAGACAGCAACACCCGTAGCCGCCCGCGAATCGACGAGGCGGTCACCGCTTTGAAAGTCTCCGCGCAATCCCCGCCCTGGAGGATGAACGCGCGTCCCACAGCGGCGTCCGCGAGCTTGGTCCTCAAGTCGTCGCATTCCCCGGCGAAGACCAACGGAGGAAGGGCGCGCAGCTGGGTCAGCACCCTGGCGAGCAATTCCTGATCCTCATAGATGGGTTGCTGGGCGGGGTGGAGTTCATGCAGGGCATCCAAAGAGGGTACGTTCACGTCCACCAGACTAGCCGTTCGAGCCGGATCATGGAGTGTTTTCTCGGTTCTTGGCCTGGATCGCCTTCGGACGGTACGAATACTCGCCCACCATTTCCTGGCCGGTGATGGCCTGGATCCTCCTCATGACCTCGTCGGTGGCCTCGCGTAAGATCTCCCTGGTTTGTTCATGGTCGGTCGAGGCGAGGAAATCCTCGCGCATCTGGTCGGGGAAGTGGAAAGGCTCGCCGAGCCGTACCTCCGGATGGTACAGCCAGGGAAACGGCAGCCATTTGCGAGTGAAGCGAGTACGGAAGCAGCCGAACGGAATCACAGGAGCCCCTGAGCGCAGAGCCAGCCGGGCGACACCGGTGTGGCCCTTGTAGAGGCGTCCGTCGGGTGAACGATGGCCCTCCGGATGGATCGCCACCACCCCGCCGTCCTCCAGGACCTGGTAGATCGAGCCCAGGGCGTCGGCTGAGGCTTCCCCGCCCGTGCGGTCCATGGGCACCTGGTGGAACATTCTCAAAAACCATGCGCCCATCCAGTGCAGAATGGTGTCCGTACGGAAGAGTTCTTGTTTAGCCGGATAGGTGAGCTGGCGGGGCACGAGGGCGGTCAACAGGATCTCCTCACCAGTGCCCAGATGGTTGCCGGCCAAGATGGCGGGACCCTTTTCCGGTACGACCTGTTTGTTCTTCAGCTTCGGCCAGAACAACAGGTACACCAGGGGACGCCCGAAGAATCTCACCACTGAGTAAAACATCACTCTCCTCACTTATCCCCACTACTTTAGCCTAACGCGGGTTCAGCGGGTCCGGGATGCGGGTTTCCAACCTCCGCGCCGGGGGCTATCATCGAAGACATGAGAAATGAGGATGAGGCCTTCGCCGACATCATCAAACAGGAGTTTGATGAGCAGTGGAGCCCACCCTCCGCGCCTGAGCCTGAACTCCCTCCCCCGCCCCAATCCCAGCCGCTGCCTGATTTCCATCTCAATCTTTATGACGACGAGGAAAGCTATCGCGACGTCCCTCGTACAGTGTGGAAAATGGCACCCTGGGTGAAGCGGGGCCTGATCCTCATCGCCGTGGGGGTGGTCATCACCTTTCTGAGGATCTTCATCCCCGCCCTGCCCATCTGGATCGGCTGGGTCGCCATCGCCTGTTTCATCGCCGGGGTGGGAATGTGCATCTGGTATGTGACCCACACTCACAATGACGACAACGACGAAGGCGTCGTTTGACCGCGGGGTGTCAAAGCAGGCGCCGGGCTCCGGCGAAAGTGGAGCCGGTGTCCAGCGGACGATAAACGATCCCCAATGACACATTTCTGGCGTCGACGAGCATCCCGCCGCCGACATAGATCGCCACATGGCCCGGTCCGGAGTAGTAGAAGACGAGATCCCCCGGTTGGAGGTCGGCGGGCGCCACAGGGGTGCCGTACCTGAACTGTGAGGTCGCGCTGTGCGGCAGGTCGATCCCCACCAGTTTGTACGCGGCCATCGTGAATCCTGAACAGTCGTACGCCGGTCCGACCCCGCCATAGGCGTACGCCCCGCCGACATGGGACATGGCGAAGTTCACAATGGTCTGGGCGGCCGCGCCATTTTGCACCGGCGGAGGCGGAGAGTACGAGGATGAGGATGTGGAACTCACACCGAGGGCGATCTGTTGTTCCGCCGTCAGACGTTTGATCACTGTCTGGGTTTGCTGGACCTTTTGATCAGCCTGGTCTTTGAGGTCTTGCTGGCGTTGCTGATCGGCTGTGATCGAATCGACGCTGGCCTGCTGTTCCTTTTCCAGATCCGACAGAGTCGCCTGGCTCAGCTGATAATTCTGCAGCAATGCGGTCGTGGTGTCGGTCACCATCGACGACATGATGATGCGTTCGAGAGTTTGGTCCTGGTCACCGCCGGTGAGCAGTGCCGCGGTCGAGGTGATCCCCCGGTCCCGGAACTGTTCGAGAGTCAGGATGGCGACCTGCTCACGCATGGCGTCGACCTGCTCCTTCTGGGACGCGATGTCTGCCTGCGTCTGCGTCAACTTCGCCTGGGCCGCGTCCAAACTGGCCTGGATCTGGTTGTACTGTTCCTCGGCTTGGCTGGCTTCTTCCTGCAGCGACGCCAGCTTGGCCTTCGCGTCACTGAGCTGGTCGGCCTGTGCCCGGGGTTCGCCGGTGATCACAATGGCGACAGTGATGACAGCCGCGACCAGAACCGCGACAAGCCGGTTCAATTGCGACATTCCCCGTTGTGCTACCTTCATTGTGGGTTTCCGATCAAAGAAGGCGGCGAGCACCCACGAAAGGCATCCCGTTGTCTATCGAGGTGTACACCACACCGACACGGGCGTTGCGCGCGTCGACGATCATGCCGCCACCGACATAGATGCCCACGTGGCCCGGCCCCGAGTAGAAGAAGACAAGATCACCAGGTTGGAGATCGGCTTTCCCCACAGGAGTGCCGTACCTGAACTGGGTGGTCGCACTGTGGGGAAGACTGATTCCCACCGTTGCGAAAGCGGCCATGGTGAATCCTGAGCAATCGTACGAGTTGGGGCCCGCGCCGCCATAGGTGTACGCCTTGCCGACCTGGCTCATCGCCCAGTTCACAATCGCCTGGGCGCCCGCGCCGTTTTGGACCGGCGGCGGCGGGGTGTACGACGTGGGGCTGGGGCCGACGGGATTGGCGTTCTCAGCAGCCAGAGCCGCTTGTTGGGCCGCAGTGAGACGGTTGACGATGGTTTGAGCGTCCGCGACGTTCTTGTTGGCCTTGTCGACGAGGTCCTGTTGTTTTTGTTGATCAGCGGTGATCGAATCGACCGTCGCCTGCTGATCCTTCTTCAACTCGTCGAGGCTCGCCTGGCTCAACTGGTAATTCTGCAAAAGAGCAGTGGTGGTGTCAGTCACCATGGACGAGACGACGATGCGTTGAATGGTGTCGTCCTGGTCACCGCTGGTGAGCAACATCGTCGTCGATGTCACCCCCCGGTCCTGGAGCTGTTGGAGCGTCAGCATGGCCACCTGGTCACGCATCGCGTCAACCTTTTGCTGTTGGGCGTCGATGTCGGCTTCGGTTTGTGTCAACTTGTCCTGGGCAGCGTCCAAACTGGCCTGAATCTGGTTGTACTGCTCCTCAGCCTCACTCGCCTCTTGTTGGAGGGACGCCAGCTTTGTTTTCGCATCGGTGAGTTGATCAGCCTGAGCTGGGGGCTGGCCTGTCCACACAATGGCTACCGTGAGGAGAGCCGATACGAGAACCACAATTAGACGGTTCAAACGGGACATATGGACAACCTCCACTATTTCTGAATAAATTCTAAGGGAAATTCAGCAAATGAGCCAATTGAATTCCGGCGACAAGGGCAAACCTGAGAAAACGTGCATCTCTCAGGGGGTTCTCCCCGCATCAAATCGGTTGGATGAAACATTTCCCACTTCCTCATCGAATGAACGGGGCCGGGTCGACGATCTCCCCGTCGGACCACACCATGAAGTGGAGGTGGCACCCGGTCGAAGCCCCCGTCGAACCCACCAGGGCGATCACCTGGCCCTGGGAAACCGATGTGCCTGGCTGGGCGACACCGGACGACAGATGGTTGTAGCTGGTGACGATGTGGTGGCCCCCGATGATGCCGTTGTCGACCACCAGACGATTCCCGTAGGAGCCGGCCCAGTAATAGTCGATGACGAACCCATTGGCCGGGGAGGTGATCTGGGTCCCACAGGAGGTGCTCATGTCCAAACCGTCATGGAAGGAGTACGCCCCGGTGATGGGGTGGATCCTCATCCCGAACGGAGAACTCAACGTGTAGGAGCCCAACGGGGACGTCATCTTGGAGGAGGGATTGGGGACGGTCTGGCTCGGATTGTCGACCCCGGCGCCTTCCGCGTTGACTCCCGCCAGGCTGTTCGCCTGGACGGAGGCGGCTTGAGTCATGGAGTTCAGCACCGTCGACATCTTGGCGACCTGGGCGCGTACATCCTTTTCCACAGAATCCAGGTTGGCTTGCTCTTCGTTGATCGACGCTATGGCGGCCTGCTCGCTGTTTTGGAGGTCCTCCAGTGTTCCCTGTTCAATTTGGAGGGAGGCGAACAAGGTGTTGGCCGTGTCCGTGACCTGCTGCATGGCGGTGATGTACCCCAACAAATCGTCCGCCGAGTCGCTCGATATGATCACTGCCGTGGTGTTGAGCCCGCGGTCCTGGTATTGCTGCAGAGCGATCTGACTGATTTGGGCCTGCAAGCCGTCCATCTGCTTTTTCTGCTCAGTGATCTGGGCCTGGGTGGTTGACAACTGGTTTTGAGCCGCGGTCAGCTTCTCCTGGGCCGCTGCCCTCTGGGCGGCGAGATCTTGCTGCTGCTGTTCGAGGTCGTTGAGTTGGGTGCGTACATCGACTGTGCCCGCGTCCGGTTCCGCAATCGCGGGTGGGGACTGGGTGGCGATGGACAGCCCAAGGATGGCGCACAGCGCAACCGATGCGACTCGTGTCCATCGTCGTGTCATGACTAGCCTTCCTATGACCCCCCAACGCGAACCTGAGAAAACTCTAAAGAATTTCAGGAACGATGTCAATCCGCCCCCGATTTTCCTTGAAGAATCTGTGATCAATGATACACCGACTCACAAGTCCGATCACCTGGGGCGTCAGTCCAGAACTTCACGCAGGGCTTCGCGCCCCCATACGGTGAGGCGCTTCTCCTGAGCGGTACGAGTGTTGTCCAGACGTACGTGAATCATCCGGATCCCGCCCCGGGGTGAGGCCAGCGCCCGCCCCACCTCGGCGAGGCTGGCGGCTTCAGTCACCTCCGCCCCGAAGCCCCGGGCCACCTCGCTCAGGTCCAGATCCAGCGGTACGAGGAACAGCCGCTCGAACCAGTCGGCCATCTCACCCGATTGCGCGCCGTACTCCATGGTGGAGAAGATCGATCCCCCACCGTCGTCGGCGACCACCAGCGTCACGTCGACGGACGGGGCACCTCTCGGAACGGCCAGCGACGAGATGTCATGGACGGCGGTCAGGTCTCCCAACAGGCACACGACCCGAGCTCTTCGCGAAGAGGCGATCCCACAGGCAGTGGCGATCGTGCCGTCGATTCCGGCGAGCCCCCGATTCGCGTACACATCGACAGGGCGGGCGCTGATCGGGGCCAGGTCGGCGTCCCGGATCGGGTTCGAGGCGCCCAGGACCAGCGCGTCGTTCCTGGTGAGACCAGCCAACACACCGGCTGCGAGCGCGGGTCCCGACCATGTGGAATCCTTGTCCATCCGGGTACGAAAACCCTTGTCAGCAGAGGACCATTTACTCATCCACTCCGGATCCCCCATTCCGAAACTGACCGCTGGCACCACTTGGGAGACCCCCCACCCGGGATCGGGCCAACTCGGTGACGAGTTCACGGCGATGATCTCGACGTCCTTGCGCGCCAGAAGGGCCGTCACGGGGCGCGACAAGGTGGGATGTCCAGCCACCACGACTCGTTCGATCAGTGGTGAGAACCCGCCAACCAGGTAACGGTACCCGCTGATGGCGCTTGGGCCGTGACGGGCGTTGGATGACGGCTCCGCCAGGATGGGGATCTGAGCTCTCTGGGCCTCCTCAGCCCATGCGCGGCCCTCGGCCGGCGGCATGTCTCCGGCGACGATGACAGTACGAGGACCGGGATCGAGCCTGACCCCGCGGCCCCCGTGGGCCTGTTCGACGCGGAAAGGGACCCCCGGCGGCAGCGGCGGCGGATCGCCCACCAGGGGGGGTGTGAGTTCGACATTGACCTGGACAGGTCCCGGATCAAGGCTGAGGCGCCCCTCAGATGTGACAACGACCCTTCTCACCGCCGCGCGCCAGGCGTCGGGGGCCATGTCCATCGCCGAGATCCTCGTGACCATCAGCGGAATCGTGCCGAAGATCCCCACCTGGTCGGCGGTTTGGTTCGCACCCGTGCCGACCAGGGTGGACGGGCGGTCCGCTGTGAGGGCGATGAGCGGGACATGCGCGTACCGGGCTTCAGCCATGGCGGGTGCGAGATTGGCGACCGCCGTGCCTGAGGTGGTGATCACCGCGACAGCCCGTGAGGAGGCTTTGGCGATGCCGAGGGCGAAGTACCCCGCTCCTCTCTCGTCCAGGCGCATGTGCAACCGTATCCTCCCCTCCGATTCGAGACGGGCCGCCGCATAGGCCAGCGGGGCGCTGCGAGATCCGGGGCAACAGACAACGTCGGTAACCCCCAGGGCGGACAATTCGTCGAGAAGGATCGCGCCGGCCAGTACGGAGGGGGCGGGTGGGACGGAGAACAGATCATCCATGTCGGGGGTCCTCTCCACGTGGGGACGCAGATCCTGACTTCGCCAGGTCGACAGGGGTGGACGGCGGGATCGCGCGTACCTCAGCCAAACGGTTGTTCCACGCCCGCTCGGTCTGCGGATCGGGGCGGACCCGGGCGAGAAGGGCGGGATCGACGTGGATGGGCCGTACCGGGATCTCACCATCGACGCAGACCAGGGGATCACAGACGACGTCTGCTCCCAACAGGGGAAGAGTGTTCAGCCCGCAGGCGTACGGGAGGTCGGGCAGGGCAGCCGCGAGTCCGATCCCGGCGCGCAATCCCACCGATGTTTCCACCGCCGAGGAGACGACGACGTCCATGCCCAGATCCTCGGCGAGCCTCAGACAAGCCCTCACTCCCCCGAGGGGTTGGACCTTGAGGACGGCCACATCGGCGGCTTCCAGCTTTTTGACGAGGTACGGATCCTCAGCCCGGCGGATGGACTCGTCGGCGGCGATCGGAACATTGACCCTGCGTCGAAGCCCCGCCAGATCCCTGACACTCGCACAGGGCTGTTCCACGTACTCCAAATCGAATCTGGCGAGGGATTTCACTGCTTTTTCGGCTTGGTCGAGGTCCCAGCCGCCGTTGGCGTCCACACGAATCTTTCCCCGGAGCCCGAGCCCGTCTCGTACCGCTTCGACCCGTGCGATATCGTCGTCCAGGCACTGCCCGGCCTCGGCGACTTTGACCTTGGCCGTGCCGCATCCCGACTCGGCGGCCAGTCGCCGGGCGGTTTCCGGATCGACGGCGGGGATGGTGGCGTTGACCGGGATGGAGTCCCGGACCGGATCCGGGTACCCCTCGTCGGCTGCCTCCAGCGCGGCGCGCATCCACATGGCGGCCTCGGCTGGTCCGTACTCCAGAAAGGGGCTCCACTCCCCCCAGCCCGCCTCGCCCCGGATGAGCATCCCCTGGCGCGTGGTGATTCCTCTGAACCGGATCGGCATGGGAATGGAATAAACGAATATTTCACGCATAGAGCGCCCCGATCGCAAGGCCCGCCGTGAGCAGTACGGCGGTGGCCAGTTCCGCCAACCCCGTCCATTTCAGCACCTCGATGAGGTCCGCGCCCTTGGCTCCGGACGCCACCTGGGTCACGGATTTGCCGAGCAGACCCACCCCGATCAGCCCGAGCAGGGTGTACCACGAGGTGAGGATCGCCATCATGATGACACCCAGTGCGCCGACCCCGATGAGAAGGACGTACAACACGCGGGTACGGGCGTCCCCCAAACGTACGGGCAAGGTGATCTTTCCCGCGTCGGCGTCATGGATGAGATCGCGAAGATTGTTCGCGACAAGGATATCTGTGGAGAAGCAACCCATGATCACCCCGGACAGGATCGCGGGTCCCCAGGCGATCGGAAGCTCGCACCCGCACATCAGGGCGTCGGGGGAACATGGCCCGCACACCCTCGGCACCTGGACGAGAGTGGTGGCGATCGACGCCACCAGCCCGAAAAAGACGAACACGAAGATCTCCCCCAGCCCGGCGTACCCATAGGGGTGTTTGCCCCCGGTGTAGAACCAGGCGGCGAGGACGCACGCCAGGCCCGCGAGGATGAGGATGGCTGGAATGACGATTTGTCCCATATTGGCCAACGGTTCGGAGAAGAAAGCGCTCCAGGCCGAACCGGAGAAAAGGTTCGTCGCCAGTCCCACGAGGACCAACCCCACGACACAGGCCGATCCGAATGATATCCACGACGCCCTCTTGACAGCTTCGGGCTGCGCGGCACCCGAGCCGACCAGGCGCATCGGTCCCACACGGACCTCGTCCGTGCCCCGGATCCCGTCGGAATAATCGTTGCCATAGTTGGATCCGATTTGGACCGCGAGCCCGACGATCAGGCACAGGATGGGAAAAAGGACAACCTCCCATGTGGGGCGGGCGATGACCAGGGTGGGGTCGGAACTGGTGAACAAAGCCACCCCCGTGCCCGCGATCACAGGGGAGATCGACGCCGGCAGGGTCCTGGGCCGGGCCCCCTCGATCCATTCACGCGCGCTCGCCACTGTTCCTCCACATCTTCGTCATTGTTTCACGGTCAATCTTGCCAGAGGATGTACGCGGCAGGGCGCCGACGTGCAGGATTCCCCTCGGCCGGGCGGCGGAATCCAGGTGGGGCGCGAGCTTGGTCCAGATCTGGTCCAGGCTGGGACCGGTGGAGGCCACGATCACCGTCGACCCCCACACGGGGTCAGGTTGGGCGAAACACGCCACCTGGTGGGGGAATCCGGCGTCGAGCAGATGCTGGATCTCCGCCAGGTCCACGTTCGTGCCCCCGGATTGGACGACGTCATCCACCCTTCCCATGACTGTGAGCCGCCCGTCGAGCAATCGCCCCCGGTCGTTGGTCAAGAACGAGTTCCCATGCCGTACCCAGGCCGTCTGCTCAGGATCGCCCAGGTACCCGTCGAACACGGTTGGGCTGATGATCCGTATGCGTCCATCCCGAGCGCTGTCCGGTCCGTTCGGCCCCTCATCGGTCGCACAAAAAGATGGGAGGGTTGTTTTCTGTCGTCGAGGGTCGTCCTGTGTACGATTGTCACCGGCTGTGGCGTACATACCGCGACCCTCGGCGCCTGGCGACAACCCATCTTCGTCCAGCAACTGGATCTCGACTCCGGAAAGAGGGACCCCGTCGTACACCACTCCCCCGCAGGTCTCGCTCATGCCGTACGTGGTGACGACCGTGATCCCGGCTTGTTCCGCCTGGGCCCGCAGTGCGTCATTGAGGTGGGCGCCACCGACCAGAACAGCGGAGTACGACGCGAGACTCCGGCGAATTTCCTTATCTGACAAGGCGCGATGAAGCTGGGCCGGGACGAGTGAGATGTACGCCGTCCCCCGGGCCGGGCGCAGATCCTCTAGGTGCGGGGACAGTGTCGTACATCCCATTCCGGCGACCAACCCCCGTACCACGGTCATCAAACCGGCGACGTACCAACCCGGCAATGGGTTGGCCCACGCTCCGGGCCCGCCCAACCGGTCGAGACTGGCGTTCGCGGCGCCGATCAGCGCGTCGCGCGACAGCATCACCGTCTTGGGGGTCCCTGTGGACCCCGATGTGGACACCAGCACCCCCGTGAATCCGTCAGGCACTCCCGACTCGTCGATCTGGATCACATCTCGGCTCGGATCGGCCAGAACAATCACATCCCCACAACCGTCGAGCATGTCCTCAATCTCGCGCACACCGCCGTACGCCACTCGTCGTGACCTCACCAGATCATTATGCCCCAATCCCCGGAGTATACTTAAGCCCCATGGGACGTGTCATTCCTGTTTTGCTTCTGATCGCTTGCACCATCTACACGATCATCTACGTGGTGCAATCCGACTCTGAGCAGATTCGGGGACTGCCCAAATCTCTGTGGCTGGTCATTGTGATCTTCCTCCCGCTGGTCGGGATGGTGGCATGGTGGATCTTCGGACGCCCGACCGACGACCACCTTCCCCCGCCTGTGGCTCCCGACGACGATACTGACTTCCTGCGCAATCTGTGAGCGGCCCCTGGTCGGCGGGGCAACAGTGCGCATGGCCTGGAGGCGGGAGTCGTTGGAACATAGAATCGATGTGATACACACCAGGTAGGCAAAGAGAGTTGACAATGATGAGGGCAGATCGCGGAAGGGGTCCGCGATGAGATCCATGTTTTCATCTTTGTCCATTCCCAATTATCGGCGGTACTTCATCGGCTGCCTGTCCGGGAACATCGGCACATGGATGTCGGTGACGGCGAAATCCTGGCTCGTCCTGGTCGAATTGACGAAAGGCTCGGCCATCACCCTGGGATGGTTGACGACGGTGATGTTCCTCCCGCAGTTCATGGTCCAGCCCCTGGGAGGGATGGTCGCCGACCGTTTCCCCAAGCGCCGTATCGCCATGATCACCCAGTCCCTGCTCTGCGCCTCGGCGACGACATTGTCCGCGTTGGTCGTCACCGGACACATCCGGTTGTGGCATGTGTTCGTCCTCGCCCTGTTCGACGGCACGGTGGGGGCTTTCGACGGTCCCGCACGCCAATCCTTCGTGGCCGAACTGGTCCCCGGAAACCTGTTGACCAATGCGATCGCGCTCAACTCCTCGTCGTGGAACACGGCGCGCCTGTTCGGCCCGGCGGTCGCAGGTGTCCTGATCGCACTGTTCGGCACAGGCCACGCCTTCATGGTCAATGCGGCCAGCTTTCTCGTCCTGATCTTCATGCTGTCGCGGATGGATCCCCGGTTGTTCTACAACTTCGAGGGGGTGAAAGCCACCGAGCGGCGTACCCGCGGCGGACTGCTCGACGGCGTGCGGTACATCATGGACAGGCCGCAGATGGCCCTACTGTTCTTCGCCGCCTTCATGATGGGTACTTTCGGGTTCAACTACTCGATCACCAACACCCTCATGGCCACGGCCGTTTTCCACAAAGGCGCCGGTGAGTACGGGATGCTGGGCTCCATCATGGGGATCGGGTCGCTGACAGGAGCCCTGTTGTCGGCTCGACGAGAAAAGCCCAGAATCAGGTTCGTCCTTGGTTTCCTGGGAGGTTTCTCCTTGTCATTCATTTGTTCAGCCGTGAGTCCCACGTTTTGGAGTTTCGCGCTGATCATGATCCCCATCGGATTGTGCTCGGTGTCGGTGATGGTGGTCGCCAACTCCATGATCCAAATGGAGACACCGGCGAACATCCGCGGACGGATCATGGCTTTGTGGGGAATCGCCACACTGGGGCTCACCCCGGCCGTCTCCCCCGCCCTCGGCTGGGTCGGGGACCACTTCGGCGCGCGGGCGACCGTGTGGGTGGGCGCCGTGGCCATCACGGTCACATTCGCGTACATGGCGTGGTACCTCTTCGGCAAGCAGCACATCCGCCTCCACCACACCACAGGACTCCATTTCGGCGTGGAATACAGGGGCTTCTAGTCGTTTCGTACGGTCAGGGCCCACGAGTCCCCTCCCAGGGCGTACGCTCCGTGCCACTCACCCTGGGTGAACATCAGTCCCCCGTCACCGCTGGCGGTGATCGTCCAGCCCAGCATCGGCAGGGTTCGGCGCAGGTACTCCTCGACCTGGGGGGCCTGGGACGTCTGTCCCGCCACGATGACCAGATTGGGCTGGTCGGCGGTGTACGTCAATTGGGTCCCGGACGGCAGCCACACCATCGACGCGCAACCGTTCTCAAATCCCAGACTGGCCAGGGACTCGCCCGTCGACGGGGTGGTGACGATCCGGGGTGTGGGGCTTTGTCCGACCTCGACGCTCGTGGCCGAACAGCCGGCCAGCAGCAGGCATGCCACCACTATGACGATCATCCGAGCGACATCAGTGCGCACCCCTTTTTTCACTTCACCGAGTTTACCCGAGCATCGCCGATCACAGGACGTGACGAGCGTCAATACCCGAAGCCCACAACCTATACTTGATCTCGTGACTGTTTTCGGATTCATCCACGAAGCCGCGCCGAGGGTGCGCGTTGAAGACCTTTTGACCGAGGACCATCCCAACCGGGGGTACCCGGCCCAACACCGTGTCCGGTTCTCCGCATGGATGAGGGCGCTGGTCTTCGTCGGCGTGTTGTTTGTCGCCATGTTCTTGTACCTGTCGATTTATTTCGCTGTGACGGAAGTGAACCCCGCCTACTCATTGTCTGCGGGGTTCGGATCCGAACTCGTGGCCGCCATCGCGGCGTACATCGTCCTCGCCTTCGTCATGGAGGCCCGTGTGTGGCCGTACGAACTGCGGCCCCGCCGGGCGTTGGGGATAGTCAAGGGGATGGCTCTGGGCGCGGTACTGGTCGGGGTCTGCGTCGCGATCCTGTGGATCGCCGGCTCCTATTCGATCACCGGTTTCAACCCGGACTACTCGCCGTGGATGGATCTGTTCACCCTCGGGGTCACCGCGGGGTTCGCCGAGGAGATCATGATGCGCGGTACCTTGTTCCGCCTCACGGAGGAGGGTCTGGGCACATGGGGTGCGGTGGCCGTCTCCGCTGTCATCTTCGGGGGGATGCACATGGCCAACGCCGACGCCACCTTGTGGGGCGCTCTCGCCATCGCCATCGAGGCAGGGATCTTGTTCGCGGCAGTGTACGTGGTGACCCGCTCCCTGTGGTGGTGCATCGGGCTGCACTTCGCCTGGAATGTGGCGGAAGGCCCGATCTTCGGCTCCATCGTGTCCGGTTCCGGGGCCCAGAATAGTTGGCTCACCAGTACGTGGACCGGCCCCGACATCCTCAGCGGCGGTGTGTTCGGCCTCGAAGCTTCGATCGTCCCCGTCATCCTCCTGGGTGGCTTGGGTGTGGCTTTGTTGGTGTACGCCTGGCGCAAGAACTTGATGGTCTCCCCCATCTGGGTGAGGAAAAAAGCGCTCACCCAATAATCGTCCGTACGTCCCTTGCGGGGCGCGAATCGGGGTGATCGACGCCGATAAACCCCGATTCGCGCCCCGCAAGCACCCGGAACTCATCCCC
>JGI24699J35502_11133995_pt1 | contig 23387 bp, 24 predicted proteins | sample TergutMp193P4_FD_35502 | JGI IMG/M metagenome (IMG submission 35502)
AACCAGGATTCTATATCCGAAAAGGCTGGGGTGGACGAACCGCATAAACCAGACAACGACACGCCCGGAAAAGACACACAATATGGCCTATAAGCCTAAACCGCAGCGGGTGGTTTTTGAGATTGACGAAGCGGCACTTGCTAATGACCGGCGTTGGTTGAGGTTAGAACTGGCCAAGCATCCCGAAGTAGAATATCTGCACTTGGGTAAAAGTGAGCCGATGCTCTGGGTTGCTGACGGTATGGCGTGGGCTGCTCATCGTGGAGGTAAGTGGCTGGCGATGGTACAGCATTTGATTGTGGAACGTGTGACACTCTAGGAAGCGCAAAGCCCGGCTCTCCTGTACATACGGCAGGATACCGGGCTTACTTCGTTGGGCTACTGCCCATTGCAATACCTATGTTATCAGAGCATGGGCGGAAAACCAAACCCAACCAGCCTAGTGGTCTGTTGAACGGTTACAATCTACCACATTCTAAATACTAGCCATCCTAGAAATGTTAATAATAGAGATGCTCCAAGCAATACGGATAATATTGTGAGCAATATGCGGCGGCGAGACGATGCTGTGGACTGTCGGCTCATAGCTTGCCCCAAGTCCAAGAATAACCGCTATACGTGCCGGTGAGAGTTCCTTGTGCGGTTCCAATCTGAACCGATAAATCATCAATCGGTCCTAATTTATATGCCCATGTTGCGATATGGTAAGCCACCCCATTGGAAACATATGCGTTGTTGCTACTTAGTGTGATAGTTACCAATTGATTGATATTCTTAACTACGAGTGCGGCATAGCGATTAACTGCTGTAACGCTTGTACCTGACCAAGTGTAATCTAGCTCCATCCGTAAGGTAACCATAGTTATGCCAAACAGATCCATATCCGTGCTAGTTGATGCTTAGGTGAGTGCCCTGCCTTCTGGTGCGACAATGCGTTCGAGTGAATCACCAGAAGTGGTGATTACAACTCCTTCTGGGAGGGATAAGTTCTGTTCAGGCGATAGCATAGCTTGGATTACTGTGGGGTCACTAAGTAATTCTACAAAACGAACTTGCTCATAAGAAGTAAGGGCATCAAATTGTTTTAAGGTTTCAGGGTCTTCAATAGCTAAGTAGCTCCGATACTCAGAAACGGAGTAATTTGATACGGTAGGTTCAATAACAACATTGTGGGAAACATTGGGAGTAACAGCCGATGCGGTTCCCGCCATAGAAAGAGATAACGCGACTGTTGCGGCTGCTGCTGCAATCCCCTTCCTCCGTGAATCTGAGTATAGTGGGGCTTACTGCCCTCTGACAACAAAATTAACGGTACGCTTCCGTATGGCACACATAATTTAGAGAACGCTAAATTGAGTATTAAGACTGGCGGCTTGTGAGTGGTGAACTGGCGTGATTTGCTCTGCTCTTTTGGGGATGTGGATGGTGATTAGGGAGTGCTTTGAGGGAGTGGTTCAGATTTTGGGGTAGGTTTTCTGGTTGCCCGTGGCTTGTTAGTGGGTGTAGATGGTGGGGTAAGGCTCGCTAGTTTAGCATCGAAACGGGCTGCGGCTGCTTCCGCGTTCTGTTCGGCTGCTTCGGCTCGGTCGCGTAAGTCCTTAATTAGTACGTTAGTGAGGCGTTCTGCTTCTTTGGCCTTGGTGTCGCATACTGTCAGGGCATTGGTTAGTTCCTCGACTTTGTGCTGGGCGGTGTCGCGTTCTTTTTCTAGGTTGTCAATTTGCTTGGCTTGGCCGTCCTCGTGCGCTTCAAGTGCAGCAATTCGGTTTTTCAAGTTGGCGCGTTCATCGTTGAAGTTACGGGTGGCAAGGGTAAATGCTTCTTGCCATATAGCTTCGATTCGGACTTGAAGTGTGTCGGGGAGTAGTGGAGCTGGTGCGGCTTCGCCTGATATTTGTTGCCATTCGCGTAGGCCTTGGATTGCGGCGGACTGACTGACTTTGGCGGCTTCCCTGATTTCGCGGACGCCAGGGTGTTTGCCGGTGGTGGCAAATAGTTCGGCGGCTGCTGCTTCGGCGCGGGCGATTGGGTTAAGGTCTGGCTTGCTGTCGGTAGGGTTGTCCATTGGGTTTATCCTCTCAAGTGGCTGCATCGAGTTAGGGGGCGAGGGCATTAGCCTGTCCGGGCGGTGGCCGCAAGGACTGACCGGAATCCCCGACGGCGGGCGTTGGTCAGTCGGAGGGATGGGCAAAGTATCTGCCGTAAGTATTTTCGGGGCTTATCTCCTCTTTGAGTAATAGTGTAGAGATGGGGTCAGTCCAGCGAGCAATAGCGCTGGGAGCAATACCTAATTCGGTGCCTACTACTCGGCGGGATATGTTTAAGTTGTCAGCATCAAGTGCGGTCTGAACAGTCAATATATCGGTAAGATTCCGTATTTTTTTGAGTGCTTGTAAGCGGGCAATGATTATTCGCTGCGCTTCTGCTTCGGGTAAATAGGTGCGGTTGGAATAAACAACTAAGTCCTGGTCGAGTGCGTTTAGCAAATCTGTGAATAGAGGTGCGAGGTTGCGAGCAAAATCTCTGCCAGCTCGTAGAGGTTTCTTAGAAGTGGGGGATGTTGTTGCCTGTCGCCATTTTTCCCAGAGTGTTTTTGGTGTCTTTGGTGTAGTCATGGCTTAATTATATGTCCTACTGAGCCAAAACAGCGCAACGACAGGCACTAATCGCATCCAAAAATACAAATAGCGCCACTAATGAAGCAAATAAGGCCATTTATGATGTTATTTAGATGATTATGGTTGCGATTAGACTGGTAGTGCGCTAACTTAGACAGTGACAGATAAAACATAGACCACCGGAGGAGGTGAGTGAGATGGCTGGTCGGAATATGGATGACGGCGTGCAGTTGGTGACGGCTGCGGCTTATTTCTTTGAGAGCAGCCAGCGGGTGTATAGCGGTGTTGAGGTCGCCAGGATACTTATGGCGATGATTGCCACCAAGCCCGATCGGAAAGACGGGTGGTAAGTGGGTGTATGGCACCCGTTGATGTTTCACAACTGAATAGTGTATCTGGAATTGAGTCGAGTGCAGGTTGTGCACGGCTTAGGGTGTGCGGCAAATTCGGTCGTGCATCTAAAGGTGGTTCAGGTTGCGAGTCATGGCGGGGTAAAAGCTCGCGGCGCGGATTCCAACCTGAACCGTTGGATTAGAAAAAGGAGATATAGATATGACTGCATTAGGTGGCAGTAATTATCCGCCGAGGATGTTTATTGAACCAAGTGCGCTTTCAGCGTTTGGGATTACCTCGGAGCCGGAGCCGTATTGCCGTGGTACTTATGCTGACGGCAAGTTTGTCCGTAGTGATGTGCAAGCGGTTGAGGATGGGAAGCCGTTGTGGCTTCTGCGTGCGATTACTCGCGAGGATGTTTTTGGTGAGGTTAAGGCCGTTCAGGTTGATTTGGTGGTTCCGTCAGCGACTAAACCTGATGTCAGCAAGGATGATCCGCAGAACGTGATTCGTGTAATGCAAGCAAATGGTATCGAACCGGCTGCGTTTAAGGTGGCATTACAGCAAGCTAAAAATAATGGCTAACTGAGATGTGATGGTTGTGGTTGCCGTTGTCCCGCTGATATGAACAGCGGGGCGCGGTAATTGCACAAAGAATTGTTGAGGAAATTATGGGAAATAGGATTGAGCGGTTTTTAGACCGGCTTGTGCGGGCATTGGCTATTTTGTTCAATATACCGGAGGAAGATAATCGCTTATATGATAAAGATATGACGGTAGATATTGCCTTATGTAATCGTTGCGGCGAGTTATGGGACAGGAACCAATATCATCATTGGCACGGGCATGACGGTATTAGTTGGGTTCGCTGTTTGCGTTGTGGTCAGATATGGGATAGGAACCAATATCATCATTGGCACGGGAGGGAGTAGGAATGGGAGTAAAAGTCCCGGCGGCTGATTTCAGAGCATGGTCAATTTTGACCCCAGAGGAAAAAGAGGCGACACGCAAGGGGAAACAGTCAATAAATTATTCCAATGCAGTAGTAGAGGTGGAGGAAATGGTGGAGCTATTAGGTATGCCACCAGATGAAGTGTTGGAGTGGTTGGAAAAACATGGTGTACGAAAGGTCAAGGAAGGAAAAAAGTTCCAGGTGTTACGTCAAGAATTTATCAAGGCGTTGGGTCGTCAGGAGTAAAAGGGTCGAGGTGGCTTAACCATCTCGCCATTATAAGAGGTGATATATCTGAATAGAGGGCAATAGGGCAATATGTCCGATTGAGATTAAGAGGTATTGCCCGGTGTGGCTTAGAACACTTATAGACCATGCTCGGGCAAGATAATCACAAGGTTGTTATTTGGCAGGGCGATAAGCCCTAAGCGCCAAAGAACCCCCGTTTACTTGGCGGTTTTCGGAGGGTTCTAGATACGGCGCTCAGTTGGGAGATGAGAGCCGTGAAAGCTGTTAGCAATAGCGTAAAGCATAAAAGCAATACAAGGCAACACCGCGCGCAAAGAAACGCCAATAATTCGGGAGCGGACGGGCGCGCGCAGCGCGTAGGCTCTGCCGGAGCGCGCAGCGGCGCCAGCCGCCTTCTGCTCGGCCAAAATCGCCGCAGTTCGTAAAGCCGAAGTCGAGCAAGTCCTAGACAAAGCGATTAAGCAGGGTCTAGTGGTTTCGATGCTGACGCTCACGCAACGTCACCACGCCGGGCAGAATCTAGGGATGCTCTGGGATGCCCTGGGTGACGGTTGGCACCGTGTAGCCAGCGCCAGGTGGCTGGCCAAGATGTTACAGGCAGGACAATCTCTGATTGGCTCTCGATGCGCTACGTTAAGTTCGCTTTGGAGCTGATGATAATACCGGCCATTCTTGAAACTGCTATAGCTTCCGAGAATAGTGAAGATTATAGCTACTGCCAAATCATCCCCGCTTGTGCGGGGAGCACCCTGCCGTGTTGTCGGAACTGCTGCGTACCGCGGGATCATCCCCGCTTGCGCGGTGAGCACTTCTTGTTTGAGAACCGTGGACGGCAAATGCCGGGATCATCCCCGCTTGTGCGGGGAGCACGTGGAGTAATAGATGCTATCGCTACCTGCACCAGCAACCACTTAGTCGCAAACCTCAGAGCACCAGTACGCTCAGTCGCAAACTCCCGCACCAGCGGCAGCGTACAAGGACTCAACGGCACAACACCGGGCTACCACTGTTGAGCCGAGTGGGGGGTTCAGGGTGGTCACCGGTCCTGATTTGCTAAGGTACGGCGTGTAATTATGAGTGGATTTCGGTGCTGGCTGCCATGTATTTAGCGGCAGCACCTTGCAAGCGGGTCATTTCACCGCCGGGTTCTACTTGCCCGCAAATGGCTTCCATCCGCCCAGTCTTCGGGGTTACAGAGTCGAGGACGATGGCATGGTTGTAACACCCTTGCGGTTAGTACAATACAGCGTGATCGGGTAGGGCGGGGTAGCTCTATCATCATGTGACATATACTAAAGTTGTGGTTGTTTTCTACTGAGGCTTTATCCGCTGGCTCTTAACCCTGGAATTATGAATGCGTCGCTAGTCCGATGTCATCCACTGAATCCCATATTTCTGGGAACCTGCAGGGCGACACGGGAGCCTCGAAAGGGTCAACATTAGCCGGATCTATCTCTCTTAGAGTCCAGATGAGAGTGCAAACCTCAAAGCTTTCGCACCTTTCGATGACGTTACGCTTGGGTTCGCGTGCATATACGCCTATCGGCTTCAAGCGTCCATAAAATTCGATATCCGGATAACGTAACCAGTCTTCATGGGCTAAGATTAGAGCTGTTAAATCGTCGTATTCCGGCAAAGTGGGAACTAGCAAGTCAGTAAGCCAGTCAGGATCATCTGGTCGTCGTAAATGCTGCGAAATACATAGTCGATAATTTGTAAGAGCAAATGCGTAGTGCTCAGCCACTGTTTCCGTAACAAAATAGTCAAAACGGCCAAGTACGTCATCATAAGTTGCTTGACACTTCAACCGAGCCTCTTCTATCTTATCAGACCTCATATCTTCTTGGGGAACAACAATATCCCTCATGCATTGGTCCCGAACGCTACGGGCATCTGATATGATTTGATCCCTAATACCTAACCCTGAATTGCGTGGTAGCGTTAAAATATAGTACACACCAAAAAAGGCAATGAGCAGAGACATGATAACAGCTATGCGAACAACAATTGGTGAGGTGAGAGGTTCCTGAGTAACAGGTATATAAACACTATAGTTGGAATCCATCATAAACTCATAGAGTTGATAGTGCATTCGCAAGTGCCTCAGCCATGATTGCTATTTGCTGCGGTAATGGAACAGTAAAGTTCTCGAACAGTCCTAAGAAGAATGACAAATCGAAAGGCAGTATAATACCCAATCCAGCCCATGTCCAAGCGAACAGTTGCGAAATGCAAGCAGCGATATTCGTCGGATCCGAACCAAATCGTGCTTGATAAAAACGCCACATCCTAGCGCTATCGTCTTCTTGATAAACAATGCGAACACTGTTCGATAGGGCACGCGCAGGTGGCAAACTCTCCATAGTTGCAGCAAGCAACCATGCATCAACGTCTGCGATCAAATCAGCATAACTGAACGATGAGCTCAAAGTCGTTGATCCTAGGCGGTCTGCGAGGTAAGAAGCCAACTCTCCATTGGTGTCTTTAGGAGCATCCCACCAGATTTGTATCAAATCAAGCAAGCAACCTCCGAGATCGCCAAAGCCAAGAATATTTGCATGCCTCGGGACACCCCATTGAAGGTAGCCTAGCGTTGTGGCAGCGAGATGTGGGATATCGCGATAAGCCAAACCCGTAGTTTCTACATGATCGACGAATATCTTTGTATCATAGATTTCCCGAACATCTTGCTTGTATCCAATATTACTAGATGGATCTGACATATCATCCAAGGATTGTTCTGAGAACTCCCGTGCATTGGCATCCGGGGTTGGCATTCCTGGTTCGGGCGTAAAGAGAGTCCATAGTGGACCGAGCCTACCTCCCCCAATCCAGTAGTTGGGCTTGCGGAGCCAGCCAAGTATATAGTTAGGAATACGCTGAATGAAACTAAATTGCGGTACAAGAGTTATTGGACTATAAGCCAACTCACACCGGGATTCAGCAGATATACACCACTCATAGAAAGAATCAAATCCAGTTGCCGATAAGAGTGCCGTTGGCGCTGCTTCAACCGGCGGGGGCGTCACGGTGGAAAGATCGATTGCGTCCGCACTTGCAGAAACAACCACTTTATCAACGTTAACAGAAATAGCGGCTAGAGAAATGCTTGTCTCTTTAATCTGGTTGAAAGACCAAGGGTTTGGCATACGAACACCCATATTACCCGACCACCCGGTAGACATGCCCGCAACAAAGGCGAATGCCGCCAGCCCCCGCCCGATGACTTTGGCGCACACCGCCCGCGTTCCATATACCCCTATTCGGAATGAACCCATGAAGTGATTAGCTAATGCATCACTTACACCCTCAAAGAACTGAAATACGAAGTTACGGATGTCATCCTCTGTTGGATCATAATCGACAGGAAAGTAGATAATAGAATTGTCTGGAAAATCTAAGGCTCTTCCGCGCTCTAACGCCTCAATACCGTGTTGGTATCCGAATCGATACATCATCCATGTATTATCATTATTATATCTCTGATGAATCGGGAACAGTTTGAGCTCAGCGTTCTTCAACCCCCAAAGTTCCGGAGAGGTGATATGTTTGCCTAGGCCAACTGTATAACGTCCTACATGGGTGAAGCCCTGTAGATGCGCGGAAATAGCTTGAATGGCAGTTAATTGCGTTGAGGTGTCAAAGCCTGTTGTGGCTCGATCAGGGTCTCCTGATGAAACAAGCAAAGCGCACCACGTCCCGAAATCTCCGGCGCCCGTTACTGGTAATTCCATAAATTGTTGGAACTGCTCGGTAATTTGCATGGTCGCCGGATCAAATATACCTGTAAATGGGGCACCATAACCGTTAAAACGTAATGCAGCTTGGAATAGATAGACGAAATTCCCGGTACTGTTTAGAGATATCTGTGCTTGTGTTTGTAAACCTGCTTTCGTACCTGGTCCGAAGTTTCCATTAGCCACTCCATCAACCATCCCGAATTCGTATTGCAGCGCATACAACATCGCAGTTTGAACTGCCCGCGAGAAAATACCATCTGTTGGTATTAGAGCAAAATCACGGCGGCCTGAATAGGTACGATTTAGCCACTGTTGCGCTTCGCGAATATCACTATTACCGCCTGATGCCGATAATAGCTTCGCTGAATCCATAGACATCAGAAAAGCCATCAGCTTCACATTTACCTCAGCGATGGGATTAACAAACCCAAGATCAGAGCGGAGGTTAACCACAGAACTAGCCGTCTGGGAGAAAGCGATTGGGTGTGGTGTTGCGGGCGGATCTGGCCACCAAACACCATAATACCCCTTACACCAAAGACTCCCCGAGAGTAGTGCCAGCACATTGACCCAAGTTGTGTTGCCGTCAATCGTATTGATTTGTGACTGGAAAGCTGCTGTAGTCGCCGGTCCAAAACCCGAGCTAACCGGAGAAATACCCAATTCGTGTTGAAGTCCTCGCCGCAAACCGTAAATGGTTTGCCAGCCTGTGTATCCGTCCACTACGAGCGGAACCCAGCCGTTCACACTCCCATATGTGTTGTTTAACCATGTTTGGGTTGCCCTCACCTGGGGGTCATCAGCCATATTAGTCTCCGATCAAAGGGCTATCCCTAACCCGGTGTGTTGGTTATGTGCGTCGTTAATCCCAGGATGCTTTTGACGTAGTACGCCGTGTCCGCCTGAGGCCGAGGTGCCGATAGCAGGAATCATTACCCGGTAGCACTAGCTGAAGCACGAAGTAATGAATTCTTCTGCTCGTCTGCCATTTTCAATGAGCTCATCGGGCCATTGAACTAGCTCCCAACCGTCATCGACAATGCCAGGGAGTACGTTACCACTATCCACACGAATCCAGAGTTCATCTGTTGATTGATTTTGCCTTGGCGCGTTAGTTAAAAAAATCATATATTCTATAATTTCCCGGGCGGCGTCGTGACTCCGCACCGCAACAAGCCACCAATCCTCGTCAGGACTGATTCCACTCCCAACTGGAACTTGCATTACATCTGATGCACGCCAAGTGGGATCCGAGTAGCGCTCAAAGAGCCACCCCAAGGTTTGTTGAGTTGGATGTTCGCAGGCAAAGCTGTCCAGAACCGTAACTTCATAGAGTTGATCATTACCCTCCGTAGGGGTGGGTGAACTGTAGACAATAGTTGGTCGCGGCACAGCAGGGGCAGCTGACCCATCAGGCGTAATTGCCTCGCTACAAGCACTAACAAAAAGGACAGTAGGCAATACGAGCATTAGGGACTTGCGGTTTGATACAGCCATTGCGAAAATTAGGCTATGGTTTCAACCCGGAGAATGTTGTACTATTTGGTGTATCTACATTCGATGTGCGACTGAATCCATATTTGCCGCTGAAAGTTGTCGGAGGATTTGATGTATTCATATCGAAACCGATGGCTTTGCTTGTGTAGACACTTCCAGGTTTATTGTTCATTGCGCCACTCGAAGCCCAACCAAACCCTACATCCGAATTGTTTATAGTCAAGAAAGGATCGAAAGTGCTGTTTGTTGCTTTATTGACGGTTGCACGAGTCCAAAACCATCGAATTGAGCCGATGCTCACTCGGCGTAAATCTACCGTAATGGCACCCCCACCATCGGTGGTGTATGACTTAGCAGTAGTGGGATTCCCGCCTAGAGTATTAGGATTATCAATGGTCGGCATTTACCCTCCTTGTGATGAACTGAACAAGAGAAGTGTTAATTTACGCTAGAGTAATTGAGTGGCACGCTAGGGCATAGTAGATGGCGCAATCTGATAGCCGATATCGGTCGTCTCGCCGCCGATGTCGGTGGGTGCCAATCACGGTGGAGTGTGGTTGCAGGTTCTTTCTCTGCCAGCACAAATTAGGGTGTCGGGCAGGGTGGGGTGGGGGTTGCCATCTAGGCCGGTAATCCCAGTGGCTTTATCAGCCCCCGTGTGCTGGTTAGAATTAGTAGAATCGGTATTATGAGCACGGATGGGTTGAAGGTAGCGGTCACCAAAATGCAAGACGTCGGGGTGGGCGCGGCGGCTATAGCGAGTTTTGAGCGGTACTACCGGATTTTGGAACAAGGTATTAGTGGGTATATTCGAGAATCCGAGATTAGTCCACTGCCAAAGTTACCGCACCTTAATCCCACTGCTGCCCCAACAGCGGATGACTTGGCCGCTTTGGATAAAACTGTGCTAATAAAACTCAATGGTGGGTTAGGCACATCCATGGGGTTGCAAGCCGCAAAGTCGCTGCTGCCCGTGCGTAACGGTTTAACGTTTCTTGATATTATTGCCCGGCAAGTTTTAGCGACTAGGGCCGCAACGGGTGCCCGCTTACCGCTTATCTTTATGAATTCATTTCGCACTGCGGATGACACCGAACAGGTGCTTGCTAAATATCCCGAGTTAGCTGTTGCGGGGTTGCCATCGGGGTTTTTGCAAAATCAAGAACCTAAGCTGCACCGCGACAGTCTGAGCCCGGTGGATTGGCCAGCCGACCCTGAATTAGAGTGGTGCCCACCTGGCCATGGCGATATATACCCAGCCCTATTTGATGCTGGGCTCATTACTGAACTGTTGAAGCAAGGTTACCGTTTTGCCTTTGTGTCTAATGCCGACAACTTAGGGGCAACTCCAGATGCGCGCATGGCGGGCTGGTTTGCGCAAAGCGGGGCGCCATTCGCCGTGGAATTGAGTCGAAAAACTCCAGCCGATATAAAAGGCGGCCAAGTTGTTGTGCAAAAGCACGATGGCCGATTAGTCTTACGCGAAATAGCCCAGACGCATCCAGATGATTTAGCAGACTTTATGGACGCGAATAAGCACAAATACTTCAATACTAATAACTTGTGGCTGAACCTAGCTGCCTTACAAAACGAATTGGCCCGTACCAATGGTGTTTTGGAATTGCCACTCATTGCGAATGCGAAAACCGTTGACCCCGCCGACCCAATGTCCCCGGCTGTTATCCAACTTGAATCGGCAATGGGGGCAGCGGTGGGCGTATTCCCTGGGGCGACGGCTATTGAAGTGGGGCGCGAACGATTTTTGCCCGTTAAAACCACTGCGGATTTACTTTTGCTACAATCCGATATATTTGAATTGACTGATGATTACCGGCTTAACCGGTTAAGCGAACCGCCGCTGGTAAAACTTAGTCCGCCTTATCAGACCATTGCGGGTTTCCAACAGCGGTTCCCGCACGGCTCCCCACGGCTGCGCGACGCCAAGTCCTTTACCGTGGACGGCGACTACACGTTTGGTGCGAACACTATGGTTACGGGCGCGGCATTGCTTCCACCCGGCACCGGGCACATCCCGGATAACACCATCATCAGCGGCTAACGCGACGTCATACTTCGCCTCAACCACCCAGCATCAGCCCTCTTGGCCCGTGAGGTCAGCACAAACTCGCCATCCGGCGAACATTTTGCGCCACTCCGGCGGCACGCCCTGCTGCTCGAGGCGGCGCGTGCTAGCTTGTTGTCCATGCGTACTCGGCGATGTTAGTGGTATCCACTACCGAATAGGTTTTCGCTCGCCATTTTCCCCGCATTCTCTTTTTCTTTACATTTCACTTAAGCCCGGCGCTCTATTGCTGCGGTGCTAAGTCGCTTATTTATGCTCAAAGGAGCAGTCTCCATGTCCACTGTTGCCAATTTGCCAGCCACGGTACCAACTAACCTATCAACTGCGGCAATTTGCGCCTTTAATCGCGCCCACCACATGAATGCCGGGGGTCGTGTATTTCAAGACTACCTGGCTTATGAACTAATCGGCCCAGATGAATATCACATCATTCACGATTACATCGAACAGGAACCGTTATTTCAGGCTGAATCGGTCACCGAAGTAATGGCCAATTACCTTGACCCGATTTTGCTTTCCCGCGCTTCGTTTGCCGAACGCCAACTCCAGCAATTCGCCGCTGGTAAGCGCTCGGTACAGTATGTCATCTGCGGGGCTGGCTATGACACGTTCTCATTTCGCAATCGGAACAAAAATATCAAGATATTTGAAGTTGACCAACCAAGAATGCAAAGCCAGAAACTAGACCGAATCGCGAAGGCAGCCTGGCAAAACCCAGAAAACGTGCAGTTTGTGCCCGTGGACTTTGAACACGATGACTTAGTGCAACGGCTCATCAGCAATGGTTTTGACCCGAGCGTTAATACATTCTTTAGCATCCTTGGCGTTACTTACTATTTGCCCCTGAACGTTTTCTCGCAAACTATTGCCAATATCTCGACAATCTCTGCGCCGGGCAGCCGGGTGGTATTTGATTACCCCGACCCCACCATCCATAACGACGCCCTGGGTCGCGGTGCGAAACTTGCTGAGTTTGCCCAGCGCGTTGGTGAGCGAATGCGCGGCGCCTACACCTTAACCGCATTACAAGAGGTGTTAGCCGCAAACCAGCTGACCGTTGTTGAGTACCTGCCGCCAGCGAGAATTGAAAAGCAATTTCTCAACACTAATACATCTTCGAACTACAAAGCGTTCGATAATATCCATTTTGTCCTTGCGCAGCGGGCGCCTAGCACAAAATAGTCATGGTAATATCAGCAGTGTGGCCATCAAAGATATCACCATTTACGCCAAAAGCGGTGAGACGGTACCCCATCTTGGGCCGCTAGACCAAGCGATGGAGCAGGTGCGCCAACATCATGGCGTGCTCTGGATCCAACTTGATCAGCCGGACTCCGCCGAAATATTTGAAGTAGCCAAGGCGCTCGAAGTCCATGAGCTGGTTATCGAAGACACCATTAGCGCTCACCAGCGGGCCAAGATGGAACGCTATGGCGAGATGCTTTATGTGGTGCTCCATTCTATTCGGCTAGACCGAATTGAACAAAAACTACACTTTCGCGAGTTCCATGTCATAGTTGGGCACGATTTTGTGATTAGCGTGCGCCGTGCTGATATCCCGGATTTGAGTGAGGTGGCCCGCCGCATTGAGCGCGACCAAGAAGAAGACCCGGAGTTGGTTGGGCTAGATTCGCTGGAAATTCTCCACGCCATGCTGGATGTGGTGATGGACGATTACCGGCCCATTGTGGTGTGGATTGAAGATCAAATTGATGAAGTAGAGGATGAACTCTTTAACCAAAATCTGAAAGTTTCCCGGCGCATTTATGATTTATTGCGGGATGTGATTCGGTTCCAACGGGCCGCCGATTCGTTAGTGGAAATTGCCGAAGACTTAGAGGACGGCTCTATTTTTGACCGGGGCCCCGCTGATGAAATGGATATTGACCTGCCCGGCGCCGATTCCGAAGAACTCGCGCGGCATTGGCGCGACGTGTTAGACCACGCAAAGGCCGTGCAGCAAAAAGCGGATGAATATCGGTCAGTGCTGGATAACGCGTTATCCGTCCATGCCACTTTAGTTGGGCAAGAACAAGCCGAAATCGCCAAAAAAGTCTCTGGGTGGGCGGCTATTCTATTGTTCCCCACCCTAGTGGCCGGCATTTATGGGATGAACTTTGACCATATGCCAGAACTCCATTGGGCGTTTGGCTACCCATTCGCCTTGGGCCTAATGTTTGTCGGCGCTTTGGTGCTGCATCAGCTATTCAAGCGCTTCAACTGGCTCTGAGAACCTTTCACGCGGATTGCGGGTCAAGCCCGCAATGACGGATAGCGCGGATTGCGGGTCAAGCCCGCAATGACGAATAGAGCGGATTGCGGGTCAAGCCCGCAATGACGAATAGCGCAGATTGCGGGTCAAGCCCGCAATGACGAATAGCGCAGATTGCGGGTCAAGCCCGCAATGACGCTTCTTACTTGCCGCCAGCGGGTTGAGCAGGGTAGTCAGGATGCGGCTTCCCGAACTGTTCGGCCACCTCTTTGCGGCGGCTCAAAACGGTATCCCGCTGCTCGTCGCGCTTGGCCAAAACGCTGGTCTGGTCATCGGGCGAAAGATGGTCATAGTATAAGATGCCTTGCAGATGGTCATACTCATGCTGGAATGCGCGGGCCAAATAGCCTTCGGCGGTTAAAACCAGCGGGTGGCCTTTGTAGTCGAAACCCCTGACCTCTACCTTGCTCGCCCGCTCCAGTTCTGCACCCCCGCCAGGCACGGACAGGCAGCCTTCCTCACGCGGCAATGGGGTATCATCCAACACGGTCAATTCCGGGTTGATAATGTAACCCAAATGCCGGTCACCATTATCATCGGGCACATCATAAACAAATATCTGCCGATCCACCCCAATTTGTGGAGCCGCCAACCCAACGCCTTCGGCAATATCCATCGTGCTAAACATATCGTCAATAAGTTCCGCTAGATCCGGCGTGCCAAATTGGGTGACCGGCTGCGCCTTAGTGTGCAAAACTGGCTCACCGATTTCGGTTATCCGCTTTGACCCGCCGCGCACCGATGCCGGAATAAAATCCGGCACCTCCGCCACGCGCTTGCCTAACCAATACGTCTTAGGACCTTTCTTAGCCCGCCGCAAAATTGCCATGAGCTTATCTTACAAGGTATGGTGCCCCTGTGACCAATACCACAGGTTTTTCAGCCGAACCGCCGCCCGGCGACGTCATCGAAACCCGCTATCCTGATTCCGCCCCTACCCGGCAGGTGAGCGGCCTGGAATTGCAGGGCGAGACTAGCGACCGCAAGAAGGTTTGGGCGTGGGCGCTGTACGACTGGGCGATGCAGCCGTTCAACACGGTCATCCTCACCTTCGTCTTTACCGCGATGTTTTTGGTGTCCGACCGTTTTGTGGACCCGGCCATCGTCGCGTCGCAGGGCATGGAGGCCGCGCAAGCTCGCCTCACTTCCGGCCTGGGCCTAATGACCACCATCGCCGGCATCGCCATCGCCATCGTCGCACCGGTGTTAGGGCAGTGGGCGGATGCCTCTGGCAAACGGAAAGCCTGGTTGGCAGTTTCAACCGGGCTTTTGTTATTGTCCATGACGATGTTGTTCTTTGTGCGCGCAGAACCGAGATTCTTTTGGTTAGGCGCTTCATTAGTGGCATTGGGCGGCGTGCTAAATACGATTGCGGAAACCAACTATAACGCCATGGTAATTAGTGTGGCGAATACCAAAACCGTGGGCCGAGTTTCCGGTTTGGGTTGGGGTATGGGATACACCGCCGGCGTAGTAAACTTGTTAATAATTGCCGCTGTCAGTTTTGCTTTGCCCGATGCCCTGGGCGCGCCCTCTGGCGATATTTTTAGGTGGATTGCGCTTGGTTGCGTTATTTGGGGCTTGATGTTTGTTTGGCCCATTTTCAAATGGGTGCCCGAAACATCCGTTGACGATGGCCGCCACTTCCCTGGGTTTATCGCGGCTTATAAGCAACTGTTCGCTACCGTGCGCGACCTATATCGCACGTCGCGCTCCACATTCTGGTTCTTAATTTCGTCGGCAATTTATCGCGATGGGTTATCCGGCGTCTTTGCCTTTGGTGCTGTAATAGCAGCGGTAGCATTTGGCTTTAGCGCTATCGAGGTGTTGATCTTTGGTATTGCCGCTAACTTGGTGGCTGGCATTTCCACCTTTATCGCTGGGCGGCTGGATGACTCCTTAGGACCGCGTAAGGTGATTATCGGCTCGCTGGCTATTTTGCTCGTTTGCGGTGTGTTGGTATTTGTCTTAAGCGGCTTTGGCCCCATTGTGTTCTGGATTCTGGGTCTGCTGTTGTGCTGCACGGTTGGGCCTGCCCAATCTGCCTCCCGCTCGTTCTTAGCGCGGGAGATTCCGGCTGGTCACGAGGCTGAGATGTTTGCGCTATATGCCACTACGGGTAAGGCGGCATCGTTTATGGCACCTGCGCTATGGACTGCCGCAATCGCGCTGACTGGGGCAACCATCTGGGGCATCTTAGGCATTATGCTGGTGGTAGCTGTGGGTCTGATTCTGTTTATTGTTTTGGGGAGGCCAACCGGCCCGGATGCCGCTACCTACCTAGCGGAATAAGCGGATCGAGTGCGGCTGATGGCTGTAGTCAGCACTGATAGAGGTTCGGTGCGAAGACTTTGGCTTATTTTAGCCAGCATCCTCGCGCTAGTTTTTGCCGTACTGCCACATTTGGATTTGCTTGACTTGATTCCAATTCTGCAAGCGCTATTACCAACGGCAGTTATCTTGACGTTTGTTGCCATTGCAGTTTCGCTAATAGGAATTGCTAGTCGAATTGCGGCAGCCAAATCGCGGTATCGCCCGCGACCGAACTGGTGGGTACCGCCGCTAATTCTGCTATTCGCCGCTGCCATCGGAATGGCACCGATGCTAATACGTCCCCCGGCAACAGTTCCACGAACCGATATCGCCTATCGCTCCATCCGAGTGCTGAGCCTAAATGTGCAATTCTCTGGTGCTGACGTTTATGCCCTGCATGATGTAATGGCCGAATGGGCACCACATATCGTAATGTTTCTGGAAGTTGATGAGGGATTCATTGACCGGCTAGCCGCGACCGGGGCACTAGACATCATGCCTTTGCGATATCGGACTGCCAGCACCGCCGATGCCGAATCGGGCGCCCACGGCACCGCGATTCTGTCCACTTGGCCGCTATCTGAGTTTGGCGAGGTTCCGTCATTCGGTTGGCACTTGAACCAACTGGGTGAGCGCGTTTACGATTACCACCCGCCGCTAGGGTTCCAACAGCCTACTGCCGTGGCCGATGTACCGGATGTCGGTGCGATTCAACTGGCCGCCGTCCACCCGCCGCCACCTGTGTATAGCCCTGGCGCTTGGCGAGGTGGTTTGCGCGCGATTGGCGGTTGGGTGCAGGATTCTGGCCGGACAGATATCCCACTCATCATTGCAGGCGACTTCAACGCCTCCACCGCGCATCCGGTATTTCGGCAAGCCGTGGCCGGGCTGACCAACACGGCAGTTGCCCGCTGGCATTACCCGCAACTCACTTGGATGGGCCGCTGGCCGCAGCCGACCTGGCCTGCCAACTCTTGGGTGCCGCCATTCACTGCGATTGACCACATTCTTGTTAGCCCCAGCATTTATGCCGCTAATTGGCATCGGTTTAGCGTGCCCGGCTCTGACCATTTCGGCGTCATCGCCGAACTAGCAGTCCCGATGTCCTAGCTCAGCACTGATGCCCTCGCTCAACCCTGATGCCCTCGCGCACCTTTGACGCCCGCGCGCAAGTCAGCAGTCACATTGAAGTGATGAAGATGGTGAGCGCAAGCAGACCGAGTTGCACAAAGCCAGTGAGCGCCGCGAATAGGCCACGCATCCGAGCCGTGCCGCTCGACCATCGTGCCGCAAACCCGCCCGCAACGATTGCCGTGACCGACAATAGTACCCAAATCAAGTCGCCTATAAACGGCGATAAAGGCCCGCCAAACGCTAAGAATGAAGCGGCAACGGCCAGTCCCCCGCTGAGATACAATAGCCAAAATACCCCTATACTAACAATCGCAATAATCTCTGCGACCTGTACTCGCTTATCCGCCATTTGAACCACTATACTCCCAGCGACGAACTGCCAAGTCCACCTTGATGCCATTATCGGTTAGGCGCTTTAAGATGGCGTCAGCCTCTGCCTTATCTCCAGCCTCTAATGCGCGCAAGATGGCGATACATTCCGTTTCGACTAAATCACAGAATGCTTGGCCAATATCAATTTCATTGCCGTGCAGATGGGCCGGATAGGTCGCTGGGCGGAATATGTCCGCAACCAATTTCTGCACGATGGGCGATAGCTTTGGTCTGCCTGGGAACGTTTGTGGCACCACTGGTTCCATCCCAGCACTAATTACTGTGCTGTTCAGCCGCCCAAGGGTGACTATTTCTTTGGGTGTGATGTCTTGGTTCTGGAGTATTGAGCGCATAGTTTCGAGCCCACCCACCTGTAACAGTAGGACCTTTAGAAAGTCAGCGTCATATTCATTCCATTTTTGGAGTACGATTTTGTTTTCGGCTAACGATGCTCGCGGCTCTGCTTTTGGTAACTCAGGATGCTTCCATCTTGATTTCGCAGTGAATTTCGTACCGCTCCGCTCGTAACTCCAAGTTTCAGTTTGCAGATCAACTTGGATGCCGAAATATGTCAATTCGTTTTGCAAGTGTTCCACTAGGTCGTCGTCGCCTATTTGGTTAGCCCGGAACAATGCTTCTGCCATTGCGGCTGCTTGTTCCGACAATGCACCGTTGCTTGCGATTACCTCAGTGTTTAGCCTGTGCACGGGTAAAACAGTGTTCCCAAATATTACGGCTAATAACGGTTCCACCGTTACGCTAATTTGGGGATACCAACCACTTAACGATACCGGCGGCTCCCAGCCTTCGCGCACCGCTAAAGAATTGAGCGCACTTAGCTTTATCAGTTCATCTACAGTTAAGTCATTTGAGAGCCGCAAATTACGAATTGCGTCCCGCGCATCGGCATGTCGAATCAGATAGTCCAGCAGCGGCGCATTGCGCTCCACCTCTGGATACCACTGCCGCAACACCACAGGCTCAACTTCGCTATTCATCCTTACCCGCCTAAAAGATATAGTAACGAAACCCTTGGGACACTTAGGTACCCAAGGGTTTCAATCAGGTAAATCGTGGATTGAAGGAGTGCATCGCAAGGCGCGCAAGCGAAGGCGGTAGGAGAACTACCGCCGAGTGGCAGCAACGCAGCGAGGTGCCCTGCAATCCGCGATTTTAGGCGGTTTCGTGGAATGTGCGGGATATAACGTCGCGCTGCTGTTCTGGGGTGAGCTTGACGAAGTTCACCGCGTAGCCGCTGACGCGGACGGTGAGCTGCGGGTAGTTCTCGGGGTGTGCCATCGCGTCTTCCAGCGTCTCTTTGTTGAGGACGTTGATGTTGGCGTGGTACAGGCCCTGGACACCGCCGGTGTCGTCGCGGCGCGCCTTCATGTCGGCTAAGCGCTCGTCATAAGTTTTGACAGTCATGGGATTCTCCTTTAGTTGAAGTTATGAGCTGGATTGCGGGTCAAGCCCGCAATGACGGGTGGTGCGGTGGTTTCGACAGGCTCAACCACCGAGAAGATTACTCTTCATGAGGAATAAAACCAGAATCCAGTACCCCTACTAGGTTCTTGATTTGCTCTTGCTTGTTGCGGCCCAAGCCGGTTGGGGTGATGGTGTTGGTCAGCGAGATGCCGTCCAAAGCGTCGGAGTAATTGAGCTTGCCAACGGACATCATCGAGGCCACCATTCCGTGCGTGTCGGCACCGTTCTCCGGGTTAGCGCCCGGTGCGAACGGCGTGCCAGCCTGGTGCCCACTGGGGAACGCACCAGTAGCCTTGCCATAAACCACGTTAGAGGTAATGGTCAGCACCGACTGAGTAGGCACGGCATCCCGGTACATCGGGATTTCCTTAATCTTGGACATCACAGTAGCGACAACAGTGGCGGCGATATCATCGGCGCGGTCATCGTCATTACCATAACGCGGGAAGTCCCCAACCGTCTTGTAATCAACAATTAGGCCGGTCTCGTCCCGAACCGGATAGACCTTGGCGTACTTAATTGCCGATAGCGAGTCAGCCACGATGGAAAGCCCAGCAATACCACAACCCATGGTGCGCACAATGTCGCCATCATGCAAAGCCATTTCGATGGACTCATAGGCGTACTTGTCATGCACATAGTGGATGATATTCAGCGCCTCAACATAGGTGCCAATAACCCAATCCAACATATGCTCGTACTTATCCCAGACCTCATTGAAGTCAAGTGGGCCGTCGCCCTGAATTGGCTCATAACCCTTAACTACTTGCTTGCCACTGACCTCATCTCGGCCACCGTTCATGGCATAGAGCAAAGCCTTAGCAGCATTAACGCGAGCGCCAAAGAACTGCATTTGCTTGCCGATCTTCATCGGGGAAACGCAGCACGCGATAGCGGCATCGTCACCCCAGTGATTACGGATTTGCTCATCGGACTCATATTGCAACGCCGAGGTCTCAATCGAAATGGCCGAGCAGAAGTCTTTGTAACCCTCAGGCAGTTCCGGATCCCAGAAAATGGTGATATTCGGCTCTGGCGCTGGGCCCAAGTTGCGCAAAGTTTGCAGCAGGCGGAAAGAAGTCTTGCTAACCAGCGGGCGGCCATCCTCAGCAAAACCGCCATCAGACCAAGTTGCCCAATAAGGGTCGCCGCTGAAGATTTGGTCGTAATCAATGGTGCGCAGGAACCGGACGATGCGCAGCTTGATAACCAAAGCGTCAATGATTTCTTGCGCCTCGGATTCGGTCATCGTGCCTTCGCGCAAATCGCGGTCACCATAGCAATCAAAGAATTGCGATAACCGACCGATAGACATGGCGGCACCATCTTGGGACTTGACCGAGGCCAAATAACCCATGTAAGTCCACTGCACGGCCTCTTTGAAGTTCCGCGCCGGGCGGTTGAGTTCTAGGCCATAAATCTTGCCCAAGTTGTTGAGCTTTTTCAGCGCCTTAATTTGCTCGCTGTGCTCTTCGCGGTCGCGGGCCCAATCCTCAGTAAAGTGCTGGCCGAGGTTGCGGTCCTTTTCCTTTTCCTTCTCCGCGATTAGCGTATCAACACCATAAAGCGCGACGCGGCGGTAATCACCAATAATGCGGCCACGGCCATAAGCATCAGGCAAACCCGTAATGATATGGCTGCTGCGGGCGGCCCGGATGCGCGGAGTATAGATATCGAATACGCCATCATTATGCGTCTTGCGATACTTGGTAAAGATTTCCTTGATGTCTTGATCCGGCTCTTTACCCGCCTCTTTAATAGCGGTCTCTACCATGCGCCAGCCACCTTGCGGCATCATGGCACGCTTTAGTGGCACGTCGGTTTGGAGGCCGACAATCACGTCATCATCAGGCGAAATATAACCAGCGCCAAAGGCGTCAATATCGGCCGGAGTGGTGGTGTCAACGTCATAAACGCGACGTTCCCGCTCTTCTTTGAGATATGTCTTACTTAACGTGTCCCAAACCCGTAAGGTCTTTTCGGTTGGGCCAGCCAAGAACGAAGCATCCCCGGTGTAAGGGGTGTAATTGCGGAGGATGAAATCGCGGACGTCAATCGCTTCGGCCCAATGGCCTAAGTTAAAGTCGCGGTAGGCCTCATCGTCTGCCAAGATTTTGTCAACCATGCGGATACCATACCGTAGTCCCCACCCCAAGACGGCGCCGAGGGTGCGTATTGCAGCGCCACGCGGCGTCACATCGCGCCCCGATGGCGTGATAGTTGCGACAACAGTTTTCGGGTAATATATGGCGAATGGGACAAGAGCAGGCTCAGAACGGTGGGGCTGGATTAGCGGCGTTGGTGTTGGCGGCTGGTGAGGGCACTCGGATGCTGCCGTTTACGGCCACGATTCCCAAGCCGTTATTGACCATCAACAATGAGCCTTTGCTGCAGCGGGCGTTGGATTTGGCGTTCACCCATTCCGACCATGTGGCGGTGAACGCCAATTATCTGGCACCGCAAATTGCTGCTTATGTGGCTGATAAACCCGTTTACGTTTCGGTTGAGGACGAGTTATTGGGCACGGCGGGTGCAGTTGCCAAGGTGCGCGATGACGGTTGGCTGGGTGACCGGCCAGTTCTGATCATTAACGCCGATTCGTGGTTAGGCGAGGTGCCCGATGAGTTTGTGACTGGCTGGGATGGGCAGCGGCCTCGGTTATTGGTTAAAGAAACTGGCAAGGACAGCGACTTTGGTACTAAGCGGTTTATTGGGGCGAGTTTGTTGCCCGCCCATTTGGCCGCTGACGTACCTAATATGCCTTGTGGGCTATATGAAGTAGTGTGGCGGGACCATCTGGACGATTTGGATTTGTGGGAGTTTACCGGGGCGGCCTTTGATTGTGGGACGCCGGAAGAATTCCTGGAGGCCAATTTGGCTGCCAGCGGCGGCACGGCTGTGGTTCATCCCACGGCGCGGCCCGGTGGCGAGGTCACGGAATCCGTACTGTTGGCGGGCGCGAGCAGCCCCGATGGCGAGCCGATTGTCGGGCAAATCCGTGACGGGTTAGGGAATGTTTACCAATCCCGCAGCAAGCTGGCGCGCAGCCAACAAGGTTAGCCATTACGGCAATCAACTTTGATTTTACGGCAAACAGCATCTTTTCGTTTTTGGGCATTGACCTGCCCTTTTCTTGTGCGCGATACTGGGATCGAACCAGTGACCTCTTCGGTGTGAACGAAGCGCGCTACCGCTGTGCTAATCGCGCCCACAGGCAGCGAGCGAATCGCCGCCCAGTTGGAACATCGAAAACCTTACCGCCAGCTAACAGCTTTTGGCAAGCACGATGTCATTGTTCGCCGTCAAGACAGGCGAGCAAATAGTGGACAACTAACCGGCAATTACCTATTAGGCAATGCTAAGCAGACAACGCCTAGCGCCGCCCAGCCCACTCGCCAAGTTTCTCAACGGCTTTATCGCCAACCGTGTTAACTGCTTTGATCTTCGGGCCAAAGATGGCGCCAGCCACCGCGCCGGTTAGCGGCCCAACCACGGGGATTGGCAGCAGCCATCCTGCAGCAAAGCCAGCGACCGCCCCGGTTACCCGCGAGCTAGTTTTTACAGGTTCATTCTGAGTCATACCAACTACCTTAGCAGGTTTTGCGCCGCCGATGCAGGTGGGCAACACATTGGGCGGCCTGGCGACCCTCCGCGCCCCACCTTTAGCACGGCGCGAACGCCAGACTCACATTGTGCCCACCAAACCCAAACGAGTTGCTGAGCGCAAGCAGGTCTCCAGCTGGCAGTGCCGACGGCTTGTCCAGCACAAGGGCGAGCGGAATGTCGGGGTCAAGGTCACCCCCGGTGTTAATCGTAGGCGGCGCCATGCGGTGAGCGATAGCGAGCACGGCCAGAACCGCTTCCAACCCGCCAGCCCCACCCAGCAGATGGCCGGTCAGGGATTTGGTGGCGGACACAAGGGCGGCATCGGTGGCACCGCCCAGCACTTCCGCGATGGCTCGCGCCTCAACCCCGTCACCCAGCGGCGTTGAAGTCGCATGCGGGTTGATATGTCGGACATCGGACGGGTGCGCGTCGGCCCCCCGGATAGCCGCGCGCATGGCCGAAATTTGGCCGCGGCCATCCGGTTCCGGCGCAGTGAGGTGGTAAGCATCGGACGTAATGCCAGCCCCGGCGAGCCGCGCGTAACCAGTGGCGCCTCGGGCCCGAGCATGTGGTTCGGATTCGAGGATGACGATGCCCGCGCCCTCGGAAAGCACAAAACCGTCTCGATGCAACGCGAAGGGCCGCGACGCACGAGCGGGGGAGTCGTTGCGGGTGGTCAGGGCGCGAGCCGCTGCGAAGGCGCCAATCACCAGCGGATGGATGGGCGCCTCGG
>JGI24699J35502_11133994_pt1 | contig 23331 bp, 19 predicted proteins | sample TergutMp193P4_FD_35502 | JGI IMG/M metagenome (IMG submission 35502)
GCAAAATCGTAAAAGCAACGCCCAAATAAATATACAATTTAACGTTCTATCAGAAAGCACGTAGTGCTTATGCATTTATAGTCGTGTGCGACAGCGCACGACATATTAAAAGCTAAAAACTAAAGGTTAGAAATTGCGTACATGATAAACGCAAATAACTTTTAGTTTTTAGCTTTTTAATTTATATCGTTTTTCCCTGTTTTCCCCGCTTGACATAGCGTGGACGCTACGTCGAGCGAGGGGCTAACGGCACCGCTACGCGGCGCATGATTGCGGAGATTTTTCACACCGTGCGCTTTCACGCACGGTTATAGACGCGCAAGCACTACGTGCTTGTCTTTGATAAATCGGAATTAACTGCAAATTACGAATGATGAGAAAAATGAACGAGGTTTAACATCTATTTCCTTACCGGCTCGGTTGTAACGCGGGATATTCTAGATAATGTTGTGGCTTACGGATCGCCCTGCAAAATCGTAAAAGCAACGCCCAAATAAATATACAATTTAACGTTCTATCAGTAAGCACGTAGTGCTTATGCATTTATAGTCGTGTGCGACAGCGCACGACATATTAAGTTAAGCACCCGATACAACAGATATATTTGCTCAGTAGATTGTTTTTTACTCGTGAAATTATTCAATTTGATATAGTTATCGAATATATTTTCCTTCAAAATGATTATTGGTAATGTAACAGACCAAATACTTATTGTTCTCTTGTAGAAAGAAAAAATACCATGTTGTTCTTTGGTTAGGTCTGTATGCTACATATTGCATTCCTGTTTGATACTTGGAAAAATAAGGTGGTGCTTGATACTTAGGCAGTTTTGCAATATTTGTTTCGATATAGTTTTTCATATCAGAAACATATTGAAGAGCAGAATCTATGAACCCAAAATAATCCTGCCAAAAAAGTGCTGTAATCAATTCGTCGAAATAAGAATTGACATTTTTAGAAAACTTAACAATTGGCTTGTTGCTTATCTCGGAGTGCATATAATTTTTTTATATGTTCATGGGCTCCTCTTTCAAATTCCTCACCGGAAATTGCATTTTGCCATATCTGCTCAAATTGTTGTTTCCCTTTTTCAATTTCCTTATTTTTTTGAGAATAAACAGTTGATTCTATCGTATTTAATACTTCCATAGCATAATATTTTGGTTACAAAATTAAACATAATTCTAATAAAAAACAATAAATAATATAATTTTGTCATCTTTTATGAGTGAGTCTGTTTTGCGAATTAACATCATTCTCTAATAAACGCATTTATAACATTTTTTACATCGTTTTCGTTTCACTAATATAACTTGCAATCAATCTTGAGAAAACCCCGCTCGGCGTAGCGTCCTCGCTACGTCGAGCGGAGGGGCTAACGGCACCGCTACGCGGCGCATGATTGCGGAGATTTTTCACACCGTGCGCTTTCACGCACGGTTACAGACGCGCAAGCACTACGTGCTTTCTCAACAATTTTTGGGTGTAAGTCCTAATGCCGATGTCTTTGAAAAAGATTTGGAAATCGGATTTCCCTTCATCTGCTAAAGTAGCAATTTTGGCTGCCGATTCATAAAACGGAGTGCGTTTACCTAATAAATCTAATAAGATATTTGTATCCCAAAATAATCGTATCATCTATTTGTGTTTTTCAACCGAATAATTAGAATATAAGGTTTTATAATCTAAATCCGGCGGAACTGAAATTCCAGATGATAGACTTTTAACAAAAGGAGATATAACAATATCGTCTTTGTTTGAATCCGTTTTCTGTAAAGTTAATGTTGTTAAATAATCTTCAACTATTTGCGACAAACTTCGATTTTGATTGACAGCATATTTTTTTGCTTTATCGATCGTCTGTTTGTTTAATTTCAATGTTAATTGAATATCCATAATTTATCTTTTTACGTGCAAATATACAATAAAAATTTATAATATAAAGAACTTTTTCCGCATTTACCTCAACATAAAGCACGTAGTGCTTATGCATTTATAGTCGTGTGCGACAGCGCACTAAAATACGATTTTTACCGTTAATTATATATCATTATGAATTAATTAAATATCTGCTGTTTAAAGAAAATTATATTCTATAATTCAATGAATCATATAAATGCAAATCAGAATCCATGCTCAAGTTGCGGACTTTGTATTGTTTCCTGTCTGCATGAAGCGATCACGTTCGGTTATGATGCAGATGGATTTTATAAACCAATTGTAAATGAAGACAAATGTAATGACTGTGGTGTTTGCTGTAAAGTATGCTACAAATATTTAGACGACAAAAGTCCTTTTGAAAACACATTCAAGGATAAGTCCATATATGCAGCATGGAGCAAGGACAAAAATACGGTTCTTACTTCCAGTTCCGGAGGGGTCGGTTATGAATTAACGTCTTATTATTACAATGCAGGATACAAGATTTGCGGAGTTGTTTTTGATGCGCCAAATGATGTATGCAAACATATCATTGCAAAATCGTACTGGGATTTACAACAGATAAAAACATCTAAGTATTTACAGAGTAATACTGTCGAAGTTTTTTCTCAATTTAAGAAAGAAGAAAAATACATGGTTGTTGGGACACCTTGCCAAATATATGGATTGCGTAAATTAATCGAATTAAAAAAATGGGAAGATAATTTTATTTTAGTAGATTTCTTTTGCTATGGTACGCCCAGTTTCAATCTTTGGAAAAAATACAAAAAATATATTTGTAAAAAATACAGGTTAGACTCAAAATGGGACTTTGTGAATTTTAGGAAAAAGAATCTCGAATCGAAATGGCATAAGAATGCTATTTTGATTCAGGATTCTGGAAGCAGAGAGTTCGAGCAAAACAGAGCATTTTCCAAAGATTTATTTTTCAAATTTTTTCTAAATAGTTCTTGCTTGAACGATACTTGCTATCATTGTAAATTACGATTGGATCATTGTGCTTCGGATATTCGTATTGCTGATTTTTGGGGACCTAAATATACAAATAATGAAGACGGCGTTAATTTAGTGATTGCTAATACAGAAAAAGGTGAAGACGTTTGGGATAAGATAAAGGATAAATTAATTGTCGAAAAATGCAGTTTTGAGGATTTGGAAAAATCTCAAGCAACTCGTTATTTATCTGTTCATCCCAAACGAACGGTTATTTTGAAAGAATTAAGAGGAAGCAGATCATTAGATAAAATATACAGCAAGCATTTTAGACGATCTCTCCTACAGAGAGGATTGTCTTATATAAAAAGGAAATTTTTTAGCTTTTTCATATAAAAACCATTCAATAGTTTATTTGCCTTTCAATTTCTTTGCAAAACTCATCAATCATGTAATAAATTTTCACTATATTTGTATCCATAATTTAACAGGATTTGTTTATTTAGCTTAAAATGTTTTTTAACACGTTGAAGATAAACAGAATCTTGTTATTTTATAAATGCTTTTGCATTTTTATTATATCGAACTGACGTTAAATCACAAAAATGAGAATAGCTTTCTTTTTACAAAAAGAGCCTTTAACAAATAACTTATGAAAAGAATAGGAATTATCACTTATCATGCTGTGTGTAATTTCGGGGCTCAATTGCAAGCAATTTCGACCGTTGGTTTTCTGAAGCGAAAAGGATATGAGCCGGTTATCATTCATTGGTATCCGGAAGATTTGGATGAAATTTACCAAAAGCGAATTTCTTCCGAACAATATCAATGCCATATAGATTTTGCAGAGCAAAATATGCCATTAACAAAATTATGCAGGACAGAGGGCGAGCTTGTGCAAGTGATTGATGAAAATAATTTGGATGCAATTATACTTGGAAGTGATGCACTATTTAAATACTTGCCTGCAAGTAAAAGAAAAGTCTTTTCTAAACGCAAATTAAAATTTGTAAAGGCAACCTTTGCATCCGATCAGGTATGGGAAGGCAATCCGTTTTGGGGAAGTTTTATAACCCAATTAAAAAAGGATATTCCGGTTGTTGTATTTTCTGTTTCTTCTCAGAATGCAGCATATAATAAAGTCAATGAACAAGAATATGAGGAGCTGAAAAAATCATTAGAGCGATTCAAATACGTTACTGTCCGCGATGAATGGACAAAGCAGATGGTAGAATATTTTTTAGGCAATATAGACATTCCAGTTACTCCTGATCCTGTATTTTCATTCAATCAAAACTCTTATTTGCCTGTTCCTACAAAACAAGATTTATTGAGCAAATACAATATTCCGGATAAATATGTATTATTAAGTTTTCGCCATAATTATCTGAATAATGACTATATAAAAGAAATCGAGACTCGATTAAAATCAGAAGGTTACACTGCAGTTGCCTTCCCGACGCCGGAAGGGCTGAAAGATTACAGGCTTACTTGCCGGGTTTCAACTCCTTTATCACCTTTAGACTGGTATTATTTGATAAAATATGCTGACGGCTATATTGGAGAACTAATGCATCCGATTATAGTTTCTCTTCATAACGCAGTTCCATTTTTTTGTTTTGATGAATATGGGTTGTCAAAAACGATTATCCCTTTGGTTTATAATAGATATATCCGTAAATCGAGTAAAATATATCATATTTTATCGAAAGCGAATTTGTTAGATAATATGGTTTCCTATCATAAAGATTTTAGAAAAATTACGCCTCAAGAAGTAGTTAATAGATTATTTACTTTTGATAAACAAAATACAATACAGTTTTTAGAATTTTATCAAAAACAGTATGAAAAAAGTATGAATCAACTTCTTGAAAAAATAAATACCTTAAATAATAATCAAAAATGAGAATTTTATTTGTATTTAAAGAAATACCGATTGAAAATTTATTTGTTTATTCATTGAGAGATGCTTTAATCTCAAATGGCATTGAAGCCAAATGTAGCGTTGAAGATTTTTGGCATAACTATGAGACGTATGACATCATTCATTTTCATTGGCTCATTAATCATATACAGATATCAACTACAAAAGATGCGGATAAATTCATAAATCAGTTCAATGCTATACAAACTCGGTGTAAAGTTGTTGCAACTTGTCATGATTTAAAACCTCATTATTCAAAAAATCCTTATTTAGAAACAGTAATGAATTATATATATGATCATTGCGATGCAATGATTCATTTGGGAAAGTATAGTTTTGAATATTTTACTGAGACTCGATCAAATATCAAAGCAAAACATTATATAATTCCACATCATATATACAACAATTATTATAATTTTTCGCTATATAAATCTTTCGCAAGAAAACAATTGAAGATTCCGTTGGATGCAAATGTATTGCTGTGTTTTGGACGTTTTAGAAGCGATATTGAACGCAATTTTGTTTTAAATGCATGGGAAAAAGCGGATATACAAAATAAGTATTTATTAGTTCCGCGTTTTTATCACGTAAGGAGAAACTTTATTCTTGGATATAAGCAGGTAATAAAAGCAATAAATTATAGATTGCATGGAGTTCACTTTTTAAATAATTTAATTCCGCATAATAAGTTGGAAACATATTTCTGTGCGGCTGATATTTTAATGATACAGAGAGCTATCATACTAAATTCCGGCAACCTGTCTTTAGGATTTCATGCTAAAAAAGTAGTTATAGGTCCCAATACAGGTAATGTGAGAGAAATCCTTGAAAAAACCGGAAACCCTGTATTTGATCCAAACAACATTTCATCTGTAACAAAAGCCATTCAAGAAGGTTTTCATTTGAAAGATACGGAATTGCCTCAAAAAAATTATGAATATGCTATGAAAAACTGGAATGTATTCGAAATTGCACGAAAACATATAGAAGTATATCAGGATATTCTAAATAATTAAAATGAGGCTTCCCCAATTCTCTTATTAAACAATGCGAATGATAAAAAAATATTATCAAATGTCCACTAAGTTTTCCATTGTAATACCTCTCTTTAATAAAGCAAATTATATTGCAAAAACTATTAATTCTGTATTGAATCAGACATATAATGAGTTTGAACTCATAGTTGTGGATGACGGTTCAACAGACAATAGCTATAATATTGTGAAAGAGATTAAAGACCCGCGTATTTTGTTATTAAAAAAAGAAAATGGCGGCGCATCAAGCGCGCGGAATTTGGGAATAAAAAATTCACATTTTGATTATATTGCATTATTAGATGGAGATGATTTATGGAAATCTAATTTTTTAGAAGAAATGAACGAACTAATTATTGCATATTCTGATGATTTGTTTTTTGCTTCAAATTTTTTGTTTATAAAAGATAGCAAAGCTCTTAAATCAAAAGTAAAAGTAGATATTGAAAAAGATAAATCAGGTTATTTAAATTATTATAAATCATTTTATAAAGCAAAATATTCTCCAGTATGCTCGTCTGCAGTTGTATTCAAAAAAGAATTATTTAATAAATTCAAATTCAGAGAAAATCTTAAATCCGGCGAGGATCTGTTTCTTTGGATACAATTTGCATTACATAATAAATTGGTATATCTAAATAAGGAAATAGCATATTACAATCATGATGTTGATGCACAAAATAGAGCATTAGGCAAAATATATAAGAAGGAGAATACTTACCGTTTCTTTTTAGATGAATTTGAAGAAGAAAAAAGCAACTTTTTCCTTAAAAAATTATTAGATTATATACGAACGGCGAATCTAAAACCTTATATTTTAATTTATCCGAATGAAGTAAAATCCATAATTTCAAAAGTCTCAAGCATAGATTTGAAACATTGGATATTTTATCATTTGCCTTTATTTTTAATTAAAAGATTTTATAGAAAATGAAAATCGCATTCATTCACGATACCAAGTTGCTAAAATACAATAATAGCTATTTTAGCGTCAGCTTCACTTACGATGTATGGAAAAGATATTTGACGATATTTGATGATATTTTAGTTATCACAAATATATCTCATGAATCATTAACTGATAACAAAATAAACAGATATAAAATATCTTCAGGCGAGCATGTTGATTTTGCTCCTTATACAGGCAATGCAATCAACTTGTTTAAAATAGCCAAACACATTAATTCCTGTCTTAAAAAAGTTGATGCAGCTATTGTAAGATTACCAAGCTTGCTTGGCTTTGTCGCATTCTTTACTTGCAGAAAATTAAATATGCCTTGTTTTGTAGAATTAGTAGGCTGCCCTTGGGATGCTTTATGGAATCACAGTATAAAAGGAAAATTTGCTGCTCCGTTTTTTTATTTGACAACAAAATATATAATGAAAAAATCGGCATATTCACTGTATGTAACAGATAAATTTTTACAACGTAGATACCCAACATCAGGAAAATCAATTGCTTGTTCTAATGTATTTATTAATATTCCTGATAATGATAGCATAATTGAAAAAAGAGAGAGTAGAATTGATACGGTATCTAAAGATATAAAAATTTGCACAATCGGAGGATTAAATGTCCGCTATAAAGGATACGATCAAGTTGTAAAAATGATTTCAAAATTAAAGAAAAGAAAGATAGAAAACATAAAATATTATCTGATAGGCGACGGTAATGCTGACTGGATAATGGAATGTGCAAAAAAATATAAGGTAGAAAAAAACATAATAATATGCGGCGCTATGCCTCACGATAATGTTATTTCTTTTTTAGACGAAATAGATATTTATATACAGCCAAGTTTACAGGAAGGAATACCGAGAGCTTTATTGGAAGCAATGTCAAGAGGATGTCCATGCATTGGCTCTAACGTAGGAGAGATACCTGAAATATTAGATATTAAAACAATATATAAAAGAAAAAATATAAACAGTTTGGTTGATGCTTTTTTATATTTAATGAATGAAAATAATATGAAGGAACAGGCACAAAAAAATTATAATAGAGTCAAAGAACTTATTCCTAAAACATTAAATTTAAGACGCAAAAGCTTTATGATAGAATTTAGAAATTTTGTACTCGACAAAAAGCACGCAGTGCGCTTTCACGTATGATTCATTTTTCACCCCGTGCGCTTTCACGCACGGTTCATTTTTCATGCCGTGCGCTTTCACGCACGGTTCATTTTTCATGCCGTGCGCTTTCACGCACGGTTTATTTTTCACGCCGTGCGCTTTCACGCACGGCTATAGACGCATAGCACTACGTGCTTGCCTTTGATAATTCTTCTAACGGTATCCATATCCATAATGGTAACCATATTTCTTTTCTGTTTGGCAATCGTTCAGTACTATACACAAATTATTGAATTTTTTCTCTTGATATAGTCTTTCCAATTCAGGCAAATACCGGCGATCAAATACTCTGTCGCGAATCACATAGAGCGTTAAGTCGGCAACTCGGCTGACAATTATAGCGTCTGATACGACTAATGCCGGAACAGTATCTAAGAGAATGTAGTCGTAGTCTTTTTTCAACTCAGCAATTAATTGCTCCAGACGGTCACTCATCAACAAAACCGAAATGTTAGGCGGCGTACTGCCTGCCGAAATTAAATCGACCTTAGAACCTATGGCGCGGGGTTGAATAATAGAATTTATATCCGTTTGTTGCCCTGACAAATAAGCGCTGATACCCTCTGCCTTTTCTTTTTTTGCATGCCGGCTTTGCGTTTTTTTCCGTAAATCCAAATCCAGTACAATCACTTTTTTACCGGCATAAGTCAACGCGACGGCGAAATTTCCACACAGAAAGGTCTTACCATCGCTTGCTGCAGCAGAAGTAAACATCAACACTTGTGCATCTTTTGCCATAAACTTCATGTTTATTTCCAGCAAGCGGAAGGCTTCTGTCATCCGGTCGTTGTTATCTCCCGATACGACAATCGATACTTGTTTGTTCGCTTCTTTTTTATAAGTTGGAATTTCTCCCAATATCGGAATGGTCGTATAGGTTTCGATATCTTTCCGTCCGTGGATGGAAGTATTCCACATCATATAAAGGGCGAGAATTCCTGCCGGAATCAACAATCCGAGAATAAATGCAATTAAAAAGATATTTGATCTGACCGGCGATACGGGAGCTGAGGATCCGAAAGGCGTTTCCACTACCCTGATATTGGCGACCGTAATAGCTAATTGCAGAGCGTTTTCTTCACGTTTATTGAGCAGAAAAGTATATAGCGATTCTTTGATTGCTTGCTGACGCATGATGTTCAAAGCCATTTTTTCCTGCTTCGGTACCGCTTGGATATTGTTTATCAATTGATTTTCTGCCGAACGCGATTGACTCAGTCGTAAGTTTAGGGTGCTGATATAATTGTCCATCGAACCGGAAATAGTTTCCCGCATAGCATTCATGTTTTTGTTCATGCCCTGTACGACAGGATTGTTTTCTCCGGAATTCGACAATACGCGGTCGCGCTGTAGTAGAAGAGTGTTGTAGGCTTGAATCTGCCCCTGTATGCCAACGTCTCCAATTCCCGAAACATTAGGGATGGGTTTATCTTTGTAGGTAATGTCGGAAAGATAAGCCTTGACATATTGGGCGACCGTCAGTTGGGTTTCCAAATCCTTGCTTTCTTCTTTGACTCTGCTACTTTCGCTGAGATACTGATTGGCACTGGAACTAATATCAATGATTCGGTTCCGCTGCCGGAAATCGGTATATTCTTCTTCCACCGACCCCAGTTCCTTGCTGATGATAGCAATCCTGTCGTCGATGAATGCGGCTGTATTGGCTGCAATCCGGTTTTTATCCTCAATGATGGTTTCATTGTATATTTCGACCAAGGTGTTGAGAATAGCTTTAGCGCGGGAAATATTTGCGTCCGAACAGACAATTTTAACTAATGTAGTCCCCTTGTCAGCCACCGAAGTAGTTATTTTCGACTGAAACCTTTTGGTTGCACTTTCGATGCTCGTAACGGAAACAAAAACAGATTTATTGATAAAAGCAGGTAAATTTTCGAGAACAGGATAGACTACCATATTTCCCCATTGTGTGGGAATGGTATCGCCGAAGTTTTTTTCTCCTTCCACTGCTTCATAGCTGATTTCAGGAAACAACAACCGGAATTTTTGGTTGTTCAGCGGAATAATTTCCATGGAGAAAGAAGCATTATTGTCAACCGGAAGCAATACCTTTATAGGAGATTCGGCGTACAAAGGGTCGCGGCGGAAACGTTTCTGCGCTGAGTAGGTAATATCTAACCGCAATTGTTCTACGACTTTGTGCATGAGTTGATGCGACTGGAGAATATAGATGTCGTTGCCTACTCCAGAGTTTGAAAATCCGCTGCTGACTTCCAATAAAGTAGATGGGGCGTCATTACCCTGACTGTCGTTTTTGACCAATAATACCGTACTTTGTTCATAAAGCGGAGAGATTCGGGCTAAATAAATATAAGCTATCCCCAGACATACGACTACCGACACCACAAACCAATACCAGTGTCTCAATGCGGTTATAATGACTTCGCGATAATCGATTCCTCCTTCGTTTACCGTCTTTTTTTCAATTAATTCCATATCTGATAATTCCTATTATTTGCTTAAAAGTATTATGGTCAATGTGAACGATACAATAGATGCTAATACTGAGACTACACTGCCTGTTGCACTTAAATAAGGAAGCGTTGAACTGCCTCTCACGCCAATGGAGCTATTAGGTTCGACATACACCAAATCGTTTTGCCGGAGATAAAATCCGGGAGAATCAAACACATTTTCCGCAGAAGTTAAATCGACCTGAAAAGCTATCCGTTCCCCATCTTCTTCTCTGATTACCAATACATTGCTCCTTTTAGCTGAAGGCAACAGGTCACCGGCTAAGCTCAAAGCATCTAACAGTGTAAACCGGTTACTGGGGAGTTCTTTGACGCCCGGGCTGCGGACTTCGCCCAATACTGTAACTCGAAAATTTCGGATTTGCACATTGACTACCGGGTTTTTAATATATTCTCCTGCGATAAGGAGACTTTTAACTTTGTCTGCCAATTCATTGCAAGTTAGTCCGCCGGCATGTATTTTCCCCAATATGGGAACTTGGATATTTCCTTCTTTATCGACCAATAAGCCGCTTATTTGTTGCTGATTGGTCATAGAGTTGCCGGTTGATCCTAATAGTTGGCTATTGCCGAAGGGTTCCAGCAAATCTTTGTCTATAGTACTGACCGTTATATACAAACGATCGTCGGGTTGAATGTTCAAATCATAATTTTGTTCTATATCCCGCGGATAGCTGAACATCTGGTCGGCACCCTGCAAATAAACCATTTTGCGCGTGGATACACACGAGGACATACTGAGAAGTAATCCGCCGAATAAAAACATGTAGAGAATGAAATTTTGTTTTTTATGCATAGTTTTGGGCATATTTATTATTCATTTAATAATTCCTTATGGGTTTGATTTCAAAAAAAATATTCAAAGCAACCTTTTTTAGATAATTTTCGGCAAAAGTATAAAAGTTTTTTCGTTCCGCCAAAAAAAACTTATGAATTATGAATTAGTGATTTTTCAAATTCCCTTAATCCGTCATTTCGCAGTTTGCAAGAAGGACAATGTCCGCAACCTTCGGCAATGATTCCGTTGTAGCAAGTCAGGGTTTTATTTTTTACAATTTCAAAAACGCCCAATTCGTAAGCTAAAGCCCATGTTTCGGCTTTATTCAGCCACATGAGCGGAGTATGGATAATAAATTGTTCATCCATTGCGAGATTTAGAGTCGTGTTTGCCGAACGGATAAAGGTGTCGCGGCAATCGGGATAACCGCTGTAATCAGCTTGGGAAACTCCGGTGACTAAATTATGAATATTATATGTCCGGGCGATTACAGCTCCGAAAGTTAGGAAAAACAAATTGCGTCCCGGAACAAATGTATTGGGATAAGTATTTGCCGGCTTTTCCTGATCCATTGTTAAAGCATGATTAGTCAGAGAGTTGTCGGCTAATTGACTGATTATGGACGCATCGAGTACTTGAAACGGAACTTTTGCCTCCTCAGCAAGCTGGCGGGCAATTTCTACTTCGTTTGAATGCCGTTGTCCATAAGTGAAACACAGTGTTCTCACTTCGTCGAAACGGCTGATTGCCCAATACAGACAAGTTGTTGAGTCTTGTCCTCCGGAAAAAAGTACGAGCGCCGATTGATTGGATTGCATAATTAATTAGAATTATGAATTATATATTATGAATTATTATTTTATCCACGCTAAAGGGTCTAACTTGGCTTGCTCTTTCCAGATTTCAAAATGCAACAAAGTGGAATTTCCCTTTTCGCTATCCGTATAAATATTTCCGAGCGCTTGTCCAGTATTTACCCTTTCTCCTTGTTTAACATATACTTGTTCGATATTGGAATACAAAGTCAAATAATTACCGTGCCTGATGATAATAGAATTATTGTACCCCGGAAGGGTGAATATGCAGGAAACAATACCGTCGAAAACGGCTCTCGCTTCATTTCCCGAAGTAGTTTCAATATCAATGCCGTTGTTCTTTGTCTCAATTCTCGACAATTCCTTATGTTTATGGACGCCAAAATATCCTACAACCTGATATTTTCCCTTCAACGGAAACGGAAGTTTTCCTTTGTTATCAGAAAAATTAGAAGATAAAGTTCGTTCGCTTTTGGTCATTGCATAACCGCCTTTTATGTCGGCTGTCCGATTTTCTCCACTTTCGGATTGAGCCGCCTTTTCGGATTTCAAAACTTCTTCGGCAATAATTTTTTCGATTTGCCGGTTCAATGCGTTCGCTTGCTTTTCTTTTTTAGTTAAATCTTCTTGAAGTTTTCTTTTATTATTTTCAAGTTTTTTTACTTCGGCTTTTTTATTTGCTTCCTCTCTATTTAATTGCTCTTCCTCCTGCAGCCGCGAATTTAGGAGCAATTGTTTTTCGTCGCGGCTCGCAATTAACAACTCTTTTTCTTGATTTATTTTACTTCCTTTTTCAATAATTTCTTCCGCCTGCTTCTTTTGCCAATCAGAATAAGCTTTCAAATATATCAGCCGGTGAAATGATTGAGATAAATTTTTTGAAGACAGAATAAATAATAAATTATCCTGGCTGTTTTTATGCGAATACATTTTCCGCAAAGAAGTTGCATAATATTGTTTCTTCGCGTCCAAATCTTTTTCTAATGTTTTGACTTGCATATCTTTGAAATTAACATCTTCGTCTAATGACGCTATTTCTTGATTTAACATTTGAATAATTTTCTTCCTCGAATCAAGCTGTTGATCTAACAAGTTCAAACGATTCAAGGCGTTGCTAATCGTTAAAACGTTTTCTTTTAATAACGAATTGATTTCTTCAATTCCAGCTAAAGCAGCCAAGCGTTTTTTTTCTAACTCTCGAACTTGTTTCGACTGTTGAGCCTGTGAAGAGAATGCGCATAATAAGAAATAGAAAAATAGCCAGAACCTCGTCATAAAGATTGAATTAATTTAATTATTTGTTCAATTTCAATCTGTTGATAACGGTTAGGAATCGAAGCGTCAATTTCAAAATCGGCATCGATATCTACATTATTGAATGTTAGATTCAAATTAATCAAATCGTGGGGAAGGGTTAATTCCATCGCCATTTTCATTGGAAATAACCGGTTATTGGAAGCTAATCCGAAATCGTTGTACAACCAATTCAAATTCACCTCTTTTTTATCATTATACATTTCGGTTTGAATAATACGGTTCGTAAAATCGCTGATAAAATCATAATGAATTCCTTGACTATCTGTATTATTTAGCTTGAAAAAAAATTCGTCTTCATTCCACTTGAATGTATGGTAATCTTCAGGCGATATCGACGATTTTCCTGCAATAAATAATTGATTTGTAAACAAAGCCTGCAAACTGTAGAAATCAAAATCGAACGATGTCGCCTCTTTGAATCTTTGCATGGATTCCGAAACGTATCGCTTGTTATTCCGGTCGATGATAATAATTTGTTCCGGCGTAATGGTAAGGCGTGCAACTTCAGTTCCCAAAATTGGTATCCGCAGGGAAAGCTGAATGATTTTATCTTTTATAATCCGTAATTGAGCATTTGCAGAAATCGTATTCTTTTTCATTCCCGGTTTTAAGGAAAAACGCAACGATGACGACAAAGTATTGAAAGGAATAGCTTGATATTTAATAGATTCTATCCGTTCGTCTTTATTCATTTTAGATAAAGCGACTGAAGTTGCCGACCGACTTGTTTTACAGCCGTTAAGAAGGATAATAATCCCTGCTAAAAAAAACAGATAATAGTAATTCTTATTTTTCATAGTACATTCCATCTTCTATTTTCTTTTCCAAGAGAGTTGTATCTTCTTCAGCATCTTTTAATTCTAACGCTTTTCCCCATTCTTCAACGGCTTTGTCCGTATTTCCTGTTTTATAAAGAATATCTCCATAATGTTCCAGAATTTCCGGACTTTTTTCTCCTCCGTTTGAAATCGCACTTTCTATGTAAATTTTAGCTAAAGAATAATTTCCTTTTTGGAAAAACACCCATGCGTACGTGTCTAAATAGGTGTCATTTTTGGGTTGCATTTTTATACACTTAGCGCTCATTCGCTCTGCTTTATCTAATTGTTCCTTATCTAAACTCAAAAAATAAGCATAATTATTAAGGACAAGAATATTATTTTCGTCGTATTCCAGCGATTTATCATAAGCCTGATATGATTCTTCCTTTTTGTTCATCTGGTGATACAAATCACCGATTTGACCATAAAATATTGAAAGCGATGATTTATTTTCTTCCGGGATATATTGAATTCCTTCTTGTAGAGTCTCCAACGCTTCGGAATAGTTTTTTTGTTGATAATAGGCAGAACTTTTATAAAAATAAAATTCGGGATTATCGGAGAAAACGGCTAAAGCCGAATTACAAATCCGTATAATTTCATCTGCATTGCCTTCTTTGACAGCAATTTCCATTAACAAGCGCCAAGCCTGAAGATTTTCAGGATCAGCTTCCGTAACCAGCTGAAACTGGAAACGGGCTTCTTCCCATTTTTCTTGAGATATAAGGAATTGACCGTACAATAAATTAAGATCCTTTTCTTGGGAATATTGCTCCATAAGAGTATTAAACAAGGAATTAGCCGATTCAATGTCTTTCTTATTCGCCACCAAGTCCTGGATGTATTTTCCCAAAATAGAAATTTTAATGTCGATATCTAAGAGTTGATTTTTCAAAGCTGATTCGATTTCCTTAGTAGCCATTTCCGTATCGCCCTTTTTTTCATAATAGTTTGTCATGGAAATAACATAATAAGGACTTTGTGGATCGATTTTTTTAGCCTTCTCATAATAAATCAACGCTTTGTCCATATCATCATTATCTAAATAAAAATCGCCTATCAGGATTTGGTATTTTGCTTCTAACGGATATTTGGCAGCTAATTTTTCGAGTTCATTCACTGCATTTTCCGTTTGATCTACGGCAAGGTATAATTTAGATTTCTGTAAAGAAAGCATTTCACTCATTCCGATTGTATTTTCTAAAGCATCAAGTGATTGAATGGCTTTATCAATTTTATTTTGGCGCAAATACAAATCACTCAAATAAAAATTTAATTCGGGTTTCGCCGGTTGTTCGGCAACCAAAGATTCATAGAGTTGAGTGGCTTCGGCAATATTTCCCATTTCTCGGTAAATATCCGCTAAAGAAACTTTGTATTCGAAATTTTCGGAATTGTATTTCACGGCTTTTTGTAATGCATCGACTGCTAAGGAATCTTGTTGCAAAAACAGATAATAATCTGATAGTAAAGCTAATGCTGCTGAAGATGTTGAATCTATTTTCAAGGCATATTGCAATGTGGCGTAAGCCTCGCTATGTTTGTTATTTTCTTTAAGACGTAAAGATTCTAAGAAAAAATAATCAAACTTTTTCTTGGTTTGATAGACTGAATCCGCTAAAACCGGCCGCTCATCTTCTGCCACTGCCGTTAAATAAAAACAAATGAAAAACAATAGAATGCCTGTTTGCTTCATTTTAATTATAACATTATATAATCATCATCTGCAAATGTACAAAAAATTTATGAACTAACATAAACATTTTTAGTTTCAATACCTTATTTTATCAATTCCCTACCCTTCCGGGCAAAGACAGCCAGTAGTATGATAAATATCCCTATACCGCATAAGTAAACAAAAACTCCGCCGGTATAATCATTATTTCCGTAGGAATGCATACCACTAAGAAAAAAATTGACACCGAAATAAGTCATCAATACTGAAGCAAATGCAATGACAGAACAAAGATTAATCAGCCAGAGGTTATACCACTTTCTGAGTAAATGAAGATGAGTAACAATCACATAAACAATTATGGTGATAAGCGCCCATGTTTCTTTGGGATCCCAGCCCCAGTAGCGTCCCCATGATTCATTAGCCCATACGGCTCCCATAAACGTACCGATTGTCATCAATATCAACCCGATTATCAATATAATTTCGTTGACTATGCTTAATTCCCGCAGTAATCCGTAATATGCGGCAAGCTTTTCTTTTTTGATTAAAGCCATCATTAACAAATTGACTAATCCAATCAGAAAACTGATGCCAAAAAATCCGTAAGATGCCATCAGAATCGCTACATGAAACATCAGCCAAGGCGATTTCAATACGGGAACCAGCGGATTAATCTGCGGATCCATCCAATTCAAACTTGATACGAATAGAATTATGCCAGCAAACAGCGTGGCTAATGAAAACGTGATGGGACTTCGACGCGAGAATAATAATCCTGCAAATATGGTAGCCCATGCCAGATATATCATTGTTTCATACGAATTACTCCATGGAGCGAATCCTCCGATTTTCCACCGCATAATCATTCCCAGCATTTGAAGATGAAAAATAATCAAAACTCCTATACCAAGCAAACGGATTATCCATTTGGTACATTTGGTATGAGATTTTTTTCCAAAAAATAAAGAAAATGAAAACAACAACAGCAGTCCGCCCAACGACAGATAACCGATTTTACACCAGCGGAAAAAATCTAATTTATTGTATTTCAATTCTATTCTAATCTTTTCTTTATTAAATTCAGGCACATTATTTTTTTCTGTTTGATAGGTGGATATCATATCCAACGCTTCATTCGGCTTGCTCCAGTCACCCGATTTTAATGCACTTCGCACTTCCGACAGATACCAATAAAAAATTTGTGAAACAAACAGAGAGTCCTGACCGCTGAACTCCGATAAATCATCGCCCGGAGCATACCATCTCTGATGAAGGTCGCCTTCGCTTGGAAATAAACGAATCAATTCGTATTCAAATAATTGGTTTAAAATATTAGCTTTCTCATCTAATTTGATAATATCTTTATCAAATCTTGTGCGCTCGGCAGGCATCTTCTGATAGGATTCATTTAATTCTTCCTGTAATTTATATGTTCCGTCTTCACTAAACAAATCAGCATAAGTACATTCTTTTTGGGGAAAACTGAAATAACCGGCCATTACATCGTTCGAATAAGTTATCAATGGAACGTGCATCCACATTTCGGGCATAGTTAGAAGCCCAAGTAAAAACTGGTCGGAATTTAGTTTGCCGATGCGGGTGCTTTTATGCAGTTTACGTAATATTTCGGAAGAAAACGTATTCATTGGAATAATGCGTCCGTTTGTAGATTGGACGGGTAGAGCGCCAAATTTTTCAGCATGCGCCGGCGGTATGGCAAATTTTTGTACGGCATCGGCCATTGATTTTGGCGTTTCGTCTGCCGAAGCCGGCAATGAAAAGGCGAGAAGTAAAGAAATAGATACTAATAATTGTCTGTACAATGTGCGAAGCCGGCTGTTTTCCCCAAAAAGGCATGCTATACATCCAATGAACAGCAGAAAATAACCGGTATATGTCACGCTTCGGCCGGCTACATCTTTATTTACCGATAAGATCGTTCCTTTTTCGTCTGTGTCGAAAGATGCCTGATAGAACCGATAGCCTTTTATATCCAATACGTTATTCATATATACACGTTCATGGCGCGTTGTTCCGTCTGCATGAATCAACAATTCACTTTCGTAGGACGACGGACTCATCGAACCCGGATAACGAGTTAGCGTGAATTTGACTAACTCCACCTGAAAAGGTAAAATAAGAGCGTCATGTCCATGGTTTGTCTGGACCATAATCCGGTTGTTTGTTTCACCTTCTCTCAAATGCAATATCCCTTCTTTACCGAAAAGATGGGTAATTAAAGCTCCAATCAATATTACAATAAAAGAAAAATGCAGTAATAATAATCCCCAGCGCTTTAGCTTAAATAAATGACGCCGGATTACAATCATTACAAAATTTACTATAAGTAAGAATTGTAACAATAAAAACAGTGGCGAATAATAAATCGCAACCTTTGCAAGCTCTGCTCCGTAGGATTTTTCAATAAATGTAGCAACAGCCATACTTATTGCATACAGCACCAACAGTACGACCATAGTTATATAAGACGAGAATATTTTCATTATCAAATCAACTTTTCTTTCAAAAACCGCCCGGTATAGGATTCGGCACAGCCTGCAATTTGTTCGGGTGTACCGGTGCAGACTACGTATCCGCCTTTTTCTCCGCCTTCGGGACCTAAATCAATGATGTGGTCGGCACATTTGATTACGTCTAAGTTGTGTTCGATAATGACAAGAGTGTGTCCGCGTTCAATCAAAGCATTGAATGCATTCAGCAGCGTTTTAATGTCGTGGAAATGCAGACCGGTAGTCGGCTCATCGAAAATAAATAAGGTCGGTTGCGCTTTTTCTTCTCCTAAATGGTAGGCTAATTTCACCCGTTGATTTTCGCCTCCCGATAAGGTAAAGGAGCTTTGCCCTAATTTCACATATCCTAATCCGACTTCTTTGAGGCAGTTTAATTTTTTGACAATCCTTTTTTCCTGATTTCCTCCGGCTTCGTTGAAAAAGACAATGGCTTCTTCAATAGTCATTTCCAAAACATCGTAAATGGATTTTCCACGGTATTCAACATCAAGCACTTCTTGCTTGAACCGTTTCCCGTGACAGGATTCACATTCCAATACCACGTCTGCCATAAATTGCATTTCTACGGTAATAAATCCTTCGCCTTTACATTCTTCGCACCTACCGCCTTCTACATTGAAAGAAAAATAAGCCGGCGTAAATTTCATCTGTTTGGCAAGCGGTTGTTCGGAAAACAGTTTCCGGATTTCATCGTAAGCTTTGATATAGGTTACCGGATTCGAGCGAGTCGAGCGACCGATTGGATTCTGATCAACAAATTCAATTGCGCTAATCAGATTTAAATCTCCTCCGATATCTTTCAATTGAACGGATAAATCTTTGTTGTTTTCATAATGGCGTTTCAAGGCTTGATAAAAAACTTCTCTAACTAACGAGGATTTACCAGAGCCGCTGACTCCGGTAACGACCGTCATCACATTCAATGGAAACCGGACGTCAATGGATTTCAGATTATTTTCGCAAGCACCTTTGATTTCAATATAATTATTCCATTTACGACGATTACTGGGAACTTGAATTTGTTCTTCACCGGTCAGGTAACGTACCGTATAACTTTTTTCTTTTTTTTCTTGAAGCGCTCGGCTTAATTCGCCTTGATAAACGACCTCCCCACCCCACTGCCCTGCTTCGGGACCAATATCAATTATGTAGTCCGCAGCGCGTATAATTTCCTCATCATGTTCCACGACCACTACGGTGTTTCCCAATGCTTGCAATTGACGTAATACTTGAATAAGTAAAGCGGTATCTCTCGAATGCAAGCCAATGCTCGGTTCATCCAGAATATAAAGCGAACCGACCAAACTGCTTCCGAGCGAAGTCGCCAAATTAATCCGTTGGCTTTCACCGCCGGAAAGAGTTGATGACAAACGGTTGAGAGTTAAATATCCTAAACCGACATCATTGAGAAATTGAAGGCGCGCATTGATTTCCGGCAAAAGACGTTTGGCTACGGCTGCATCGTGTTCGTCCAACGACAAATTGTTGAAAAAATCCAAAAGTTTATTTATAGGTAAATTAACCAAATCGGAAATGGTTTCTCCGCCGACTTTTACATACAATGCCTGCGGTTTTAGCCGACTGCCTTTGCAAACCGGACAAACGGTTTTGCCTCTGTAACGAGCTTGTAATACACGATATTGGATTTTGTATAAATTGTCTTCTACATACTTGAAAAAATCGTCAATTCCTTTCAGAGTGCCTTTTCCATGCCAAAGTAAATCTTTTTCTTCTTCCGATAATTGATAGTATGGACGATGTATCGGAAATTTATACCGTTCGGCGTTTTGAATGAAATCATATTTCCATTCGCTCATCTTTTCGCCTTTCCAACAGACTACTGCATCTTCGTAAACCGACAATGATTGATTGGGAATTACTAAGTTTTCATCAATTCCGATTATTTTTCCAAAACCTTCACATTTTGGGCAAGCTCCTGCCGGACTGTTGAAGTTAAACATCAAGTCGGAAGGTTCCTCAAATTCAATGCCATCGGCTTCGAATCGTAGTGAAAATTCTTTGGAAACAATGCCGGCGTCTGTATAAAACCGGAGAATGGCATATCCATTGCCTTCGAAAAAAGCCGTTTCGACTGAATCGGACAGACGGGAAATGGCAAGCGGGTCATTGGAAACAGTCAGACGGTCAATCAGAAGAAAAAGTTCGGTTTCGTCTGCGGCATGATTAATTAACCCCAACAAGGATTCATCTTTCATAATCTCATCGATACGATAAATATTGCCGTTGATTTCCACTCGCGAAAAACCTTCCATCAAAAAAATCTCCAGCTGCTCTTTCCGGCTGCGGTCGTAACGAGTCTTGAATTTAGTAAGCAGCAAGAATTTGGTTCCTTCGGGATATCTTAACACTTCATCAACAACATCGCTGACACTATGTTTCTTGACTTCTTCGCCGGAAACAGGAGAAATCGTTTTGCCGACGCGGGCAAAAAGCATTCGTAAATAATCATATATCTCGGTAGATGTTCCCACCGTTGAACGCGGATTACGCGTATTCACTTTTTGTTCGATGGCGATAGCGGGCGGAATCCCTTTGATATAATCAGTTTCAGGCTTACTCATACGTCCCAAAAATTGCCGGGCGTAGGAAGAGAGACTCTCCACATAGCGCCGTTGCCCTTCGGCATATAATGTATCGAAAGCTAAAGAAGACTTCCCTGAGCCTGATAAACCGGTGATTACTATAAATTTGTTGCGCGGAACTTCTACATCAATGTTTTTGAGGTTATTAACCCTTGCTCCCTTAATAATTATATTGGGTTCTAATGCCATTTCTGAATAAAATAAACCGCAAAAGTACAAAAAATATCTTTCAAACCATTTCTACCATATACTCTATTTCGGAAATAGATATATTTTATACCATAAACCAAAAACGGCTGCCGGCATAAATGCCGGCTTGAATCATCTCCATTATTCGAAAATATTCCGGAACCGGCTGAATATTTTTTTCTTAACCGATTGAGTCGGCTGAAAATTTGCAGACTTTTCCATATTTTCCAACGCTTCTTTTTGCTCTTTGGTCAACGATTCAGGAACATAAACTGCGATATTGATTAGTAAATCACCGGTTCCGTAAGAATTAAGGGAAGGTAAACCCTTATTTCTTAATCGTAATATCTTGCCTGATTGTGTACCCGCTTCTATCTTAATTTTAGCTTTCCCGTCAAGAGTGGGAATTTCAACCGTTCCACCCAATGCAGCAGTCGGAAAACTCAACAATAAATTATATATAATATCATTTTGGTCGCGAATCAATTCGGGATGCGGCTCTTCTTCAATAACCACCAGCAAATCGCCATTAATTCCTCCGCGCCGGGCAGCATTTCCTTTCCCGCTGATTGATAGTTGCATCCCTTCAGCTACGCCTGCTGGAATGTTCAAGCTGATGACATCATCATCCCTCACAATTCCTTCGCCGTTACAATGCGGACATTTTTTAGTGATTGTTTTCCCTTCGCCTCCACAGGCACTACAAACCGCAGTCGTTTGCATTGCTCCCAATATGGTGTTCATAGTTCGCGTAGTATATCCTGTACCCCGACAAGCACTACACGTAGAATATGCTTTGGAATCTTCCGCGCCTGTTCCTTTGCAGTATTTGCAAGTTACATATTTCTTGACTTTGATTTTCTTTTCTACGCCCGTTGCGATTTCTTTCAAGGAAAGCTTCACTTTTACGCGTAAATCGGTTCCTCGATTGACACGTTGCTGAGAGTTCCCCCCTCCTCTACTGAAGCCGCCAAATCCGAAATGACCGCCGAAAATATCGCCGAATTGCGAAAAAATATCGTCCATTGTCATTCCTTCGCCAAAGTCACTCGACTGTCCACTACTCATGCCTGCATGTCCGAATTGGTCGTATTTTTTCCGTTTTTCTTCGTTACCTAAAACTTCATAAGCCTCAGCCGCTTCTTTAAACTTTTCTTCAGCTGATTTATCATCCGGATTCTTATCAGGGTGATATTGAATCGCTTTTTTACGGTATGCTTTTTTTATTTCTTCGGAAGAAGCTGTCTTGGGAACTTCCAAGACTTCATAATAATCTCTTTTTGCTGCCATTATATACTATTTAGTTAATTCGCCACAACTACTTTAGCATGACGAATAACTTTGTCATACAGAGTGTAGCCTGTTTGGATATTTTCAATTACTTTCCCTTTTTGTTCCTCATTAGCAGCCGGAATCATTGCCACAGCTTCGTTCAATTCCGGATCGAAAACTTGTCCCAGCGATTCAATCGGATTCACGCCATTTTGCTTGAGGTAGTTCATGAATTTATTATATATGAGTAGTATGCCTTCTTTGACTGCTGATAAGTCCGCTGTTGTTTCAATAGTTTTTATAGCTCGTTCAAAATCGTCGATAACAGGTAAAAGCCCAACAAAAGCCTTTTCGCCTCCAGTTTTGATTAATTCAGCTTTCTCTTTTATGGTACGCTTACGATAATTATCATATTCAGCCATTAAGCGAAGATAAGAATCATTAATCTTTGCTAATTCTTCCGACACATTGTCAGCCATCTCTCGATTCTCCTCGCGAATGTCCGTTTCACTCACTTCATTATTCTGTTCTTTTGTCGTAACATCTGCTAAATTGTCAGCCGATTGTATTTCATTTTCTAAATTATCTTCCTTCTTTTTCTTATCCATCGTTTTATCATATATTATTATTGTCTCTAAAATTCAACAATTTATAAATATTATAATATTTTATAAACTGAACTTTCTACTTATTAATAGCAAATATATTGCCAAAATAGTAACTCTATTTATGAGAAAAGTTTTATCTTTGCACCGCGATACAGTAAAATCAAGAGTAATGCAAAAAAATGAAGGGGCATTAGCTCATCTGGCTAGAGCGTTAGACTGGCAGTCTAAAGGTGACGAGTTCGAGTCTCGTATGCTCCAC
>JGI24699J35502_11133993_pt1 | contig 23233 bp, 19 predicted proteins | sample TergutMp193P4_FD_35502 | JGI IMG/M metagenome (IMG submission 35502)
TGACCTGCGTCCACGTGTTGCCGGTCGTGATGCCGGTGCCCGCGGTGCACCGCCACGTGGACTGAATCACCGACCCGGCGATGACATAGGCTGTCCAGCCGGGCTTACCGGGCGTCGCAGAGGTCGGGGTGCTGGTGAGCCAGATCGCGGTCCCCATCTCACCATCGGCGCCCTTGGTGCGCTGCCACGCATAAGCTGAAGCTGGTGCAGTGGGGTTGGTGGTGTAGCCGACGTGCGTCGTGGCAGCAAAAGCCGTGTCGGCTATCCCGGCGAGGACTACCAGCCACGCCCCATCAACCCCATGCAACCCTCGCTGCCGCACCCGCACATAGGCTGCACCCACAGGCGCCACCACGGTAGAACCTGTCGAGCCGATGGTGAATCTCTGACAGTTACTGGCTGAGATGGTGGTTTGACTGAGGAAAGTTCCGTTACTATCCCAAAAACCTACTTGTGCTTGCACCGCGGCAGGACTGTCTAAGCCGCCTGCTAGCACGATGAGTTGGTTGCCGTCGTAAATCAGGTAGTCGGAAATAGCTTGTAAATTCGAGTCCGTCGGTCCTGTTAACCCTGCCGCCGGGTTGGCGAGGTTCATTGCGAACCCGGCGTTTGGGATGGTGCCGGGATACCATTTGGCGTCCACCAGATCGCGGGCGTACAGCATTTGCACGCTCGCGCCGGGCAGACCATCGGCGCCTTTGACAAGCTGCCAAGTATAGTCAGCAGCGGTATTTGATTCGGTGGCAGTTAGTTTGTTGAAAGCAAAACCAATATGAGTAGTATTCGCATTCGGGGCTTGCGTCATTTGGTTGTTGGTCGGGGCACCATTCGGCGCATACCTAACCCACGTATATGTGGTTGTGCCGTTTATCCCAATACCGGGTAGACCGTCCTCGCCTTTGATTTTCGTCCACGTATAATCGGAATAATTATTCGATTCGGTGGAAGTCGTTTTATTGTAAGCGACACCCAAATAAGATTTACCCGTGGGACTGTCGTTCATCCCCGAAGTTGGGGAGTCGGCATATTTGATCCACGTGTATAGCGTTACCCCATTGCTACCATCAGCACCATCTTTGACGCGCACGACAGTATGAGTATCGGTAATCGTACTGTCGGACGTGACGAGCTTAAAACTTATCGCCGTCACCGAATTGTTGAACAGTGTAGACGCGCTGGCGACGGTCAGCACCTCACCTGAGACGGTTAGCCCATTTTGGTTGGTGATGTTAGACCATGATGTTCCGCCATTAGTCGAGTACTGCCAGCGTACGAAATTTACGTTTTGCAGTGTTGGGGAGAGAGCGATGGTGGTTGGCGTGTAGGCGGTGCCATCGGTGGAGGCGAACAATGCGCCCGTCGCGACGATGGCGGCATGCTTAGCGTTAGCGCCACCGGTACCTTGCTTCGATTTGGTGACCGTGAACCGCTTTGTCACATCTGCGAAGCCTGCGCGCGTCGCCGTCAAGTCGACATAGCCGGTATCGCCTGCCATCGCTGTCACCGTATAAGTCCGGCCCGATAGGGTGCCAGTCAAGCCCGAGGCAGTAGCAGCTACCGTCCAGTTCGCCGAATCATCCGACGCACCCACATAAATACTCAACGTTGTGTCAGCACCAGTGAAGGAGCCAACCGCGCCCGCGTTATCTGCTGCTAATGTGTGGGCCTCGTTCGATAGCACACCGACCACGGCACTCTGCCCAGCCGCCCCAGCGGTACTAACCCAATGCGCCGCATTAAAGCTGCCCGTCGCTTTGCCGGTGGTGCAAAAGTAGATGACCCCGGAATCGTGCAACCACAGATCACCAACCTTGTAAGGTGTCCAAGGCTGGGTGGGGAACACGCTCGGCTTTTTCGCGATTTCCTCATTCGCGATTCGCGCAGCGCCATCGGTGTCCTCGATAAGTTGCTTCAACGCCGCATCTAAGTCGGTGGGGACGATCCTTTGCGGCGTCACGAAAGCCGACCAAGAGCCTGTCGGGCTCTCGTTTCCGGCACGGTCGACAGCGGTGCCCCGGAACCGGATTTGCTCGCCCGGAGTCAGGCCAGCAATTACGTGGGAGCCGGGTACGTCCCGAATCACGCCGACCGGCGCGGTCACGCCCTCTTGATAGACGAGCACCTTATCAAAATCCAAAGGCATCGCGCCATTTTGATTCGTCTTCCCGTCCCACAATATTGTGACAACCCCAAGATTAGTAGCCACCGTAAACGTACTCGGCGGCGGCGGTGGCGTGGTATCAGCAGCCACCACAATGGATTTCACCGCTGACCAGACACCGGGGTTACCTGTTATGCTGGCTCGCGCCCGCACCCGGAATTGCACTGTGGTACCGCATTGTAATGGCCCGTAGCTATGGACGTTGGATTCCAAACTAATACCTGCTGGCGCCCAACCGGCATTTCCGGTCTTATATTCGACGTCGTAGCCGAGTATTTCCATGGCGGTGCCATCGGTAGCGTAGTCTACTACCGTCCAAGTGGCGGTAACAGTTCCGCGTTGTACGCCAGAGTTGTCGAGGTAAGCGTCGGTGCTTAACAGTAGGTTCTGGGGGGCGGCTGGGGTACGGTCGTCGGCGCCCGGTGGTAAAGGTAGGGTGCCGGTGCCGCCGCCCGCGGCACCGGCGATGCCGGCGAACTTGCGTGCGCGTTTGATTTCCGCATCTAGGAGCCGGTCGTTTAAGACCAGAGACCCAGATACCTCGCCGCGCTCATTAGCAGTCAGCGTCACCTGCTGGACGCGCACTCGCTCCGCCGGGACGTTAGTGGGGGCAGTGATCCAGTCACCCGGCTGGTAGTCCACCAGCGGCCACAATGACGAGTTTTCGAGCATCAATTCGCGGGTGTATTGCGTGGTGGTTTTCGCCCGTCGTTCCAAATCGGCTTGTGCCACGGTGCGCGCTCGGCTTTCGGAGTCCACGCCGGTAGCGGTCATAGTGGCCTCAAACCTCGCCCACGGGGTCGGCGCGGACGGATTGTGCTCGGTGATGACCAGCCCGTTATCGCCACGCACCAGAATGGTGGACGCTAAATCTGCGATGGTTGAAGTGGCCGGAGCATCACCTAACTCCTTGCCGAGTCGCAACCGTACCGTGTTTGCAAGGTCGGTAGCCATGACGGTGTGCGGGTTGTAGACGTTCAGTTGACGGCCAGCGGTGCGCCAGTCACATAGTCCTTGGTCGGTGAGGTTTTGCAACCAATACCAGATATTCCGGTCGGCTTCCAGATAGAGGTTTACGGCCTGCGACCAGTTCGCATTACCCGAGTCTTTAGCGGTGGTAAAGCCGCGGGTGAGTACCGTGCAGACGCCTTGGCGGTCGGCGTTCTCTTGCATGAGGGTGGCGAGGACAATGCCAGCGCTGGTGCTGTAGAATGGTCGTTTACCAGCTTGGGAATGGCCTTTACCTAACAATGCGCCGAGGTTGAACATTTGTGCATGCACAAGTAGGCCAGCGATACCCGGCGCGGTGAGTTGGACAATATCTGCGTCATCCGCAATGTTCACGTCCTCGTCCCGCGCCCAAAAGCGTCCGCCCGGTGGCTCAAACCAAGTATTAGAATGGTTAGCGAGTTCGATAGCGATCTCGATACCAGCACTCAAGTCACGATCCAACAGAGAGCCGCCGATAGCGTGTTTCGAGTATTTGACCTTGAGGATACCTAGATCGTTAAATACGAAAGATACGGTGACTTCTAAAGGCTGCGGGAGTATGCCAAGCCGCGCCCCACTCGGGGCATAGGCGACAAGTCGCATACTGAATCCAGCCATCAGGAAATCTCCAGTTTGAGGGCATAAAAAAAGAGCCATTATCGGCTCTTAAACTTATTTTAGGCACAATGTTGTGCGGTATCTAGTGTGACAGAAAACGGGCTAAAAAGCAAAATCGTTTTCTACAGGTAGGTTTTTGCGGCGCGGATCGCGATTTTAGATTCGGAAGTGAAACCACTACCTGTCACATCCAAGGTAACTATGCCATTAGCGTTAGGCCACGCCTGCAAAATACCGGTCGGAGGATAATCAATACCGCTGGTAACGTCGGTTCCCGAGTTGTTTGTCCAGACACCTGCATTCACCGAGTCGTTGCTAGTGCTACTGCGTCTCGCGGTCAGCTTGCTGGCATCTAAATATAGATACTGCCCGGCGGCTAAGCTTCCAGCCCAAGTCAGGCCAGTACCGCTAACTGCATCCGTAATCTGAATCGCAGTACAAGGTCCAGTTACCCGGATGATCGCATCGGTGATTGGTGCAGTGGAATCAGACAGTGTTGTGATGGTGTGCGTGGCGGGTAGAGTTTGACCCAAGTAGAGCGCGGGGGCAGCTTTCCAAAACACATCCGGTATGGTCAGCATCGCGGTGAGTGTGAGGGCGACACCGGGTTCGTAGTTAGCTGAAGTTAAAGACGTTAATCGACCAGTGGCGCTGGCGGAAACTCCATCAGCTATCCGCGTGACGGTTAAGCCCGGTCGGCTTAGCAACAGGGCGAGGTTACTTTGCGCGGTTTCGAGCGGAGTATTGTTTTCCAGCATTAGGAACTGGAATGTGAGGGTAGGCTCCTCAAACACGGGTAGGGAGCCGGTATTAACTGCACCGTGGCGACCCGGTAAAGTTAAGTTTTTGGTAGTCACTTTCACCGGCGTCCGATAAGACGATGATCGTTGAATACCATAAGTCTTTAAGTCAACGCCATCGATTGTATAGCTAATCATCTAGTATCCCCCCGCTAAAGCCGCTAACTTATCCAAACCTTTATTTATGACCACGCTTTCGGGTTCTGCAACTGCATGGTGTGAGGTTAGATTAACGGTGTAAGTATTGCCTTTACCCTCGCCAGCTACGAGCGTGTAGTTCAGGTTCTGCGCCGGGATTGGCGTACCCGCGCCCACATAACCACCCGCATTGAAGGCAGGTAACACATCTTTGGGGATTGCTCGCGCGTTGAGCGCAGCCATGAAACCCGGACCGTAATAGTCTACTGCGGGCTGGCTTTGGACAAACTCACCCGACCGGATCATTGCAACGATGTTATCCTCGCGCGGGTTACTTGGCGGCGTGCCGGGGATGAGACCGCCATCGGCGCGCGCGATCATTGGCGGGTACATTGATGGTGTGCTCGCTGTGCGACCAGCGCCGGTACCGAAGCCACCGGTGAAACCCTGTCCGGTTGAAACATAGTTCGTGACGACGGTAGCGGTTTTCGATTGTGGTTGCCAAGTGTCCCAAGCGGACTTTGCGGCATCTAGGCTGCTCGCAGCTTTTTTGGATAACTCATTTAGTTTCTCGACGAGTTCGTTTTTGGTGTCCTCAGCGTTTGTGATGAGCCGCGCCCGCAGCGCCCCAGATTGAGCGATTAGGGTGTCGTAAGCGACCTGCGCGGCAGCGATCTCAGCGTCGCGTTTTTCAGTAGCTACCTTGATGGTCTCATCACGTACCTGCTGGGCAGCTGCGATGGTCTCATCTCGATGGGTGAGTGCCGCGCCGAGTTGCAAGTCGTAAGAGTTCTCTACTATTGCTCGCTGGGCATCGAACGCATCCTTAGTAGTTGCGACGTGGTCATCAAGGGCGAGTTTTTGCAGCCGAGTGTATTCGTCCCACGCGGTCTTAACAGTTACCGATTGGTCGGCTAGTCCTTTGCCAAAATCCTCGCCAAGATATGAGCCAGTGCCCAGCCAAGTCTCGACAAGGTCTTTGCGTTCGGCTCGGCTCGCGGTAGTGAATAGTTCCAGCGCGTCTTGGCTATCAGGGCCGAGGTCGATTAGCTCTTGCAACATCGCTTCAGCGGCGATAGCCATCTGGGTTGGCAGTTCTGCCTTGACTTGACTCATTGCAGTGGTGGCGAAACCCTTAAAGGTTTGATAGCTGTCAGCTTGCTTTTGCATGGCAGCGCGCCAGTCGGTCATTGACGGCGGCTTAAAGGCGTCATCCCACGCGAGGCCGAGGGTTTCGGCGGCACGTGCGGCGCCTCTCGCGATCAGTTCGGCCTGATCCCAAGCATCTTTCCATGCCCCCACTCCGCTTGAAGCAGCCGCAGCCGCATTAGCAAACGAGCCAGCTAACTTGTCGTGGGCAACTTGGGCACCAGCGATAGCGGCGAGTAGGTTAGTTTTTTGTAAATCGAGTTGTTTTTGGATGCGGTCGTAGTTATCCTCAGCACGTTTCTTAACCTCATCAAAGACCGCCAGCGCGGCTTTGACTTCCTTGTCATATAGCTCATCAGCAGCTTTCTTACGTGCCTCATAGGAATCTTTTGCAGCTTTCTCTACGGCTTTGATGGCCGCAATCTGGGCGACTTTCATAGCCCCGATTCGAGCTTCATCTTTGGCTTTGTTCGCGGCGTCTTGAGCGCGAGCCGTACCTAGCAGCTCAAGGTAAAGGTTCAACGATGCAGAGTCAATACCAATACCACTTAGGTCTGCGTTATCAACTAAACGATCATATTTGCCTTCCGCGATATTGAGTGTGGCATCTAGCATCATTTCGGCGGCTTTGATTTCCGCTTCGACGGCTTCTTTAGCCGCATCTTGGACAAGCTTGGCGGCTTTCTCTAGCGCTTTGGTATTATTCTCGATCGCTTTGACTTGTGCTGGCGATGAGGTCACCCAGCCAGCATTAGCATTATATGCTGGGAAACCGGAACTACCATTAGCGGCGCCGCCGGTAATCATCCGCCGCACTGCCCCGCCACCTGCGTACCTCGCTACCGGGTTACCCAGCGCTTCACGGAACGCATACACGCCAGCGTGTCCGCCCATAGCTACCACATCAGCAACGGTCAGCACATGCTCACCGGGCATCAATAGCGCTGGGACGGAATCTTTGCCACGCACCCCACCGTAGATAGCTCCACCAGCAGCCAGACCGGGGAACTTAGGCCCAAGCGAGGAAGCTGAGATCGGGCTGGGAGTTCCTAGCTCGAATGAGAACTTGATCGGATTACTGAACAGGGTTTGGATTTGGTCGCGCGCGGTATACGCCGCTTCGATGTTGGGTTCGATGGCTGGCCGCAAAGTTTCGCTGGTGGCTTCTTGCCACGCTGGAACTTCACCATCTGGGTCTAGCTGCGCTACGAGCGCAACTTCGATTGGTTCCTCACCGAAAATGGCTAGCTTCAGCATCACCGATTCGGCTAAGTCGGCGCCTAGTTCATCGCCCGCTAGTTGACCTATTCTTGCGCTTTTGTTGATAAACTCGGTAGCTTCCGCGTCGGAAAATACGTTAGTGAACATATCCAACTGCTCAGGCGTTAACGCTGCGATAATCTCGGCGCCGGTTTCCTGCATTGAAGCGGGTAGGTAGTTAGCTAACCACTGATAGGCGATGACGGCATTCTTTTGGAAGTTCTCTACCGCAGCGAGTTGAATATCGATTTGTTCTAGCCATGCGCGCGCCGACGGTGGCCGTTCCAACTCGCCGCGCGCCATTTCCCAAGCGTTATTAAGGTTTGAGATTTCGGCGGCTTGGGTGGCGAAACTCTGCGCTATTGCCCCGAATTTAGCTGCAACTTCATCGCCAGCGTCGGCGTATTTTTGTAAGATTCGGGTCGCGTTATCGAAGTCAGCCCCGAGGTCTCGCAAGCTAGCGTGAACCTCTTTTTGAGCGTCATCTAGCGCATCGTAGATGTCAGCGAGCGAGGCCGTAGTGTCGCTTAACGTCTCGGCTCTTTTCGCCGAAGCTGCCGAGGTATCGTTGAATATCTCTAGTCCTGCGGTGAATTCTGCGAAATCTTGGTTGACTTGTTCAACTGGCCGCTCACCTGCTCGCAACTCTTGCACTAACGCGAGATAGATTTGCGCAGCTTGCTCAGCCTGCTCGGGCGATTCGTTTAGCATGTTAAGCAGCACACTTTGTATCCCAGAAAGCCGGGTCGCCAGTTCGGCTTCTAAATCGACGGAGCCGAATAGGGTGTGGGCGGTTTGTTTCCACCAGTTGCTGTTTTGCGTATTTGCGCGGTAGGCTAATTCGGCAATGCCTTCGATTTGGGTTTCGACTTCTTTTAACCCGTCAAAGGAGAAAAACTCCGGCTTCCATTCTTTAATCTTGACGTTGAACAACTCGTCAAGAATAGGTATCATATCTTGGCCGCTTTGCGTGGCCTTATTGAATGCAACGGCGATTTGGTTTAGCCCGACTTCTAAATTGTCGGTTTCCAGCTTGCGCTTACTATATTCGTGGAAAATACCTAACGTGGTGGCAAAAGTCGTTGCTGCCACTTGTACGCCCAGCAAACCAGTTGTGAAAGTACCAAACTTGGTATTCACCAACGCATTCTCAAGCTTCTTAATGGCATCTAGCGCGGGTGTCACTTTAGCGGCTAACGTGAGCAAGCCACCACCAAGGATCGCGATAGCTCCGGTAGTCACCCCGCAGTACACGCCGACTTTCTGTAACCAGTCCGGTAAAGCTTGCCACGCCCCAGCCGTATCCGACACCGCAGATGCAATGATTGCCACCAACGGAGCTAATGCCTCACCAGCGTCAATAGAGGCATCCTTGGCTCGGTTCATCGCGACCGTCCTTTTTGACATAGTGGTCGATGCGAAAATGTCAAACTCTTTGTTTAGCGAACCTTGCGCATTTTGGGCAAGAAGTAGTTTATCGCCGAGGTTTTCGTAAGTGGCGCCGAGTTTAAGCAGCACCTCGGTTACTCTCACGCCACCTTCAGCGGTATCGTCTAGGAACCCGAACAACTCCGAAGCGCCACCTTGGCCGAGGTCGTTTAACCCTTTAGCTACGTTCAGCAGCGTGCCCATCACATCGGATTCCCACGCTTGCTTGAACTGGGTTGGCGTTTCATAACCGGCGACTTTCGCCCAAGCTTTCATTTTGTCGCTATTGGCGGAAACATCTTGGGTTATCTGCATCATCACTCGTGATACTGCGGTGCCACCCATTTCGGAACTTACGCCCGTTTCCAGTAAAGCAGCCGATAATGCCATAACTTGACTTGCGGACATTCCCAAGGCTGAACCTGTCGAAGAGATCCGCTTAGACATGGTGAGGATTTTGGCTTCTGTGGTGGCAGTGTTATTGCCTAGGTTAATAATCGAATCTGCATAGCTTCCGACCAGTGAATAGTCGTCACCCATGATGGTCATAAACTGGGCAAGTTCACTGGCAGCCTGTTCGGTGGATAAGCCTTCTATCGAATAGCCAAGTTTCGCGACCTGCTCGGTGAAGCCGAGGATATCTTTTGTGTGCACCCCTAACTGACCGGCCATCATCGCCGCATTAGAGAGTTCCTCATGGGTTACCGGGATCGTTTTCGCTAGGTCTCGAATACCAGCGGTGAGTGTTGCCATCTCGTCGGATGATGCGTTGGTGGTTTTCGCAACCCCGGCCATACCTTGCTCAAACGTCATAAATGTCCGTGCGGACTTGACGGCTATGGCTTCGATGCCACCACCGAACGCGGTGAGCATCATACCCACGCGCGATAGTTCCGCCGAATAGTTGACCATCACATCTTTTAGCACCGCAGTTGTTTTTGATAGTTTCGCCACTTCTGCCTCTGCTGCGCGGGTGTTATCGGCCATTTTCGCTTGGGCGTGGCTAAGTTGCTCCATTGCTAACTCGTTTGCGCGGAACTCGTCGGTCTCATCAATGATTTGATCTGATAATTTGGAATGCCCAACAAATAGTTCCTCAAGCTTTTGGTTTCCCGTGTTAGCTAGCCGCTCATAGGTGGCGTTTTGCTTATCAATTTCCTCACGGTTCAGCTTTTGTTGAGCTTCTAGTTCTTTAATGGTGGCGATGGTTTCTTTGGCACGCGCCTTAAATTCGTCATCGAACATGGCATGCTGTTCTTCAGTCATGCCATGATAGGCCGCGCGAGCTTTATCTAAGGTAGCGTTTAGGTCTTGGATTTCTTTTTCGACCATGTCGTATTGTTGCTGCATTTCACGGGCAACGTTTTTCGCTTCAGTTTGCTCAGCGGTGATCTCGCCTATGCCCGAGGCATAGGCATGTAAGGATTTTTGTAAACCACCGATTTTGACTTGGCTCGCCCCAGCAGCTTTTTCCATGTTCCACATGGCGTCAGCGGCTAAATCCTGCTGCTTCTTTGCATCAGCTAGTCTCGCCTTGGCATCCGCTAGCGAGGAGCCGAACCCTTTAGTGGCTGCGGCAGCTTTGCCGGTACCGGTCACGTAGTTATCGGCGTTGGCGATGATGTTCACCACAAAGTTCTTAGGTGATGGGTTCATCGTTTTGCCTCCGGTAAATCAAAAGGGTAAAATGGTTAACATGCTATGGTCTTTGTTTTTTGTGGTTTTGGGGTTTCAGCTTTTGCTGATATTATTCGTGTTCTTTGGTGGCCTGACTTGGTTCGGCTTTAAGGAAAACCAAGAACATCGTAAACAAATGAAATATTTGCGCGAACATGATCGAGAAACTTACGATTACATCATCGCTAAGTCACTTAAGAAAAAAGACCCGTTAGAGCTTTAGCTACTTCAGTTTCTAACCGCTCCGATTCCGCTTCCAGAAACTCGATCGGATCAATGCGATGACCACCACCACGTGCCGTATATCCGACATAACCCAGCGAAATATGCACCAAACCACCAGCGCCATCGCCTTTCTTAGGGCTAGGCGATGTTCCTAACTCGAAATGTATTTTAGAGTCAGTGGATAAATCATCATAAGAAATATCTTTAGCGATCTGCTTAAACCACTGCGAGCCGCGCAGGTTTTCTTGCCAATCGTTCTTAACATTTTGAGTGGCTTTGCGAAAGATCGGTTTTAATGCCTTAGTCAGCTTCGGCCCCGCGCCCTCAAACATAGCAACAAGGTCGCGAACTTCATTGCCACCATTAAGCTGACTCGGGTTGAAGCTACCCGCTGGAGGCCCGAGGTCACCGAAATAACTGTTAGCCATCTACTCATCTCCACTTTGGACGAAATCTGGCACACCCTTGTCGTAAACCACGAAGCTGATCCCATCGGTAGGGGTACCGGAATCTGCGAAACGTTTACGTTTAGCAGCCAAGACCTTCGAGCCGAAACTTATTCGTTCCTCAACTCCGAAATCCCGTAATGGGTCACCGTCAATCCAAGATGGCAACCCTGTCTCTGGGTTAGTCTGGTTCTCTAAAAACTGTATAGCTTGAGCTAAGGTGCGGTCACGCCCCGACCAGTCCTTAAAGAACTGCGTCGGGGTCGCCCCCCACGCTCGCGCTGTTTTCAACGCGTGAACTAAACCGGGATGTTCGTAAAGCTGTCTGGCGACTGCGGAAAATCCGGCGTCACCTCTTGCGTGGTAGCTTCCTCAATAGCCTGATGGATGCGAGCTAACCACCCACTGCCATGTGGCCTGTTCAAGATTTTTTCCAAGTCCGCTACCGTGATCGAATCTTGTACCCCAAGGGTGGTTTCAATCTGCTCGGTGGCTAACGCAATCACCCAAAGGCGGCGAGCGGCATCAGCTTTCGCTGACTCTTTAGCGAACACGGCTGCCTCAGCCTGCCACTTAGCCTGAGCTTGCTTGTTTAGCAAGCCGTCCGGCTTAACTGGCAGCCGGGGAGCCGGAACCGCCTCTAGCGATTCCTTGGCTTCCGCATCGGAAATAGCTCGCACCCGCCACACCATTTTGGATGCTTCCAATTGCTCACGCAGTTGGTCAATCTGGGCGCGTAACTGCGCCCGCTGGGCGCCACCACCGAGGGAAACATCGCCATGTTCGTCTAGGTCGGCCACTAACGCTTGCAGTTTGCCGTACGCCTCATGGTCAATGTAGATGTCCACATCGCGAGTCGCAATAGTACCAGTATTCAACCAGTCAAATAAATCAAACGTATTCTCAGCCATAATATTTGCTCTCTTTCATTATGAAAAGAGACACACAATATGCGAGTAGAAAGGGATAAAGACCTCGCATATTGTATGTCTCGGTTTGGCTGCCTAAAAAAGCTATTTAGGCAGTAATTTTGAAGGGACGACGCGAAAGGACCGTCAAAGGCACATTATTTTTCAACACATCGGCCTCGTCTTCTTGCTCCTTCGGATCATCAGACATGCACTCGTAAATGAAACCTGAATCCCCAATAGCCAACGGCTCAGAAGCAAACGGACCGGTCCGGGTAATCCAAAAAGAAATAACGCCCTTGGCCCCAATAGCGATAAATAGGGTGTCATTGGTGGTTGGCAGACCGTCCTCGTCAGTGTCGCGTAGCACAGTGCAGTTGGCGCCGAAGTTGGAAGCCGCGAAAATCTGTGACTTACCTTTGGTGCCAAGCGGCTTGATGTCCACGGTATCCGAACCGGTCGGACCCATTTGCCAGTCTGCGAAGTTGATTTGCTTGTGTGCGTTCGCAATAAACCCCGGCGCCGTCAAAGAAGCCAGCGAAACGTTCAGCACACCAGAGCCGGTATCGTAACCGGTTGGCTTGGTCAAAGTGACGCCGACGTAACGGCGGCCATCAGCTAAAGTCAAAGTAGCCATTTGAGAACCTCATCTCGTTTGTTTATGGGCAATAAAAAAGCCACCGCGAGCCGCGATGGCTAAGTAGTAGCGTGAGCGATTATTTGGACTTGGATTTAGCTGTTACTTCCTTTGCGACAGCTTTTTCCAATTCGACTAGGTGCATTTCATCTGTCTTTTCGAGCGAGAAAGCTTTACCTAATTCGGGATGGTCAAGGACTTCCTCACGAACTTGAACTCGCTCACCATTAATTACGTTGTAAGCACTAACTAGCATTATTAGCTCCTGTGATTGTCAGTTGGTAGAAATCGACGCAGAAAAACACTTTGCGGTTATGGTCGCTATCCATAGTCACTGGAATGGACTGCCCGTTTAGGTATCTGGTCTTAACATTTACCGCATTGCCATAGCTTTCAAGTAGCGTCTGAACCTGTGGCGCTACTACCCGCACGCTCTTAGGCGTTGTGCCAGCGATGGTGACGGTCAGCCGTAGCCGCTCTAAAACATCGCCACTGAGAGTGCGCCGGTGCCGCTGACGCGTAGCCGGAGCCTCAATAAGCACATACGGATATTTCGGCTGATCGGATACGCTCGTATCGTAAACAGTTAAGCCCGCATCGGTTAGGTAAGCGATGATTTGATCAAGCATTATTGCACCTGCGCTTCGCCCGATTGGGGGTCACGAACTTGAACTTGCTGGGTGACTGATTGGCTGTTAGTTGACGAACTAACCACAATAAATGTTTGTCCGTTCAGGTTCTGGTTTTTCGGATCATCAACAATGGTCACCACATCACTGGGACGCATCAGCGGCGCGTCGAGTGGTAGATGCACCGTCGCTGAGATAAAGACCTCAATGTTGCCAGCCGCGCGGGCTAGCAGGGCGCCACCGAGCATGTCTTGTTTGCGTACCCAACCATAAGCTGGCTCATCCACGGTGCCATAAACATCGGTCAATAACGCGGTGTCCACCCCGGTCACCGGGTCGGTCACGGAGCCAATCGGACGGCGCACAAATAGGCTTGTCGTCATGCGAGTGCGGGCGTGGGCGCGCAGCTTGTCTAGTCCTTGTTCAAGGCTCCGGTTAAAGTCCATTACTCCCAACCCATTTCCAATTGGATGAACTTAGGCTTAACTGGCGTCGGGTCTAACATTTCCCACTCGTCCTCGGTTAGATACAGTTTGCCGGGGATAATCCAACTCGCATACGTATCAGATTCGGTGACGGTAGCATCATCAACCTTGACCGTGGTTTCATGCTTAGCTTTACCACCGGCTGTATCAACCATCCGAGCCACAACGTTCGATTGCACCCACACAAGGTCATCGCGATCCAAAGCAGTCAGGTCTAGTGGCTTATCCTTACCGGGGCGACCCTTCTTGATGATCTGCAACGTACCTTTTAGCCACGCGCGCCATTGACTCAGCTTCTGCGCTGGAACTTGGTCGTAACCCAACAGGTTAGCCACATCAGCGGTAGTAGCGTACTCACCCTCGGAAGGGTCAGGGAACTCGGTCAAAGGTTGTTCGGTGCCCGGCATAGGTTTATTGATCGGGGGCAGCGGACCATCGGGGGCGATGATATGAATGGCGCGGTTGACGTTAACCCAAGGGACATATACGCCGTTCAAGTTACCCGTCGGTATTGAGGTTTGAAGGATTAGATTTTCTGGTCCTTCAACTAATGCCCATAACTCGGGGTAATAGGCATAAATTGTCCGACCATAGTTACCATTTACAATTGTTTTCGTATCGGCACTTACATAGGGTAAAGGGTCACCCCAGAATAGGCGAACCGTAACAGGTTCGTCAGTTACAACCACATTATTGTTGGCATCAACGACCCTCGGCTCTGTGATGGCGTTACTCTGGGCAGCGAGTGTAAATATATCCTCTGCCTCAAACTTATATCCAAGCTCCAACAGCGTTGGCACTAACGAATCACCGCCGATAGAATCACCAAACCCAATACCGGATGCGTCACTATTTGGACGACGGTATTTCAAAAGCATCGAGGTTTTTCCGGGCGCAAACCTTAAATAGTTTGCCGCGGTAGTATTAAAACTCCCGTAGTAAAAACCGTACCTAGCATTTGTCACAAGAGGTGCAAGGAGCCGCGATTCCTTTTTGTAGAACAACTCATAAAGATTAGAAACACTGCCTTGCGGGAAAGTTGTTGACCAGTAATAACCTTGAGACGAGGACGTGAAATCCGGTACTAAGTTTTTAGGATCATAACCGAATTTAGCAATTTCTGCTAACGGCACCGGTTGATGAAGCGTTACCGCCATCGTTACGCTACCTCGCCTTTGCGGCGCCGGGCTGGTTTGTTCAACCCTGACGTATTGTTGGTCTTAGCTTCCACTTCTACCGGCACTTGGACAGGTTCGACCTTTTCCGGTACTACGGCAACCGTTTGTGGTTCAGTAGTGTGGGTGGCATCTACGCGGGCACCGTCAGGCACCTCATCGCCTGCATAAAGCAAAACATAGGTGTCGCCTACCGGCACTATTACCGATCCGATGAAGTCAGGTCGAATTCGCATTTATCATCCCTTTGGTTGAAGTTTGAGTTACCTGCTGGCGCCGCCTCGTGAGCACCGCCAGCAGGTAGGATTGTGAGCCTTTTAGGCTACGGTGATTGCCATCGACAGGTTGGGGTTAGCCAAAATAGGCAGACCGCTAGCAGACGCCTCAACCTCAGCGGTATATGGCTCTTGGGTGGCTTCAATGGTCTTTGCTACGATGCCGGGCAGTTCATTGAACGGCAGCTTGTAGTCACCTTGCGAAGCGGCCAAAGTCTTACCCCAAACTGTGTTACCTAGCTTGGTGCCTGCGAAGTTGTGCTCAGCAACCGGATCGGGTAGCACCAGCAGCACATTATCGGGGATAGCCAGTAGACCATCTAGCAACGGCTGGTCGTAGACCTGAACAGCTGGGAATTCGTACGCGGAAAGCAACTGTTGGACATCGTACGGCGTGGCTGGACGCTGTACCCCATTTTGTAGCTGGTTCGCGAACTCGTTGCCGCGGGCCAGCAAGTTCCAAACCCGCTTGCTCATCAGCAAAGTGCCCGCGTTGGCCTTGTTGGTATTGTGGTACACGTCCAAGAAACGCTCAATATCATCAATACGAGATACACTCGGGTCGGTCCACAAGTTAGCCACCGATGCAGTGTGGGCAGGGTTACGACCAAAGTCGTCCATAACACCCAACTCAGGAATCTCGGCTTTACCGGTAACCAAGACGCGGCCCCGCAGCAACTCCATCGCCCGCCAAATCTCCAACGCCAACTCAGCGGCAGTTTCCTCAATAGCCGAAGCCATCTCAGAGTCGGGAGCGTTGCGTGCGATCAGGCGATCGTACTCAGATACCGGCAGCTTACGTGCGATCTTAGGAAGTTCCACGATCGACTTACGCGTTCCGCGGCTGCGACCCACGGTTGCCTCAGCATCCCACGCTACGAACGGAGCAACATCTGAGTTGCCGGGAAGCTTGGCCGTAAACGAAACCGAAGTATCGTTTTCAAATTTGGAAGGCAGGAAGTTACCAAGACACCCTTTACCGTTTTCTAATTCATTAAGAATGGTGCGAGTGAAATAAGTAAGCTCTTGCGGCTTAATCAATTGCGAAATATGTCCCATGATGAGGCTCCTTTAGTTCTCGACGATGAACTGGGTACGCGCAGCCTTAGCGGCGACATCCAGATTCAATGGCTTGGAAGCAGGCGGCAGGTAAGCTTCGATAACACGACCGGAATCCAGCACCGCGACGGCCTGCAACTCGTCGCCATTAACCACACAGTCAGTCGCCAGTAAGCCGTAAAGCACGCCCGCGCCCGTGGTGGTATTCGCAGCGGTTACGTAAGGCACCAAATAACCGTCTTGGTGCTTAGCAACAGCAGTACCGCTGGGGATAAAGCCATTTGGGTTGGTCGGGAAATCCGAAACATGAAGCTTGCCAGTCTTAGCCGACTTCAAAGTTGAGGTGGTACCTAACCACCGGCGGTCAGAGTTAGCATAGACAGTTGTCTTAAATCCGGGCATTTTGAGTCTCCAATAGTGAGTTGGGTTTAGTCTTTCTTGAGGAACCGCTTGGCGCGTGCTACTCCGTTATCGGATAGCGACACGTTGCCGCCACCAAAGTTCGGATGACGTTCTTGGGTCGTAGAACCAGCAGGGGCGCTAGGTGCTTTTGCGAACATGGCTGCGAACTTTTCCATCGTCGCGATGTCGGTTAGCTCAGCTAGCGCTTCCACCTGCTCATCGGTCAGGTTGTGCTTGCGCGCCACTCGCTCCCGAGCAGCCTCAGCCTTATTGGCGAGCATCTCGGCTTCTAAAGCCGCTACCCGCTCGTCGGTGGTCACTGGGGCTTTGGCTGCCTTAAGGGCTTTAAGCTCAGCTTGCGCGGCTTTCCGGGCAGCGCGCTCGTATTCTAGGGCTTTCTTACCGCCATCGCCTAAAGGCTCATCGCCTTTGTCAGCAGTCTCGGTATCGGTGGTTACCTCATCGGTGGGCGTTTCATCCGTCGCGGATTCATTAACCTCGGCATCGATGTTTTCGGTTTCGGCGTCCATGTTTTGTCCTCATTTCGTGCATCGCACACGTTGTTTTTGGGCATGAAAAAGCCGCTCTGTCACGTGACAAAGCGGCGAATTTAGTATTTAGATACACTAATGTACCGCAATAGTGTGACACAGTTAGGGCCAGAAAAGCAAATCCGCGCTTATTTCAGCTTTTGTGCCGCCGCGCGGATATTGCGCCACAGGTCAGAATCTGCAGTAAAGTCCGGCTGCGGCGTCGAAGGTCGCCAATCAGGGCTACGCACAAACTCGGGCTTATTAAGAAAACCGCCTGCGTCGCGATCCACGATATAGCCATGCTCGCGTAACAGTGTTTGCAGCTTTGCGCGGTCACCGCCCGATTGGGCTACTAGGCTCGGAATGGTTTCGCGTTCCAAACCGCCACGCGCATTACGGGCATACCCTTTAGCCATACCCTCACGGGTGGTATGGCTTCCGCCAGTGCGAACCTTAGTAACACCAGAGGGATCATAAGTGTAAGCACCAGTGTTAGGGTCGTAACTGTAAGCACCCATTCGCTGGTAACTACCGGTATATGTCCTACCTCGCCGCTCATTAACAACCTGCCCAATATCGGCGCCATTGCGGATCGCTTCAGCTTGAGCTTTCCCAAAGCGCTTATCTTGCTGCTCGGGCGATAAGGCGTCGAAGGCTTTGCGTTGTTGATCTATCGCCCACTTCTGCGATTGGTCTTGATTAGAATATGCAGCTGGCGACATGGAACATAAGCAGTGCGGATGGCGCTCGAAGTGTTCCACCCAGTAGAACCGACCCGCCAGCACAATGCATAAGTCGCACGCATTAGCACCCACCACGCGCACGTAACCCACGCGCGGGCGAGTTGCTAAATCCGCGATGGCGGCATCCGTTCCCGCATCAGCGATGTTAGTTGACACCATCTTTTCGAGGCTAGTTAGACCGACCCGCGATGCGCTAGCTTCATCGTAGCCTCGATCCAACATGAAAAGGCGAGTCAAGTTAGGCACCTCAAACAGGTCGCTTAACGTGGTTCCCCGATTCGCCCAGCCTGCGAACGCTTCTGGATTAGCGAAAGCCTCGCCAGCTATAGGTGTGCCTTGCTCGATGAGTGCCTGCTCGTTAGCCTCAATGGCTCTGGTGGTCGCGATATACTGCATCTGCGCTATCATCGGTGCGAGGCGCTGCGCAGTCGTAGCTGGGTTGTTTGACCATAAGTGCCTTGTGAGTTGGACGCCGGCTGCGGCAAGATTCTGGATCAGCTTGTGGTAAATGATTGAAGCTGTGGTCAGCATTAGGCGGCCTCACCCAACTCGCCATAAGGTGTAGCGAACGCCGCGAGTCCTTGGGTTATTTGGCTCATGGTCGGATCGACTTGGGCGGCCATTTCTGCGGCTAGTCGCGCTTTCTCGCGTGCGATCCAAGCTTGATCTTTACCTTGATTTTCCCAGATGGTTTCGTTGCTGATCGCGCCAACCGATTTCAACTTCACGTCCGCGTCGGTGCGTTGACTTACCGTGGGGGTGGCTGGGTCTTGCCACTCGACACGCACTGGAACATCAAGAACCTTGCCGGTTTCCATCTGATAGGCGATTGTGGCGGCCTGTGAGACCGTTACCCCTACTTGAGTACAGTCGGACTCCAGATCGCGTACGAGAGAGATTTCTGAAGCGATTATCGCACCCTCGGCTGGGGGGTTGGCGGTGCTCAACCCAAGGTCACGTACCGGCAGGTTCGATAAGCCAGAAGCAATCTCCAGCCACACGGTGGTCGCGGTCTGGAAGTTAGAGGCATCGGCGGCTAGCAGTTGGCCTACTTTAGCTTGTGCATCACCTAACAAGGTGAGCATATCTTGATACATGTCCAACTTTTTGCGAGGTTGACCTTTATCATCAACGAGATCAAGATCGGTTAAGCCACTGATGTATTTCCACGGACTCCCGTGGGCGCGCATTACGGACTTCATATTGGATAATGAGTCGCTTAATGATTCAACAATAGGAACCAAGTCCTTTAGCCCACTCGTACCCGTAAAGCCATCAGAGGTGCGTTGGTTAAAGTGCGCCACCAAAGGCGTAACTCCGAGATTATGTTGGAATGTTTCCCCAACTTGCTTCCAACCATCGCGTTCAAGAACGAAGTTTTTGGTGTATTGCGGGGTATAAAGTATCGCCGCTTCCTTTTGTTCGGCTCCCGGCTTGCGGGCAGACTTCCACATCACAGCCCCGGAGGTCACCTCGCCCGTCCACTCGTCTATCAAAACTGAGGTCTTGCGAGGACTCCGAGCCGAAATTCTCACCTGTTCGTTGATCCGGTCAATACTGAGATAGCCGTGACCCGGAACCAACCGGTCAATGTTGAACATACCAAACTCCGAATCAAGTTTGGAACGTTGCCGAATAGCTTCCATCAACAAGTTGTCATCCTCGCTACCACCGGGCACGATCAGCGCGCGAATCTGCATGCGGTCGTTTTTAGTGTTAACGAACTTTCGATACATGTTCACATTCACTTCACCAATACGGTTGTTAGGCGAGGTGTTGATATTCAAGTAGGGGATTTCGTTATCGTTGTTGTACAGATCCCAATACTCATTGTCCTCAGCTTGGGCGTTAGTAATTAGCTGTTTGTGCCACTCTAACAGTTCGTTGTCGGTCGGTAGTTCAGTAGCCATAAAATACTCCTTTTAATCAGGCAAGTAGTAATACTTCTTTTTAGTTGCAGTCTCGAATAAGCCATTTTTGTGCGCGTAGGCAGCCGCAGCATGGCTAAGAATGTCTGCCATGAAAGCGTCAATCTTGCGCTCATATTGACCCGGTGGCTTCGCCAGAATGTATTTGTCGTTACCAGTAGATTTAGTTACCGCGTTCATCGCGTGCACCTCAGTAATTGGGCAGTAAAGATGTTCGGTTTCGCATTGCGCTAAATCGGTGATGTACCGCTCCAACTCATAATGCATTCGAGTTGGGTTATAGGTCGGGAACTTCACGACCCGTTTTTCCCCGTATTGCCGCGCCCACTGATCTATTTGGGTCTCAAACTCACGGTCATCACAAAAGAACGCAGCCACGTGATATTTCTTGAAAATCTGATCTACTGCCGCGCGCACTTCGTGTCGGGGTATCTCGCCACCGTGTTTATCTGGATCCCAGATAGTGGGGTATTCCTCACCTGCGATAGTGAACGTCGGTGTGAACCGCAAGCCGCTAGAATCCTCAGCGCGAATCGCAGTCCAGTCATCATTTGCCGACCCATCGAAACCGAGAGCGATAAGGTTAGTCGGTTCGTCATCTACCGTCCGGTCAGTCCACAGTGTTGGTGGAACAAACGTACCTTTGCCCGCAACTAACCTGTTACCGAAATAGCGTTCCGCTTGCGCCTGATTACCTCTCGCTACTAAAGAAGCGGCTTCGGCTTCGATAGAATCCAAATCAACCCATGGGGAGCCGAAGTAAACAAATTCGTGGATTAACCGCCGATGGGCTTTAATCGAATAGTCGAGCGGCTCACCGTTCTCATCGCGTAACACATCGGGATTTAGATAGAAAACCCACACATCTTTTTGTTTGGCTTCATATATCTGTTGTGCCACGCTATTTTGTGTAATATCCCAACAGTTAGTCCAACCGTGAATTCGGCCACCCATACCAGCAGCACCACGTGAGGCGTTATCGAAAAATCGATCCATTTTATTGGAGCGAAGCCACAAACCCAGTTCGTCTAGTTCTGCATCCGATATCGGATTACCAAGGCGACTATTAGCACTTGATGTAACAGTATCTATTCGATCTAAACCCTCGGAACCATCAGTGCTTAGAATCCTGATGAACCCTTCCCGTGGGGTCATTGTGAATTTCAATGCACCCATTTGAGTCATCGTTTTTAACGGACGGTAAATATTTTGCACCTGTGATTCCGAAAACGCGCCTAACTGGATCAACGGACTCGGGTGGCGCATACCCATCGGCTCACCGGGCCAATACGAATACTCAAAGTCGCACTCGCACCCGTTATCGCGGCAAATATACTTCTCGTGACCCTTCGCGAACCCAGCAAACACAGACGGACCCGACCCCTCAAAAGCAGCAAAAGCCGAGGTCAAGGGGCCTTTACCAAGCTTTTGCGGTCCTATGATCAGGGTGCTTCGGTAAACAAAAGCTTGGTTAAAGACCGGCTGGTTTTCGAGTGTCACTTCCTCGGGTGGAACAAAGCGCGCGTTAGGTCTGATCTGGTAGCGGTGCGCGAGCACATAGAACTGCCAGTCCGTCAACTTCAATGGTTTGCCGCGCAAGGCGCGATCTGGCTGAACGCAATGCCCTTCAATCCACGCTTCCCCGAGGTCGGCTAACGTCAAAAACCCTTTAGGCAGGGTGAAATCCGGGGTCACTAGACCGCTCGCAACCTACGCTCACGCCGCGCTTCAGTGTCCTTGTTTTGCCACTGAGTAGTAGCGTTTTGCTTATTAGCCACGTCCCGCGCAGACTTGATACCGTTAGTCGAATCGTTAAGTGCTGTCAGCAGTTGCCGCAACAGCACCCGCTGCTGCCTCGCCTCTGGAACGGCGGGGTTGATAACAACTTGACCTTGGCTGCCACTCTCAAGAACACCTTGGGTTGCTACCTCGGCTTGCAGCAACTCGATAGCATCATGGGTACGGCAGACCTCATGCAAGATCGAACGCACATCAGGACGAAGTTCAGTGACACTGTTTTCTTTTAGGTAGGTAGTCCAGAAATCCGCGCCGACTACGCTTAAGTCTTTGGGGGCAGCTAATGGGTTTGGAATCGGTACTTGTTTCACAGCTGGTTTTCGAGTTCTCGGCATCGCGCCATCACGCTCCTAAATGGGCATAAGAAAAGCCCCAGCTGCATCGCGCAGAAAGGGCAAAGAAAAAGCCGCTTAGTCTTGTGACTAAACGGCATTTAGGTACACGTAAGTACCTCGAATAGTGTGACAGAAAACGAGCTTAAGCGCAACTTCCGCAGGTCAAGCTAGAGATTAGAAATACTTAACAGGGTGTTTAGCTCGGAAAAAACAGACGATTGGCATACCCGTCCGGTCTACAGACATCCCAGCGGTATCCCGCATATACGCGCGTGGGGGTACCCGCCCAGGGGTGCGCGCGAGGTGTTAGCGTAGCTACATGCCTACGCTCATACTATTAAACGCTGCTTAATAGCGTGACGCGCCGGTAACGGATTGCGCAACCATGTAAGCACGCACCAAGGCACGTAAGCACGCACCAAGGCACATACATAGTACCCGCTCGCGCGCGAGAACGCAATTCGCCGTGGAGCGACGGCACCGGCGCATTTGTGCTGGTCACAGCGTTACATCGGCGTGGCTTCAACACCAAACCGGCGCGTTTGTGCAGGTCAGGCCATAAATTGCGGTTATTAAGTGCCAAAACTGTCGTCGCGACATGCCAAAGCCGCTGGTCACAGCGTTATTTTTGGCTTCGGCTTGACTAGGCGATATATCTCGCCTAGTGTTTTCAATGTCAGCCAATCGGTTGGCACACACCGGACAAGCCAACAGGCAGCGTCCACAACCTCACGAGAGGCAGGCTCACAATGAGCAACGCAACCGCAACCATGACCGCTACCGAATTCCGTGCCACTTGGCGCACCACCAAGGCGCTACCGTTCGCCGAGCGCGTCACCGCACGCCAAGCCGCATACGGGCTAGATACCAAGGGCATGACCGAGCAAGCCGTCGCCGAGCTACTCGGAATTGACCTCACCGACGCCAAGAAGGCGCCCAAGGCAAGCGTCGCAACCGAGTACCCGAGCAGCGCCAAGCCCGCAACTACCGCAAGCCCGGTAGTGACCAAGCAGCAACCAGCCGAACGCGCCGCAACCTTAGCGGATAGCGATCGCGCAATGTATGCCCGAATCGCGGAATTGCGCGCACTCGGGATTGACATGAGCGCAATCGAATCGGGAATTGCGAACCGCGAGGTAATCCCGAACGGTAACCGCGCGAACACCACCAAGGCCAAGGCACCTAAGGCAGCCAAGGCGCCCGCAACCGAGCCGACGCCCGAACCTGCGCCCGAACCTGTTGCAACCAGCGCTACCGAATCCGACGAGGTACGCCGTTGCTTAGGTACCACCAAGGCAGGCGAACCATGCGCCAAGGCAGCGATGCACATTCGCCCGAGCGGGTACTGCGCAACCCACGAGCGCCAAGCCTAACCACACTCACCAGCGGGGGCGAGCCAATCGCCCCCGCTTACCCATACCCAAAAACACACACA
>JGI24699J35502_11133992_pt1 | contig 23205 bp, 26 predicted proteins | sample TergutMp193P4_FD_35502 | JGI IMG/M metagenome (IMG submission 35502)
TGTGGGTATATCGACGCCCGCCAAGACATCATCATCCTCGGGAAAACCGGTGTGGGGAAATCCTTCCTCGCCCAAGCCCTCGGCAACGCCGCCTGCCGACAGCATAACCCCACCATGTATGTCCGCATGCCCGCCATGCTCGACGACATGGCCATCGCCCACACTGCTGGGACCGGACGCCAAGCCCTCGACACCCTCATCAAACCATCATTGCTCATCATTGATGACTATATGTTGACCCAACCCACCACCAGCGGAGTCACCACCCTGCTCGAGATCACCGAACAACGACTCCACGTCGGATCGACGATCTACTGCTCCCAACTCCCGCCCGACCAATGGCATGAGCGCATCGAAGAAAAAATCATCGCAGACGCCATCTGCGACAGGATCATCAACCGGTCCCACCTCATCGAAATCACCGGTGACTCCATGCGTAAACGTACTCGTCCCTAACACACACGATCCGGGGCCCCCAACCGGGGCTCCGGATCCCACTTCCCTGTTACCAACCAGCAGAAACAACGCTACCACCCAGTAGAAACAACGTTACCGCTCACAATAGAACGGTGTTACCAAACGCTCAGAATCTCCATCGACACACCTTGAATCTGGTTTCGGCGATGAAATGAGCTGTAAAACGTATGCTGTTAGGTATAAATATGTTCGGAGTTCATCGCGCCACTGTAGCTCCCGAATCGATGACTTAAGATGACAGTGCAGTATTTCGCGGGCGAAGATGGGATGATAATGAACGAAGTGAGATGCGCTTGAACGGTAGTGCAAAACGAGAGGACTACTTCTCTTTGAATGCTTGATTGATGGGAGGCGTGGTTAATCATGGTTCCCAGACTTCATGAAGTCTATGAAATCATGAAGAGTGCGATCCCAGGGAAGTGTCAATTCTGCATAAGATCTACATTCAGAGCGGGCTTCAGGAGGAAGGCGGAGATAGAACTGGACGATGTCCTCAACATTGATTGGGCGATCGGTGGCATCAACGTGCAGGCAATAAGGAAATTCAACTGGGAATGCTGGATCATCATAGGCAAGAACAAATGGCAATCCAAGAGAGCAGTATTCTCGGCTTTTTAGAACTGATGCGGACAGTACGCCATTTCGATGAAGACCAAGTGAGGATATGCCAATATCGCTATCCTCGTAGATTTGGCGAAGCCTTTGCCCGCTAAGTGGACCATGAAAGATGACTTGGTTTTCGAGTCCTAGTTGAACGACTTGTTCGCGAAGCAGAGACTCGCTTTTTCCCTCTCCAACAAGATGAAGATTCACTATCCAATGATTTTGTTTGGAATTATAGTCAGCGATTCCTGAGATTATACGATCAATCCCGTGCCAAGGTTCCATTGCCGAAACGCAAACAAGGTGCAAGAAGCCGGTTTTCTTCTTTATTGGTGGGAGAGGCTCGTTCTCAATGATGTAACCATTTACCAATGGGTGGACTTTCACTCCCCAGAGAGATTTTGGAGCATCTCCAATTACATATAGAAAATCAACATAATGCATTGCAATTCTTCGAAGGAGTACATGGAGCATGAGATGGGCTAAAAACAATAATAGACGTGCCAATTGGTGTTTGCGGAGGAGCTGAATTATTGTTAGTCTCCACTCTCCGGTAAGGGGGTAGGTCGGAACCTCTAGCGCTATTTTAGAAGCGCGAAAGTGTCGAAGAATCCTAAGAGTAGTGAAGTCAAAAGGGCCTGGAAAACGGAGATAGATAAAGTCAAAAGCACATTGCTCAATGTTGGTGGAGATGCACTTGGACATCGAGGAGCGATAGTGGTTCACACCCTTCTTAAGCGGCCAGCATTGTTCGAGGGCATTCGATTGAAGAATGCCCTTATCTGTACATTGTTCCATTACTGCGACATGCCCTTCTCCAATGACTCGTTGAAAGGCGTGAAGTTGTCCACTAATCTTACGTTGCACACCAAGCATGTTGGGACTATCCATAGAACCAAGTGCAATATACAACAGGCTTCTTCGCTCATTTGTGGGCATCTCCACCTCCCCATTGGATAGGATCAATGACTAATTTTGGCACTATATCCACAGTTTATCCACCTTATGCGTATGTAAGAACGTTCTTTATTTAATTGGATATTAATGGCAAATCCACAATACCTAGATTCATTTTTGCAACTTCATACCATTGTCAGAGGAATCATAATTCTTGGCAACATGCAGTGCCATTATTATGAGGGTGAAGAGCATGAGGGACATCATTAAGCTCAGGATCCATACTGAGGTTACAAGCGACCAAGGAGTCAGCCAAAGAAAAGTGAGTGGAACTATGCAGAAGACCGTAGCAAAGACCAATAGTCTTCCCTGGGTGTTGGTGACAATAAAGACATTAGAAATGGGCGATGACAGAATATTGGTGAATATCCATGGGCACAAAGCTTGAGCTATTAGTCCAGCTTCTATCCAACTCGGACCAAAAACAAATGGAATTAGCCATGGTACTAGGATTGCCAAGAGGAGAAAAGTTGGGATCCCAAGAAGTGCAATGGTTTTTAGTGTCTTTTTGACCAAAGGTGTCATTGTCCCATGCTGCGCGGTCGAGAGTCTCCTAAAAAAAACTTGTGCGATTGCTCCTTGGATCAAACTAGCAGGTGCTTGGATTGTTTTCCATGCAAGGTTGAACTGTCCCAGACTGGAAACCGCGACTGCGGCAACAAGAAGATTGATGCCATTAATGCGAATCCCATCAATTAGTACATTTGGACCATTGATGAGAGGCATTTTTCTATATCGTCGAGCAATTGCAAGCTTTGAAAGGTTAGGAGAACTCTTGAGTTGTCGTAAGTCCCGCGTTTGGTAGCATACGAAAAGATATCCTGCGAGAAGACCAAATAGCGAGCCAAAGATGAGTCCGTCTGTCCCATTCACTAACCTTGTTTTATTGATAATAAGTACTGTAATCAGCTGAGAAAAGGAAGTCGCAATAACTTGAACAACACGATTAATGGAGATTGCCTTATATCTACTATGACGGTTTAGCCAATATTGCAGATTATTGGTCTCTGCTGTCAGGAAAACTGTAAGTCCAAGTACGGGCATCCATCGTTGAAGTGATGAACTGAAACCATGTGGCATTGAGACAGCAATAACCAATCCCACCAGACTCGTAATAATCGAGGTGGTAACTATGCAATTGGTTGCTAAGCTTTTGGTTGTTTTTGCTTCCTCATCTGACTCAGGCAGCATAACCGCCAAGTCATATCGAAGTGCAGATATGGTAACTAGGACGGAAGCAATTGACTGATAGATAGCAAAGTTACCGAAGTCCGAGGGAGTGTATAGCCGGGCAAGTGGAATCATCAAAAGCAGTGAGAAAGCTTGAGCAATAACTGTCCCTGTTACAAGAGTTAGGACTTGTTGTACTGTTACGCGTTGAAGAGCCCCAACTAGAACTTGCCTTATACGCTGGATCATTTCCCTAACTTGTCACTATTCGATTGGTACTTGCAGGTCGATTTTGAATTATACCCTTCTGCGATCATGAATATTAATTTCAGGATTCACATGAATGAATAACGGAACTATAGAGAACAAGATGTGAAGTCGAACCATAAGCTCATGAGGTAGAAGGAGATCGGCAGTGATTCAATAAGAAGATATCTAGAAATATTCAAGCAGTACACGTGAGGCATTCTTGGGTTGGTCGTTGCTGGATATTAGTCATGCCTGTCCGAAGAATTGGCGAAGGAGATTAAGTTGCTTAGATCTTCGACAAAGCGTGAGTAATTTGTCGTAGCAGAAAAGCTTTTGGCCCATGTTTGTTTGGCTGCTATGGACAGTTTGATCCAAGTGTTTTCAGACAAGCATGCTGCGTCTCTAAGGGTGTCAGCAATTGCTATTGGCGTAGGTTGCTGCGGTAGCAAGAAACCATTCACTTCTACGTTTACTATTTCAGGCACCCCTCCAACGGCACAAGCTATTACCGGGATGCCTAAATTCATTGCTTCCATCATTGAAACTGGCAGTCCCTCAGACTCTGAAGTTGACACTAGAAAATGAGGTGCGAAACTATTCATTGTCTCGATTGCATCTAGATTATCAAGATGCCCTGCAAATCGGAACTGAGTACGTCTTAATAAGTCGTGAGCGAGATTCTGAACGGATGAAGCTGAAGGTCCATCGCCTATATGTAGCCACTCGAGCTCGCAAGATAACATATCCTCAAGAAGTGATAGTGCTCTTACTAGTAACTCGATGCGTTTGACTGGAACAAGATTAGCAAGACTAACTATCCGGAATGTCCTGTCTAAGGCGGGGCGACTCAAGACAGGGAGTATACTTGCATAGTCTGGCGTCCCAAGGTATGACAGAGCTACTTTATTAGCGGACTCAGGGTAGTGAGTGGAGAGATATTCAACGCCATTCTCAGACACCGCATAGACCCTGTCTATAGCTACTAGTGAGTGTCTTCTCAAGGGAATCCAGGAGTTGAGGTATTGCTCTGCGTATAAGTCATATCTGTGAGCTCGAGTTACGACAACTGGCTTGACATTACTGTCGCTGTTTTTTGAGTTACGTACAATTAAGGCTCCTGATGTGGCCACATCGAACCAGTACGTGTAAATCATTGAGATCTTGTCTTGCGAGACTATGGGTTTGAGGGTTGATATGGCATGCTTCAGCTTCAATGAATAACTCAATAACTGGCGAATAAGTCTTGGATTTCTCAGTATGTGTTCTAGGTCTTGCCATGATAGCAAAGGCAAACATAATGGGAGGGCATATATGCCACTAAGGACACGGCGAATACGACTATAGCTTTGAGCAATAACTGGTGCCAAGAGATTAACCGCATCTGGTAGATCACGGCGTGTTGTAAGGGACTTTACATGGAGGGGAAGAATGGATAAGTTAAATCTCTCTGATAGATGGGGGATCTCATTGGATATGAATTCTTCACCAGTACCATATGGGTATTCTTCTGTTATAAGGAGGACCCTATGTTGATTTATCATATAACTCCTATTGTTCATGATTGCCTTACAGCCAATTGCTAACACTCTATGTGAATCGGTCAATGCTTGAGGATTTTATTGTGCTCAGACTACTGGTATAACGAAAAGTTTAGTTCTCGACCCTTGGTAATATAGAGGTACTACACGATCTTTGGGTATAAGTCATGAGTTGCAGTATATCGTTTACAATGTGAAGATAATTCAATCGGTTTTTGTAAACGCTGACTTAAAACGGCTAAAATGATTTCGTGCATAGTGTTGTAATTGGGCTGGGGAAAATCGGACTTCCACTTGCTGTACAGTTTGCTGAAGCTGGAAAACAAGTCGTCGGGATAGATAGTAATGAACAAACCGTTGAGCTAGTAAATTCCGCTATGGAACCTTTTCCGGGAGAATTTAGCCTGGCAGAGAAGCTCAAGACTTTGGTACCCACAGGGAGACTTCGGGCCACAATGAGCTATGCTGAAGCCATTCCGGATGCTGATGTCATTGTCGTCGTTGTGCCGTTATACGTTAATGAACAAACGTGGGCTCCTGATTTTGGATGGATGGATTCGGCTACGAGATCGCTTGCCGATCATCTGACTGCTAATACTCTGATCTCGTATGAGACAACGTTGCCTGTGGGGACAACTCGGAATCGGTGGAAACCATTGATTGAGGAGATATCCGGGCTCGTTGAGGGAGCAGACTTTCATCTTGTCTTCTCACCTGAGCGCGTGCTTACGGGGAGAGTCTTCGCTGACTTACGGAGGTATCCGAAGCTCATTGGAGCCCTTTCTCCAACTGGGTCAACTCTGGCCAGAGAGTTTTATGAGAGTGTTCTTCAGTTCGATCAAAGGCCTGATTTGAACCGAGAGAACGGAGTATGGGATCTCGGATCGCCAGAAGCAGCAGAGTTGGCAAAACTAGCAGAGACTACTTTCCGAGATGTCAACATTGGACTAGCAAATGAATACGCTCTGTATGCTGACAAGATTGGTGTGGATGTGCACAAGGTAATCGAAGCCTGCAATTCACAACCATATAGTCACATCCATCAGCCCGGCATTGCTGTGGGTGGGCACTGTATTCCTGTCTACCCTCGGTTGTACCTATCAACTGATCCTGATGCAGAAATTGTGCGGACAGCGCGTCTCCTCAATGCTTCCATGCCTGAGAGAATTGTTGAACAATGCACATCAATACTTGGCAGCTTAGAAGGACTGCGAGTCGCGGTTTTGGGGGCATCCTATCGTGGTGGAGTCAAAGAGACAGCGTTCTCGGGAGTTTTCCCAACGGTCCAGGCATTGGAAAACCGTCGCGCAAGAGTTTCAGTGCAGGATCCGCTGTATTCAGATGAGGAATTACGTCAGCTGGGCTTCGACGCATACCATTTTGGTGAAGCTGTTGATCTTGCCATAGTGCAAACCGATCATGCCGATTATGCCGGGAGAACACCCGTAGACCTACCGGAGATTCGATTGTTGTACGATGGGCGAGGTATTACAGATGCTCATCTATGGTTCGGAGTGCCACGTGTCGTGCTTGGATCTGGAGACTTAGCCGACCTAAACCGATAGAGTGAGTAAATCGGATTGAGACGATTCTGAGGGGAGTCTTGTGGCCGCACCAAGTACATCGAGTCAACAACAAGGAGAAGTATGTCTAGCTCAGTTTTCATGAAGGATGGCCTTCGGATCGCACAATCAGCGGATGTTTCTGATGATGCTGTCATTGGTGAGGGGTCGTCTATTTGGCACCTGGCACAGGTCCGAGAAGGTGCTCAAGTTGGGGCCAATTGCGTCATTGGGCGTGGTGCCTACATTGGTACAGGCGTTAAAATGGGGGATAATTGTAAAGTTCAAAACTATGCCCTCGTCTATGAACCCGCTCGAATAGGTGACGGCGTTTTCATTGGGCCTGCAGTGGTATTGACTAATGACACTTATCCACGGGCTATCAATCCAGATGGGACACAAAAGAAAGCCCATGACTGGGAGCCAGTTGGAGTCATCATCCGTGAGGGAGCATCTATTGGGGCACGTTCTGTGTGTGTCGCTCCTGTTACGATTGGAGCCTGGGCCACCGTGGCAGCTGGAGCAGTAGTCGTCGAAGACGTTCCTGATTATGCGCTGATGGCAGGCGTGCCAGCAAGACAGATCGGTTGGGTCGGGAAAGCGGGGGTCGGGCTGGTTCCTGGCGCAATGGAACGGGAATGGGTGTGCCCTGCGACTAAGCTGACATATATCGAATCTGCGGGAGTCTTGAGGGAAGGATCAGAATGAAAGACTTTATTCCACCAGCCAAACCGATTATTGGTGTTGAAGAAAGAGAAGCGGTTGACCGTGTCCTTTCTAGTGGAATGATCGCCCAAGGGCCTGAAGTGGCTGCCTTTGAACAAGAGTTCTCTGAACATTTCGTCAATGGAAGACCTGTCGTCGCAGTCAATGCAGGAACAGCGGGTCTTCATCTTGGTCTGTTGGCTGCTGGTATTGGCCCCGGCGATGAAGTCATCGTGCCATCGTTCACGTTTGCTGCCACAGGGAACTCAGTTGCGTTGACGGGCGCGAAACCTGTCTTTGCAGACATCGATCCCCAAACCTTCTGTCTCGATCCTACTTCTGCGGAAGCTGCCATTACCCCTGCAACTCGGGGAATTATGCCAGTCCATCTTTATGGGCATCCGGCAGCTATGGATGAATTCATTGATATTGCCTCACGTCATGGTATTGCTTTGTTCGAGGATGCAGCGCAGGCTCATGGGGCCTCATTGAATGGCCAGCCTGTTGGTACCTTTGGCAGTTTCGGAATGTTCAGCCTTTATCCGACGAAGAACATGACATCTGGTGAGGGTGGTATGGTGTCGTTAGCGACACCGGAGTTGGCTCGTATGGTGAGGCTGTATCGCAACCAGGGCATGGAGAAACAGTATGCCAATGAGGTGGTTGGGTTTAACGCTCGTATGACTGACATACACGCCGCCATAGGGCGAGTTCAACTCACTAAAGTAGATGAGTGGACAAGAATTCGTCGGGCTAACGCTGCGTTCCTGGACTCGAATCTTCGTGGAGTTGTCATCCCTGCGGTTACTGAGGGAGCTGTGCATGTCTATCATCAGTATACAATCCGGGTTCCTGAGGATCGGGACGGTTTTGTGAAAGCCTTGCGTGATGAATACCAGATTGGCAGCGGTGTTTACTATCCGATTCCCAATCATCGATTGGCTTCGTTGGCGCCATTTGCGCATGATTTGAATCTTCCAGAGACTGAATACGCTGCTCGGGAAGTGCTGTCTTTACCCGTTCATCCTTCATTGACTCAATCTGATTTGGAGCGAATTGTCGTTGGAGTCAATGCGCTCGCCAGGGCCGGTGCCTAATGGCGAACTTACGAGCAGGCCTAGTTGGCCTTGGGATGATGGGTCGACACCATGCCCGCGTTTTAAGAGAAATCGATGGAGTCGATCTGGTGGCTATTGCGGATCCCGCCGGCGATCCTCATCACGTGGCCGGTGATTGTCCGGTCGTTTCTGATGTTGATGCATTAATTAGTGTGGACATTGATATGGCTGTGGTGGCTGTACCCACCAGATATCATGAGGTTGCTGCCCTTCGGTTGGCTGAAGCAGGCGTGCACACTATGGTCGAAAAACCGATTGCTCATTCGGTTGAAGCGGGGACTCGAATGGTGAATTCTTTCGAGTCTGCAGGGCTTATCGGTGCAGTTGGGCATATTGAACGTTACAATGCCTCTTTGCAAGAGATGCGACGGCGTGTCGAGGAAGGACAACTCGGTGAGATCTACCAGATTGTCACCCGTCGACAGGGTCCATTTCCCGGCCGAATCGCTGATGTTGGTGTCGGCAAGGATCTTGCAAGCCATGATATTGACTTGACAGCCTGGGTCGCTCAATCACCTTATGCGTCAATATTCGCACGTGCTGCCTACCGTAGTGGTCGTACCTATGAAGATATGTTGCTGATGACGGGTGTTCTCGCTAATGGTGTCATTGTCAACCATATTGTGAACTGGCTCTCACCTATGAAAGAACGAATCACGGTAGTGACTGGGGAGCGGGGGACTTTTGTTGCCAACACGGCAACCGCTGATCTGACATATTATGCAAATGGTACTGTGCCTACTGAATGGGATGCCGTGTCGGCTTTTCGGGGAGTTTCTGAGGGTAACGTCATTCGGTATGCATTTCCCAAGCCAGAACCTCTTCGTGTGGAATTGGAAGCTTTTCGCGATACTGTTCTTGGTAAAGCCAATACAGCTGTGACCATGGCTGAAGGTTTGAGCACACTACGAGTGGTGGAAAGCGCTCTTGACACAAGTCGTAGACATGAATTCGTGATCCAGTGAATCAGTCGTCAACTAAATTGCTGTATTCCAGTAGATGTTAAAGGAAGGCTAATGAGATTATTGTCCATTGTAGGTGCTAGGCCGCAATTCATTAAGCTTGCCCCGATTGCCCAGGCCGCAATGCAGGCAGGTGTGGATCACGTTATTGTTCACACGGGACAACACTATGATCCCATGTTGTCGGATGTCTTCTTCGATGATCTGGGAATCCCTGCTCCTGATTTCCATCTTGGGGTAGGGAGCGGATCCCATGGCGTGCAAACAGGAGCTATGCTAGCAGATCTGGATCCCATTCTTGAGAAGACTCGCCCTGACTGGGTTATGGCCTATGGAGACACAAATTCAACGTTGGCAGCTGCAATTAGCGCAGTAAAGCTGCATTTTCCAGTGGCTCATCTAGAAGCAGGATTACGCAGCTTTAATCGTAGAATGCCTGAGGAGATCAACCGAGTTCTCACTGATCATGCTGCTGACCTTCTCCTTGCTCCGACTGAGGTAGCCATGGGCCATCTTGCGGATGAAGGGCTAGGGGGAAGAGCTGTCCTTGTAGGTGATGTGATGACGGATGTCTTGTATCGGGTTCGAGATATAGTCGCCGGGGCACCAGTCAATCTGGTTGATGAACTGGAGCTGCCTTCTCATGGATACTACCTGGCGACCATTCACAGAGCTGAAAACACGGATGATGCAGATCGGCTAGCTTCAATTATCGGAGCATTGAGTTCTTTGGACAAGCCCGTGGTTTTGCTTGCCCATCCTCGAATAGTAGCGAGAGCACAAGCCATGCATATTCCCTTGTCGGGAGGTTCGTTAATTTGTCACTCCCCATTGGCCTATCTGGACCTCGTTTCAGCCGTACTGTCCAGTTCGGGCGTTGTCACAGATTCTGGGGGCTTGCAAAAAGAAGCTTTTCTTCTCAGGGTGCCTTGTACAACGGTACGTCCACAAACAGAATGGGTAGAGACTGTAAAATTAGGCTGGAATGTTTTGGTGGATACTCCTGATCAGTTGGTGAGCGCTGTCACTCGACCTTCGCCTCTATCTACATCTGCAACTCCTTATGGAGACGGCTATGCAGCAAAGCGAGTCATCGAGGTCCTTACAGAAAAATGTACAGATTGAGATAGATCTAGGAGATTTTGCAATCCTGCCCGTAATGGTGAGAGTAGTTGACTGATCGCTAGTACAGTCCCAAGAGTGATGACGTATACCAACCACTGTTGCGCTCAATTACTACAAAATAGAAATAAGCACTATTAAATACAATTAATCCTAGATTCCAAACCCAACGTGACGAGGAGATAAAAGAGACAATATAGGAATAGGCCATTACTTTGGCACAACTAAAATAGAGCAAGACTCTATAGACAGGGTAGCTAATAATGCGCAATGGCAAAAGGATCATTTCGATGAGGAGAAGCACAAGTAAGGATCCAAGATTTAGCCAGCCCGGAGTTTGGTTCTGACTCTTGTCGAGTTCAGATTTAGTGAGATTCTGCTTAGGCATGGTCTGTTCTCGATTTAGAGCAGTAAACATAATTGGTATCCCAAAGAATAAGGGAACGAGTCTATAGAGGACTTCGCCCCCCAGTTCTTGGCCTGAACGGGCATCGGGCGCAAGATAGTTGCTATATCCGAGGAGGTCAGCCAGGGGCTGTAGTAAATATGAAGCACCATAGAGTATTCCAGCGCATATTACGATCGTAATAAGAGTGTTTCGTAAAAAGTGTTTTCCATCACGCATAAGAAACCAGAGCGCGAAGAACAGAGCAAAAGAAACAATGCCTGATGTATGGAAAAGCATCGATATCGCACAGGCTAGTAAAGCCCAAAAATACCGCTTTCTGATTGTCAAAGCGATACAGCATAGTGCAAGCGATAGAGAAACGCTTTGCCGAAGAGCATTGAAACTCAAAACATAGAATGTGCACAGATAGGTCAGCCACATGAATGTGGCAGATGCATAGTTCCTTACTAGCCATATACCGGTAAGGGCTAGACCACTTGTGAGTAGGGATAGTAGAAAATAGAACCAATGTGCATTATCCGTCAAGCGTGATACAAGGAAGTTAAGAAGTAGGTATCCCTGTTCTCCAGATATATATGCATCTGTAGCGTATATGGATAAATCACCCAATTCTTGGGATTGTACTGCACCCGAAAACAGAAAATTACCGTAACCTAATGTATCTTCTCCACCTACGGTGTAGTCTCGCAAGCCAGCCAGAATGCTGACAACAATGACTGCAAGAGAACTCAAGAAAAAACGCACTATCTTGCTTGTAATGAATTTAGCTGAAGCGATTTCCACTATAAAGCAAGATATCGTAAATGCTATTATATAAGGTATCATAAGTATTTTTCTTTCCCCATCCCCTTCTCTGGTTGAAATACCAGTCTGTTTTTCCGACTATGCCCAATCGCAACTTCTTGGAGGGTTTCGTCAGCAGAAACGAGTTGCACAATTACCCAGGCCATCCAAGCTCCCCTGGGAAAGGAATTGATCTCGTAAATGGGAAACCACCTTGAAGCCTGCCCACACTAAGGTACAAAGCCTCAATAAAAGCTGACCGATGTATCCAGGTATTAATGTGTCGGAAAGGAGCAAGAATTGAGAGGGTTCTTCTAATCGAACTATAGCGATGCCGCCGAAGCACTTCGGCGTAGCCTCTCCCATACATAAGCTGTTTATTGCGTCGTTGCTTCTGTGAAAGGCTATAGGCCTGTGGCACGCCATCGATGACGAGGTCGGGAACCCATTTAGCTTTTGGAGTGAATGGTAGTGCGCGCAATAAGAGGTCGCTTCCTTCACCCGCTTGAAATGGTGTATCGCATCCTGTTCCAAGATGTTCGTCAAATCCGTTGACAGAATGAATCAAGCGGCTTGATAAAACAGTGCCAGGCTCAATAGCAAGCCAAATATTCTCCTTATTGAGGGAGTCTGTCGACTGTGGGAAAAGGTACCGCGGTCGTTGGCCATCTGAGTATGACATTACGACTACATCATAATTAATGGCTTCATGGGATAACTGTTGGATGAGGTTGGGGCCAAATGTTGATGTGTCATTAGGAAACATAAAATGTGTGCAGTCTTCTGGCGCGGACGAAATAACTGCATTACGGCCAGCAGAGAGACCAGGCGCATCAGAAGTCGTTAGGAAGGTTGGAATAGCCCATTCTCTTTGGTGGATACGTTCGCGAACCTGACTATCGGTGGATTGGTCGCACACTCCAAAAACAAACGACGAAGAATTCTGAGATTGAATGCTGTCAAGCAAAAGATCAAAACGGTCTGTCTTGCCTATAGTAGATACCGCAATACAGATTTTGACCTCAGTTTCCGAGTTCGTGGGCGGAAAACTTCGTGGCATAGGATTAGTATCCTTAGTGGTTGGTTCCTTTGATTGGGAAACTTATTGTCAATAGCACTAATAAACTATACCCAGTAGAATACACGAATATGAAGTCAAACAATTTGGGGATCGTCGTCGATGGACGATGGAACGCAAGTGTGAGCGGAATAGGTCGATTTTCGAGAGAAGTTATAAAGCGACTACCTAGCTATCAATCTATTATGAAAGGGAACCCAACCTCGCCATTGGATTGGTTGAATGTCGGACGAATTAGGCTTCCCAAATCAACAATACTGTTTTGCCCGGGATATAACACCGGCTTAACTCAAGCAAGGCAACTACTAACGTTGCATGACCTAATGCACCTTACGTGTGAGAGTTCGATGCTCAAGAAAACCTATTATGAAGTACTCGTCAGGCCCGTCGTGCGTAAAGCTGGTATGGTGTTGACAGTCTCTCACTCAAGCGCCTCAACGATCCGTGAATGGGTGAATGATACATCTGTCGACATAAAGGTAGTGGGTAATGGGATTTCCATACGCCGCCCAGATTCTCCCAAAATGAGGCAAAATGAGCAAAGAACTCTACTCTATGTTGGCAATATGATGTCACACAAGAATTTTCCGATAGTTCTCCAAGCGCTCCATCATCTACCAGAAGCTTCACTGACTGTTGTTTCAAATGATGTAGATGAAGTGACTAGACAGGCCAATGCAATTTCTTCCTCCCTATTGAACCGTATCAAGTTGCTTAGGGGAGTCACAGACGATGAAATGGCGACTCTCTACAGTTCTTCAGATGTTCTTGTCATGCCCTCATCCGAAGAAGGATTTGGTCTTCCAGCGGTCGAAGCGCTTACTTGCGAATGCCCCGTTGTTTATTGGAGTGGATGCTCTGGACTGGAAGAAGTGCTAGGGGGTTTCGGTACGCCTGTCGATAAGTTGGCAGATATTAGCTCGTGGGTCGATGCTGTTCGCACTGCCTCCACACAAACAATGGATATGGACTCAGTAAATCAGTGGTTGAAACAATATCAATGGAATGCTGTAGCAGACAGAGTTCAGACGGCCATTACTGAGTTGAAGAATCGTGGATGAATAGATGGGCGCTGAAGCCAACGCAAATGCCAGCAACTATCTAGTAGCGCTTTAGCGCAGGCTAAGTTCCATCCACTGCTTCAGTTTTGTCTGAAAAGCCTGAGTAGAGAACTGGAGAGTTTGATGGGGGAGCGTCTCCTTATCGATGCTGAGCAATCCCTCCTCCAGAACATCTTTGATCTGAGGATCAGACCAATCTGAAACCACTCGACCACCTTCGCAGGCTCGGACTGATTCTAGAGCACCACCTCCGGAGCTAACAAGTACTCGAGCTCCACAAGCCATAGCCTCTACCGGCATAATGCCAAAATCCTCAATAGGGGGAAACACGTAGAAAAGGCAGGATTGGAATAGAGCCCGGAGCATCGAATCTGAGGGGGAGCCAACGAAAAACACAGGAATTGCTGCCGATCGTGCGATCTCTTCCAGATGCTGTCGTTCGGGGCCACGGCCTGCGATAACGACTGGAAGACCAACTTGTTCTCCCACACGAATAACGGTGTCAAGCTTCTTGTAAGGCACAAACCTTGATGCTCCGAGCAAGAAATCGTTTGGAAGACTCTCAAACAAAGAAGCTTCAGCACAACTTAACTGAGTTCTCCAGTCCTTAACCTGGAGAATGCTCTCCACATCGACAGGAGGATAAATGACTGTGGCATCACGATCCCACGCTTTTTGAATTCTCTCGCGTACGAATTCCGAATTAGCAGCAATGAATGTGATTTCCTTTGCTCGTCTGTGGTCGAGTTTTTTCAGAGGGTAGGATGCCATGCGGATTGGAAGTGATCGGCCCCGCTCATCGATTTCAGGATTCCAGATGTAGCGTGCAGGCGTGTGTGCATACACGAATTTGGGTATATCGGGCAGATTTGCAAATCTGGCGTGATGGGCAAATAAATGGGAACTCACCAGGATCCACTCATAGCGTGAATGAGCCTTGAGATGTCGCCAGATCGGTGGCATAAGCGGTAGGGAGAGGGCCTTATGGCCGCGCAGTGGGACCTTTGAAAGAATGCTTTCATAGACCTTGGTTTCCGGAAATCTGTCAGGATCATCATCCCATAGACAATACAAGTCCGAATCCGGGTAAGTCTGAACCATGGCATCAAGAACCTGTTCTGCCCCACCAATGGGTTCTATCCACTCATGGACAATGGCTCCCGACATGTTCTTTCCGATCATTTCAATGCTTGGTTGTTTCCAGAATCAGGAGGCGCCCTCATGGCTGATCACAATTCTGAATGTCTTGAGGATGCACAAGATATCGGTAATAAGCGACCAATTATCGACATAGGAGAGGTCAAGTCGGAACGAGTCTTCAACTGATAATTCGTTTCTGCCGCTGATCTGCCAGGGGCCCGTAATGCCTGGCTTAACCAGAAGACGCCTATAGTGATGATCCGCGTACTCCGCGACTTCTCTGTCGATTTGCGGCCGGGGCCCCACAATGCTCATAGATCCGATGAGTACGTCCCAGAACTGGGGCAACTCATCCAATGACCATTTGCGAAGAAAATGTCCTATCTTTGTGATGCGTGTATCATTCTTCGGCTTGAAGAAAGCTTGGCTCCCCTGGGAATCCATGAGGTCCCCGATCATCTCTTCAGCATTAACCTGCATTGTTCTGAACTTGTGAATCGTGAATTCCTTTTGGTCCTTGCCTATGCGTTTCTGTGTGAAGATGACGGGACCTCCATCGTCCAGTTTTACTACGAGGGCGACGATCAAGTAAAGCCATGAGAAGGCAATGAGAAATAACGCCGAGAAGACGATGTCAAAGGCACGTTTCACGGCAAGTTTCCAGCCTCGGAATTCGGGGAGATCAACATGGACAAAAGCGAGTCCATCAGCGGCCCTGACAGCCATCCTGGGGCCAGCGACATCCATGACCACCGGGCTGACGAGGAAATCAATATCGTACTTGTCCAGTCGCCATGACAGTTGTCGTACTTGGCTGGGAGGTGCCCCACCGGCGACAATGACCGCTGATATGTCAGAATGGGCCAGGGCCACCTCTATCTCGTCAAAGGGTACAACGAATAAGTCTGGGCAATTTGCCTTGAGTTCATCAAGTGTTGGTGCGCTGGCATATCCCATGACTGAGATCGCAACTGGTTTGTACCCGGTCCATGAGACTGATGCCAGACGCTTCAAGACGGCCAGAAGGGCATCTTCATGGCCGATGATCAGAGTGGGAGTAGTCCATCCCCGTGGTCGCATGTAGTTTACGATCTGTCTGCAAATCCAACGGCCAAGGATGAGAAGAATGATTCCAAGGGGGAGTCCGATGATGAACAATGATCTCGACAAGGAAGCTTTGAGGAGATAAGAGACGATAGCGATTGCCCCGAAAAAACAAAAGGTACCGATCACCACGCGTCGGTACTCTTGTAGGCCGATTCCGATTCTCTTTTTATCGTAGGCATGTGCCATGGCGAGAACGAGAATCCAGCAGGGGACCAGAATAAGAGTTAGGGAGACGTATGGTAATTGGTTGAAGTATGGGAGGGGATCTTGGGAGATCCCACGCAGAAGAATGGACACGACAATAGTAATCGCTGCGAAAATGAGATCCATAACAACTAGCCACACTCGGTACGAGGTCACCCACGTATGTCGGCGCATTGGAGCACGTTGTAGAGTCTCTTGTATGGTACCCACCCTATTAAACTTCCCGATCGTCGATTTGTACGCGTGAAGAAACGGTTGAGAGCCCCCTCTACAACCATTTGCTCGATTCTAACACCGTCATTGAGAACCAGCAATTTGTTTATCACGTATAGAAATCTATTGTTGACCTGCTGTTATTCGAAATGATTGTTGCCAGGGAGAACCTTATGCGTCCCTGTCTCATGACCCTGGCCTCATTCATCGTGTATTCAATTATTCCCGTCCAGCTTAGCAGGCGCGGGGGAGAAGTGCCTCTGAATTTTGGATCACCTGTTGTACAAGTGATCCAATTTGATTGCGAGCATAGGGAAAATCGGGCTGAAAGCCGTTGGGTGGGGTATAAGTCCTGGGGGTTGACTACGAAGACCTATTGGCCTGTTCTTCTTCCCATATCTGTTTCGCCTCAGCGAGGAAGATACCTAGGAAGGCGTTCAAAGAGGAAGCAGGGATGTGTTTTGCTCCCTCGGGTCCTCTTTCGGCCACAGGCAATACTTGCGCTTCACGGACTTGAATATGCGGAGCAAGTAAATGCAGACGAGTTGGATTATGATCTGCCAATGCACGGCCAATTGCATATGCTACAACGTCAGCTACCCATAATTCATGAATCTTTTCATCATTTCCGTGACGCACATCAAACCCTGTTGGTAATTCTCCCGAAGCTTGCAAGTCCAATATGGTGGAGGCATCAAGAGCGTTGCGTGGGCCCAATCGCGGCGAGGTGATGGACTTGTGGGCTTGCCCCAGAGGGTCTCGAGTATCCAATGTCACGGACTGTACATCAAATGACGCCAAAGATGTGGCCAACGAGGCAATGCATCGTTGGCGTGCGATTTCCTCTCCCTTGGAAGGAATCTTTGCTCGAAGCACGGTAATAGAACGAACGGCAGGGCTTTCACCAATGGCACGTTCTGCTGCGTCAAGATATTTCTGGCCATTGGGCGAGCGGATGAGTGTAGAGGCGTGAATGGTGTGATTAGGTTGTGACCAAGCAACGTTTCGAAGTTCACGCCAAAAAGCACCATACTCGGGGTGGGCCTTATCTAGAATGGCTGCTGTCATGATATAGAAACGTCCGAGCTGTATATCATTACGAATAGTTTCATCCACAAAAGCAACTCGACAGGGCGTATAAGACATGCTTGTTAGTGTACTCAGCGTCTCAGACAAAAAGATCAACGCACTGGGATCAATAAGTTCCTCGAAGGACATCTTAAGGACCAGCTAGACGAATCCCAAAGAATCAAGTCCTAAGGTCCATACGTTTTCGCGGCTCCAGTGCGTTACTAACAGTGTAACTCCATCATGCAAATGGGCGCAACCCATAATTGGTTCAGACGGGGTTGAAGGTATACCGGAGGAAATACACTGAATCAACTAGCCAACTGTCGAGCGGTAACTCCTCGAGACCTAGCCTCGTCATTGGTACGGGGAATGTTTGTCTGGGCTAGTTTTCGCTCGTTGGCGAATACAGCCTGTGGCTCAAGAATCTGCAAGTCTTCTGGAGTTTTCGTGCCAAGAAGATTGCGTAGATCTCCTACGGTTGGATCGATATAGGGATCATCAACAGGCGTCATTTCACAGTGATTCCGTAGCGGGCGCGTATTCGTTCGGCTACTTGTTTGGCGCTGGCCTGGCCGACCACGTAGTTGTCCGCAATGCGCTGAGATTCCTCGCTGACAATGAGCTGTTCCAATCGCTCACCAAATCCACAATGGCGGGCAAACTTCAGGGGTTTTCTCTTCTCACTGTCCAGAAGAATGGTCAAGCCCAATTCAGGCAATAGATATTGATTCCTGGGGACGAGTGTCGTGGTGTGTACCTTTTTCGGGGGGTGCGCCGCGGGTGTATTCATGTTCAATCCAGTCCCTATAATTTCTTCATGTGGGATATATTGTTTCCATGAATGTGAATGATGAGTTTGAAGAGATCAATGGCTTCAAGCCGTCTATCAGGAGGAGCCAGATAGATGAGTTCACAGAAGACGATGCTTATGTACTCCTATGTGGAGCTGGAGATTATGGGCATGGCTACCATTCACTTGATGCTGCTAAGGCAACGTCATGGGATCATATACATCGCAACGGCTTACCCACTTGACATGATATTCTGGGTACATGAATGAATGGGTGGCTGACTTTTACAGAAGGCTTCTTCCTCAGATGTCTGAAAAGGCTATTCGCGAGTTTGATGAGCTTGCTTCTCATGACAGTGCAGAGTTTGAAGCTTCGTTGATTCTGCGCGGTATCAGCTCAGGAATAATGACCGATGACGATAAGGACCATGCCGCATCATTGGTACGTTCAAGCAATGGCATTACATTCCGGAAGCTTCGCCATCAAATTCTTGGATCCCTCGACAGGGACCTGATTCCTGCCTGAATGCGAAAAAGTTCAACGCACTGGGGTTCAGAGGCTCCTCGCAGGACATCCTCTGAGCCAGCTAGCCGAATTCCAGAGAATAGTAATTCTAAGGTGCCATCGGGTTCGTGACTCCAGTGCGTTGTTAACAGAGTAACCCCACCATGCTGATGGCGCAACCCAAAATTGTTCAGTACTTGGTTTCCAGGTTGCCTTTTAGGGGGAGAATACCCCGCCTTCTCAACGGTGTCCTGGCCACTGGGGCGAAACCTGCCAAAGTCGGGGTCATCGGCGTCCGTCTGACGGTATTGGCTGGATATAGTACCTGATTTCCAGGTACTTTACGGCGAAGTCGAGCCAATACTGGAACCAGAGCAGAAAAAGAAACGGTATTGTACGGGTTTCGCCCAATTGAACAAGCAAGGTTCATACTGTCGCTTTGTATGGTTCTAGATCAATCTGATGTCACCCAGGTTTCTGGGCGGGCATTGCTTGTCGTGGAAATGTCGGAGGTGGGTGACATACTGATGGGGTGATGGCAAAGTATCACAAGCAATGTTACTATCACGATGATTAAGGAGGTCATAGGAAGGATATGATTCCTGGGAATGGTGCGAGGATGGAAGCCACCCCGGTGCATATATGCACTGGATGCTAGTACGATAGATGCCATGCCAAATGCATCAGAATTACTCGCGGAAGCGAGGTCAAATCGCCGATTGTCAATGAACACACTGTCGGATGTGTCGGGTGTTCCTGTGTCTACGATCTCTCGAATTGAGTCCGGTCGGGTAGAACCGACGTGGTCGATGATGGACCGTATTCTTACTGCTGCTGGATTCTTGTTTGACCCACGCCTTATTGAATCTGGTACTGATGAGCCATTTGCTGGGATCCTTCGCCGATTGAAGGAGGCATATCCTCATGAACGGGCTCGAATTATTGGGCGTTTCCCTTCAGTGGCACGGCTTTCGCAGGTGGCTCGTCGTACCGGGTGTCGTCGTGTGCAGTTGGAGACTGGGTTGAATGATGCGCTGACCTGTCTATCTGGGCAAGGCCAGGATCCGGTTGTATCGTCTCTTGAGGCATTCGCAAGAGATGTGAGCGAAACTCGTTCCTTTTTCCCGGTTGTCTATGTTGATCATCCAGATCGGGTGGATGGTTTTTCTGAGGCAACACGGATGTCACCGCAGGTAATGTTCGTACTTCCTATCACCCCCAATGTGGAGGCTGTCAGGCGGGACGCAGATGGCATAGCGATGGTATCGAGGGAGTGGGGGCTGCTAGATTCGCTCGCCTCCCCCGGACGCCAACCTGATGTGACAATGAACCTGCTTAGCGATTTAGTGCTGGAGGCCACACAATGACAAATCAATCCATACCACCCATACGTCATCCTGCCACATTGGCTGATGCTAGATATGGAGTTCAGCAATCACGCAGAATGCTCGTCGACACGCTGCAAATCCTTGTTGATTTTCGTGACGCTATCACCGTTGTCGGCGCACATGCTGTTCACGTATGGGTGCAGGATGCTTGGGGGCCGATTGATATGCAGGCAACTCGAGATGCTGACCTTGCTGTCAATCCGGTATTTGTCTCAAGTGATCCGAAACTAGTCGACCTAATGAATGGGATCGGGGCTGCTCCGGCCCTTCCAGATAGGCCGGGGATTTATGGGTACTCGTTTGAAATGGACTTACCACTGGCTGAGCGAACGACTATAGACTTGATCGTGCCTGAGGTATATGCCGGCCCAGGTCGAAGAGCCGCGCGAATCGCTGGACAACCACATGCAGCAAGTCGTGCTGTTGGACTTGAACTGGCTGTTTGGGATCGAGTCAGGCGTACCCTTGCCACCTTCGATACCCCCTCGAAGCAAGTTGATGCGTGGGTGGCTGGACCAGCGGCACTACTCGTCGCAAAAGCTCATAAAGTCCATGAACGATTTCTGGATATTGGTACACACCCTGATCGACTACGTCCGAAAGACTCTGGGGATGTCGCTCTACTGATGATGACCTCTCAGCCAGCAGAGATTTTCAGTGTTATGAGTGAACAATCTTTAGCACATCCTGAGATTAGCCAAACAGTTGTTGATGCAGCGAGATGGCTTCTGGACATGTATGGAGACTCTTCCACGGTTCTACGTCATGATGCCATTGATGCGCTGGCAGACCGCTTCACGCAGGAGGAAGTCAATGAAACGATGGCAACATGGTTGGATGGGTTTCGGAAGGCCATCCATTCGAATGGCCTTCCTGTCACATGAGTTGTCTCAGGGTATGTGCCCAAACTGTAAATGCTCAAGTGGAAGAAGTAGCCGATCACAAGGCGCTTGTGCCCTTTGTGCAATAGATCTTGATTCGTAAGGACGAGTGTCGTGGTGTGTACGCTTTCCGGGGGCACGCTGCGGACATGGGACGACACTCGGCAATATGAATCAAGATCGATTGTGCTCAGTACTGAATTTTCGGGCTATTCTAGATGGCCACAGTTACGTCCACTGCAGGTCAAGGTGTGATGAGCCGTACATCATCGAAGCGACGGAAGTCTCTGTCGTAGGTGGCTACAGTGGCCCCCAACTGACGGGCAAGGCAAGCGATGTAGGCATCGGTGACCAGGTCTCCTCGGCTTTGCGATTCAATCAGAAAGCTCAGAAGAGGCTCAATGCCAAGGACGGGCATCGTACGGTATGAAGGCTGGGCCAGAATGCTTCGGACAAAAGCTGTTGCTTCTTCAGTGCTGGAAGGCTCATGGAAAATTCGAGGATTCGTACAGATTCGAAGGAATCCCACCCAGAGCAGGTCTGGAACAAGGAATTCATCCAGTGAGTCGCCAAGGATTGAAGTCAACCATGACAAGGCTCGATCGTGTAGGGGAGTATCCTCCCGGAAGGCATAGACGAGAAGATTCACATCTGGGATGACCATCGTTCGATGTCCTCCTGATCCAGAATTGCGGAGATTTCCGCATTGGAGTTGAGGTTGATTCCAGGCCGTAAGCCGCCATGTCCAGATGTGGGCAGGATCACCTGATGGGGTTGGTTTCGGGGACTGGTGTCGATGATATGACGTTGGAGTGCTTCGGTTATCAGTTGGCCCAATGTCAGGTTTTGCTCCGTGGCGAGTTTTTTCGCTGTGCCTAGTACACCCGAGTCAAGGGCGACTGTCGTACGAGTGATGCTCATGATGATCATAATACAGCATCATAAGCATCACGTATCTTGATATGACGGCCATTTCCATCGACAACCCACGTAGGATCATTCCGTTGATTCCCAGTGGGAACGGGCATGGGACGACACTCGAGAATAGGAATCAAGATTGGTTGTAACAACTGTGTAAAATGGCATCTTGGCGGACCAAGTGCGAGATACTGGATGGTCTGGGGCGTTCTGTGACGCCAGAGTCTAAGGTTCTCGAGTACAAACGCGATTTATCGAGTCCTGAGGAGGCGCTGAAGTCCGTTGTGGCCTTATTGGGCCCATACCTGATGCAGTCGAGGAGGCAATGGCCTGCCTAAGACTATGGAAGTACTGATCGCGTCGGGGCTTCCTCCGATGGATATCGAGGAGGGCCACGAACGATTGAAAATCACGGTACATATCGAGAACCACGATCCGGCCAAGCACCAAGAAAAGCACCAAGAAAAGCACCAAGAAAAACGTCTGGGAACCCCGGATTCGACGGGACCGTACGCCCAGGCGATTCTGGACGTTGTGTCTCAACGTGCGTTGAGCCGAGCAGAAGTTTTCGGCCACATTGGCGTACACAATGATTACCGGGCCCACGCTCGTCACTTACTTCCCCTGATTGACGCAGGGCTGATCAGGGTAACCCAGCCTGACTCTCCCAGATCGCGAACTCAACGGTACGTGATCACGGAAGCCGGGCGGACTCTTCTCGCCGATCTAGAAGAGTCGTCAGCGTAATTCACGCAAGAGCTCTTGATTCCTGGGGACGAGCGTCGTGGTATGCACGTTTTCCGGGGGTGTACCGCGTGCACAAGACGACACTCGAGAATAGGAATCAAGATTAGTTGTACTCAGGACTGAGCTTTGGGAATGAATGTGACGTAGCGGAAGAGGCGGCGCAGGACTCGGGAGAGGGTCGGGTGGGTGGTGTGAAGGGCCTCGATGCGGACGGAAATTCTCACGGCGGTGAGGTTTCCCCGGCGTAGGGAACGGATGGTGTTGAGAAGCGGGGGCGCGACGAAATGGTCAGCCCCGACAGGGAAATGGGATGCCAACAAGGAATGCCACAAACCCAGCCACTCGCGTACGTCCTGGGCGGGGAGGGAATCCGACAGATGGGGGGACACACTGGCGGGGCCGTGGCGTGCGATCCGGTTGATGATGACCGCGGCGCAGGTGAGGCGG